>Ga0181525_10000258_pt1 | contig 48029 bp, 48 predicted proteins | sample PEATcosm2014_Bin_48_FD_121100 | JGI IMG/M metagenome (GOLD analysis project Ga0181525, IMG submission 121100) | Peatland microbial communities from MTU Mesocosm Facility, Houghton, MI, USA - PEATcosm2014_Bin06_10_metaG | ecosystem: Environmental > Terrestrial > Soil > Wetlands > Peat | place... | reverse complement strand
TCGCCGCTAAGCCCGTTCAAATGGTGTCGGATCGGTTCGGGCCCGGCCGCGAAAACCCTCGGCGTAACGCGTAATTAACGCGACTTGGATACGCCTCATTAACCATGCCTTGACGTTTAGCTGGTGAAATCCCGGGCCAGCGGCCGGTCCCGCCGTTTGCGTCGCTTTGGGAAGTGAAGGGTCATGAAACCCGCTCGTATTATCGTCCTCGGTGTTGCTCTCGCCGCCGGCGGCGTTGCCGCCATGCTGGCAAGCGGCAGCCGGCAGCAGCCTGAGGCACCCAAGGGACCGCCTCCGCCACCGCCGCTCGCGACGGTGGAGGTGCTGGTCGCCAAATCGGATCTCACCACCGGCCAAGTAGTCGGCCCGGGCGACGTCGGCTGGCAAATCTGGCCGGCCGCCTCCACCGGATCAAATTTCATCCGCAAGCCCGACCGGCCCGACGCCATCAAGGATTTCGTCGGCGCCATCGTGCGCACGCCGATCATGGCCGGCGAGCCCATTCGCGATTCCAAGGTCGTTGCCGGCAACGGCGGCGGCTTCATGGCCGCGATCCTGCCGCACGGAATGCGGGCGGTCTCGCTCGACATATCGCCGGAAAGTGGCGCCGGCGGCTTCATTCTGCCGAACGATCACGTCGACGTCGTGCTGACCCGCCGCGACAGGGCGGCGGAGAAGGTCACCGGCGTCGAGAAATTCGTCAGCGACACGATTTTGCGCAACGTGCGGGTGCTCGCGGTCGACCAGAATGTCGAAGAAAAGGAAGGCCAGAAAGTCGCGATCGGCAAGACCGCGACCATCGAGCTTGATCCACACCAGGTCGAAACGCTGGCGCTGTCGCGGCAACTCGGCACGCTTTCACTGACATTGCGCAGCCTGCTCGATTCGCAATCGCCGATGCCGGAAGGTGGCGATAACGGCGAGGACAAGGCCGGACACAGCGTCAACACCGTGCGTTATGGCGTGAGTACGCAAACGACGATGCACTAGGCGGCACGGAGGGATTTTACATGGGACCAGGGACACCGATCCGTGCGGCCGCGCTCGCGGGGCTCGTGTCATGCCTCATGTTGTGGGCGTTGCCTTGCGATCGCGGCGCCGGTGCCGCCGAACTGGAGTCGCAGCAGACCATCGTGATCGCCGCCAGCGATTACGGATCGCGCTCGGTCGCGCTCGGCGTCGGTAAATCCGTGGTCATCGACTTTCCGCACGACATCAAGGACGTGCTCGTCGCCAATCCGAAGATCGCCAACGCCGTGATCCGCTCGGCGCGGCGTGCCTATGTCATCGGCGTCGATATCGGACAAACGAACGTGTTTTTCTTCGACGCCGAAGGCAAGCAGATGGTCGGCCTCGACATCGCCGTCACCCGCAACCTCAACGGTATCCGCTCGGCAATCAAGCAAGTCCTGCCCGACTCCGACATCCGCGTCGAAGGCATCGGCGACGGCGTGATCCTGACCGGTTTCGTCTCCACGCCGGCGGAAGCCCAACAGGCCTTCGACATCGCGACGCGGCTCGTTGGCGCATCGTCCAGCGAAGTCGTCAGCACCGGCGGCAAGGTGGTCAACGCGATCGTCGTGCGCGGCCGCGACCAGATCATGCTCAAGGTCACCGTCGCCGAGGTTGAGCGCGACCTGATCAAGCAACTCGGCATCAATCTGTCCGGCGCGGTCAATTACGGCCAAGCGGTGATCAACCTCACCAACACCAATCCATTCACCGCCTACGGCCAGTCGCTGTCCGGCTCGAGTCTTACGGCCGGGTGGAAGTCGATCACCGGGACGTTGCAGGCGATGGAGCAGGCCGGCGTCATCCATACGCTGGCCGAACCGAACCTGACGGCGATCTCGGGAGAGACCGCGACCTTCCTGGCCGGCGGCGAGTTTCCGATCCTCAACGGCTATTCCTGCTCCTCGACCTCGACCACGCCCGGCGCGCCGACCACCTGCCAGCCCTCGATCGAATTCAAGAAGTTCGGCGTCAGCCTGAACTTCACGCCAGTGGTGCTGAGCGAGGGGCGCATCAGCCTCAAAGTCATGACCGAGGTGTCGGATTTGTCGAGCCAGAATTCGCTCACAATTCCGATCCCCGGCACCACCAACACCGTTTCGGTGCCGTCGATCCGCACCCGGCGCGCCGAGACCACCGTCGAGATTCCGTCCGGCGGTTCGCTCGCTTTGGCCGGCATGATCCAGAATGAAACGAAACATAACGTCAACGGCGTGCCCGGCCTGATGGAACTTCCCATTCTCGGGCCGCTGTTCAAGAGCAACGACTACATCAATCAACAGACGGAATTGATGGTGCTGGTGACGCCGTATGTAGTGCGCGCGGTCGCGCAGAAAGACCTGTCGCGGCCCGACGACGGCTTCGCCGATCCGAGCGATCCGGCGCAGATTTTGCTGGGCCGCTTCAACCGCATCTATGGCGTCGGCGGCAACACCGATCCGCCCGACAATTACCGCGGCAAATACGGGTTCATCCTTGACTGATTTGCCGCGCGAGGAGAAGACGATGCAAACTGCCCGGACAGCGATCGCCAGGCGCCGCGCCATTGCGGCGCTGACCGTACGTGCCGCCTTCATCGGTGGTTGCGCGATCTTCGTCTGTGCGTGCAACACCGACAATCAAGTCGCCGCCGTTCCCGATGCGCCGACCGATTATCGGCTGCGCCATCCGATCACGATCGGCGAGGCGGATCATACGCTGGAAGTCTTCGTCGGTACGAGCCGGGGCGAGCTCAACGCCACCCAGCGCGCCGAGGTGACCGAATTCGCCCAGACCTGGCGGCGCGAAGCCACCGGCGGCGTCGCCGTCGATCTGCCGGTCGGCACCAACAACGAGCACGCAGCGGCCGAAGCCATGCGCGCGATCCGCTCGATCCTGATGGCAAGCGGCGTTCCGGCGAACGGCATCATCGTGCGCGGCTATCATCCGCCGGCGATCAATCTCGCCACCATCCGCATCACCTATCTGCGGATCGCCGCGCAGGCCGGGCCGTGCGGATTATGGCCGCAGGATATCGGACCGAGCTTCAATCGCAATTATTTCGAAAATCAGCCGCCGTGGAACGCGGGCTGCGCGACCCAGCGCAACCTTGCCGCCATGGTCACCAACCCGGCCGATCTGGTGCAGCCGCGCGCGGAAACGCCGGCCTACGAGAAGCGGCGCACGACCGTGATCGAGAAGTATCGCGGCGGCACCGACACCTCGACGCAAGGTGCGCAGAATTCGACGGCCAAGATCAGCGATTTAGGCAAATGATGTTGTGTGATTGCGTGTGATGACATCAGCTAGTCAACCCGCCTGGCAAGAGGGTCCTCCGGCCGAAGTCGCCGGCCGCGATGAGCGCATTGCGCCGGCGCCGCGCGTATCGGTCCAGGCGTTCTGCGAGACCGTCGAAACCGCCGCCGCGATCCAGGCCGCCGGCGAGGACCGCCGCATGGCCAAGGCGCATCTGCGCATCCAGATGGGCGGACTGATCGCGGCGATCGAGGCCTATCAAAGCTCGCCCACGCCGAACGTCATCATCCTCGAATCCGAGAACCGCAGCGAAGACATCCTGGCCGGGCTCGACCAGCTTGCACCTGTCTGCGACGCCGCAACGCGCGTCATTGTCATCGGGCGGATGAACGACGTCGCGCTTTATCGCGAACTGGTGCGGCGCGGGATCAGCGATTACCTGATCGCGCCGGTCGGCGCGTTGCAGATCGTGCGCGCGGTGTGCGGGCTGTTCTCGGCGCCCGACGCCAAGCCGGTCGGCCGCATCATCGCCGTGGTCGGCGCCAAGGGCGGCGTCGGCGCGTCCACCATCTCCCACAACATTGCCTTCTCAATCGCCCGCGACCTGATGCTCGACTCGGTCGTGACCGATCTCGATCTCGCCTTCGGCACTGCCGGGCTCGATTTCAATCAGGATCCGCCGCAGGGCATTGCCGAAGCCGTGTTCTCGCCCGACCGCATCGATAACGCCTTCGTCGACCGCCTGTTGTCGAAATGCACTGATCATTTGAGCCTGCTTGCGGCGCCGGCGACGCTCGACCACGTTTACGACTTCGGCGCCGATGCTTTCGAGGCGATCTTCGACTCGCTGCGCGCAACCGTCCCCTGCGTCGTCCTCGACGTGCCGCATCAGTGGACCGGCTGGACCAAACAGACTCTGGTCGGCGCCGACGACATTCTGATCGTTGCCGCGCCCGATCTCGCCAACCTTCGCAACACCAAAAACCTCTACGATTTCCTCAAGGCGGCCCGCCCGAACGATCATCGTCCGCTCTATTGCCTCAACCAGATCGGCGTTCCGAAACGGCCCGAGATCAAGGCCGCCGATTTCGCCAAAGCGCTGGATGACGAGCCGGTCGCCGCCATCCCGTTCGATCCGCAGCTGTTCGGTTCGGCGGCGAACAACGGCCAGATGATCGCCGAAATCTCCGCCGGCCACCGCACTGCCGAGATGCTCCGGCAATTGGCGCAGAAATTGACCGGCCGTGCCGAGGCCAAGAAACAACGTTCCAGCCTGCTGTCGCCGCTGTTCGAGAAACTGCTGCAACGGCAATCGTAACCGTAAACGTTCCTTTGGAGTTGCGGCCGTGTTTGGCAAGCGTCCTCTTCCAGGTGGTTCCGGTGCTGATAGCCTCGATCGGGCGCCGGCTGCGCCACGTCCCGTCACGCCGCCACCTGCGCCGGCAGCGCCGCGCCCGGCGGCACCCCCACCCGGAACTCCCGCCGCGGGATCGCAAAACGGCCGCGCACCGATGCCCTCCGCCGGCCTGGGAGCGCCGATCCTCAATGCCCCCGCGCCAACGAAGAACACCGGCGGCGGGTCCACCGCCGCTCAGCAAATCCCGTCGGCAATCGATTCGCGCCGCTCGGAATCCTATTACGAGACCAAAAGCACGATCTTTGGCGCGCTGATCGAGGCGATCGACCTCGGCCAGCTCGCCAAGCTCGACGCCGATTCCGCGCGCGAGGAAATTCGCGACATCGTCAACGAGATCATCGCGATCAAGAACATCGTGATGTCGATCTCCGAGCAGGAGGATCTGCTCGACGATATTTGCAATGACGTGCTCGGCTACGGACCGCTCGAACCGCTCCTGGCGCGCGACGAGATCTCCGACATCATGGTGAACGGCTCCGGTACGGTCTACATCGAAGTCGGCGGCAAGATTCAGAAGACCGGCATTCGTTTCCGAGATAACCAGCAGCTGCTCAACATCTGTCAGCGCATCGTCAGCCAGGTCGGCCGCCGCGTTGATGAATCCTCGCCGATCTGCGACGCCCGCCTGCCGGACGGCTCGCGCGTCAACGCCATCGTGCCACCGCTGGCGATCGATGGGCCGGCGCTCACCATCCGCAAATTCCGCAAGGAAAAGCTTACGCTCGAGCAGCTCGTCAAATACGGCTCGGTCTCGACCGAGGGCGCCGACATCCTCAAGGTGATCGGCCGCTGCCGCATCAACACCCTCGTCTCCGGCGGCACCGGCTCGGGCAAGACCACCTTGCTCAACTGTCTGACCCGCTACATCGATCACGACGAGCGCATCGTCACCTGCGAGGACGCCGCCGAATTGCAACTCCAGCAGCCGCACGTGGTCCGGCTGGAAACGCGGCCGCCGAACCTCGAAGGCGAAGGCCAGATCACCATGCGCGACCTGGTGCGCAACTGTTTGCGCATGCGGCCGGAGCGGATCATCGTCGGCGAAGTGCGCGGCGGCGAAGCGTTCGACCTGCTGCAGGCGATGAACACCGGTCACGACGGCTCGATGGGCACGCTGCATGCCAACAGCCCGCGCGAGGCGCTTTCGCGGCTGGAATCCATGATCATGATGGGCGGCTACGCGCTGCCCTCGCGCACCATCCGCGAGATGATCGTCGCTTCCATTGACGTCATCGTGCACGCGTCGCGTCTGCGCGACGGCTCGCGGCGCATCACCCACGTCACCGAAGTGATGGGAATGGAAGGCGACGTCATCATCACCCAGGATTTGTTCCTGTACGATATCGTCGGCGAAGACGCCAACGGCAACCTGATCGGTCGCCACAAGTCGACCGGCATCGGCCATCCGAAATTCTGGGACCGCGCCCGCTATTACGGCGAAGACCAGCGGCTGGCCGCCGCGCTCGACGCAGCCGAAGTGACGGACGGCCGCGAGCGGGTCAGGATTTAGCCGGCCATGAACGCCTACGTGCTTTTCTTCCTGGTGACGGCCGCAATCGGCGGCGTCGCGTGGGTATTTGTTTATCCGATCCTGTCCGGCGAGCGGAACGCGGAGCGGCGCATGGCGAGCGTCGCCAAAGCGGAGCCGATGGCGGCACGGCGCCAGACGCGCGGAGCGCAGAAAACGCGGCGTGAACAGGTCGAAGGTACGCTCAAGGAGATCGAGGAGCGGCGCAAGAAGGCCAAGCGGGCGTCGCTTTCGGTGCGCCTGACGCAGGCCGGGCTCGGCTGGTCGAAGCAGCGGTTCATGATGATCTCGGGCGCGCTCGGCGTCGTCGGCTTTCTGGCCGTGCTGGTCGTCGGAGCCGGCATCGTGCCGGCGCTCGCCGCCGGCTTTGCCGGGGGTTTTGGCCTGCCGCTGTGGGGGCTGTCGCTTCTGAAGAAGCGGCGCGAAGCCAAATTCCTCGACGGTTTTCCCGATGCCGTCGACGTGATCGTGCGCGGCATCAAGGCCGGCCTGCCGCTGATCGACTCGCTCAAAATGATCGCAAATGACGCCGCGGAGCCGATCCGCAGCGAGTTTCGTTCGATCGTCGAAACCCAGACCATCGGCATGCCGATCGGCGAAGCCTGCCTCAAGCTCTTCGAGCGGATGCCCGTGCCCGAAGCGAACTTCTTCGGCATCGTCATTTCGATTCAACAACGCTCCGGCGGCAATCTCTCAGAAGTGCTCGGCAATCTTTCGCGCGTGCTGCGCGACCGAAAGAAGATGAAGGCCAAGATTCAGGCGATGTCGATGGAAGCCAAGGCTTCGGGCGCGATCATCGGCGCTCTGCCGATCGCGGTTATGACACTCGTGTGGATCACCAGCCCGCAATACATCGAACTGTTATGGACCGAACCGCTCGGCCGCCTGATGCTGGCCGGCTCCGCGGTCTGGATGTCGTGCGGCGTGTTCGTCATGAAAAAGATGATCAACTTCGATTTCTAAGCCGAGGCCGCAAACGAACTCATGGTCCAGCAACTCACCCAGTATATCGATCCGCGCTTCCTCGCCATGGTGTTCGCGGCGATCGCCGCCGGCGCGACCGTGCTGACGCTGGCGATGCCGTTTCTGGCGACCGACACGCTGAACAAGCGGATGAAGGCGGTTGCGCTCGAGCGCGAGAAAATCCGCCAGCGCGAGCGCGAGCGCATGGCGGCCGGCGCCAGCAAGGTGTCGCTGCGGCAGTCGCCGCGGGCGTTCATGAAGACGGTGGTCGAGAACTTCAATCTCAACAAGTGGCTCGGTCAGGAAAAGGCCCACCTCATGCTGATGCAGGCGGGTTACCGCGGGCAGGCACCTTACGTCACTTATCTGTTTTTCCGGATGGTGATGCCGGCAGCCGCGTTCCTCGCCGCTTTGTTCTACGTGTTCGTCATGATCAAGCTCGACCAGCCGGCCACGATCAAAATCGGCCTCGCGATCGGCGCCGCTTATTTCGGCGTGCTCAGTCCAAATTTGTTTCTCAAGAACAGGATTCAGCGGCGCCAAACTTCGATCAAGCGGGCCTTCCCGGACGCGCTCGATTTGCTGTTGATCTGCGTCGAATCCGGCATGTCGATCGAGACGTCTTTCCGCAAGGTCAGCGAGGAGATCGGCGCACAGTCGATCCCGCTTGCGGAAGAACTCACTTTGACGACCGCGGAGTTGTCCTATTTGCCGGACCGCCGGCAGGCCTACGAAAACCTGGCGCAGCGGGTCGGGCTCGAAGGCGTAAAGTCGGTCTGCATTGCCCTGCAGCAGGCGGAACGCTATGGCACCCCGCTCGGAACCACCATGCGGGTGTTGTCGCAGGAGAATCGCGACATGCGCATGTCGGAAGCTGAGAAAAAGGCGGCCGGCCTGCCGCCCAAGCTCACCGTGCCGATGATCCTGTTTTTCCTGCCGGTGCTGTTTATCGTCATTCTCGGCCCGGCCGCCATCCGCGTGATGGCATTGCACTAGAATTTAGTCGTCGCTAACCGCGCTGATCTTCTGGCTCGGCGCGTGCAACCCCTTGTCATGCAAATCTTTGCGGTGCGCGAGCATCTGCCGCAGATAGGCGACGTTGGCGGCGGCTTCGTCCGGCGGCAGGTCGGCGCGCGCGATCGTCTCAGCTTCCGCGAACCGGCCTTGCAGGCCGACCACGAGAGCGAGGTTCTGCCGCACGCGCGGATCGACGGGCCGCTGCGCGGCGGCGCGCCGCAGCGTCGTCTCGGCGTCCTTCAGGTCCTTCGACAGCGCGTAAGACAGTCCGAGATTCGACAGCACCGACGGCTCGTCCGGCATGATCTTCAACGCGGTCAGATAGTGACGCTGCGCGTCGGCATGGCGTCCCATTTGATCGAGCACGGCGCCTTGCGCGGACAAAATGTGCCAATCGGGCTGGTCCGGCGTGTGGGCGCGGTCGAGGACTTCCAGAGCCTGCTCGTAGTCTCCGGCGTCAGCCAGCGCGCGCCCGTAAGCGCCGAGTACCGCTTTGTCGTGCGGGTGCTCGATTGAAGCTTTTTCCAGCACGGCGACCGCCTGGGCCCGCAGGCCCTTGGCGCGCAACGCCTGTGCATAGCGGACCGCCGCGTCGGCATTTCCCGGATCGGCGCGGTATTGCTGGCCGAGGACTTCGGCGCCGTGGCCGTCGACATCGGGGCGATCGACCGCGACGGCCGGCAGCGCACCGGTCGTTTCGGAAGTCTGCGTCGTCTGACATCCGGCAGCCGCCGCCACGATGAGGGCGACGAAAGCGGCCGAAGCCAACAGGCGGGCAGGGTGTCTTCTGGTCGTGCCGGTCGAACGCATCGCCATCGCTGCCAAAATGGGCACCTTGGCGCCGGACGTGGCGCTGCCGCAGGGCCGGTCAGCAATAGAACGTTAACCCTAACGAGGCGTTAACGGACCGGCGCAGGCGTTAATGGCGGGAATTCCGGAGGGTTAAGCTGGCACTTTGCTGGCAATCGACGGGACATCGCCGACATAGCTCGAATTGTCGCCCTTGGGCCGCTCACCGGCGATAGCATGACCCTCCACCATGTAATGCACCGCTTCGGCGATATTGGTGGCGTGGTCGCCGATGCGCTCGATGTTCTTGGCGCAGAAAAGGTGGTGGATGCACATGGAGATGGTGCCGGGATCCTCCATCGAATAGGTCAGCAGCTCGCGGAACAGCGAGACGTAAAGCGCATCGACCTCCTTGTCGGCCTGCCAGACCTGCAGCGCCTTGCCCTGATCGCGATCGACGAAGCTGTCGAGCACCGCGGCCAGCTGCGAAACCACCAGCGCTGCCATGTGCTTGAGGCCACGGATCAGCGTGCGCTGAGAGTTGTCGCCGCTCACGGCGATTACCCGCTTGCCGATATTCTTGGCGAGGTCGCCGACGCGTTCGAGATCGTTGGCGATGCGCATCATGGCCACCAGCGCGCGCAGATCGATGGCCATGGGCTGGCGCAGCGCAATGGTCGCGATCGCCTTTTCCTCGATTTGCCGCTGCAGCGCGTCGACCTTCGCGTCGGCCTCGATGACGTGGCGCGCCAGCGCGACGTCCCGCCGGGCGAGCGCATCGATTGAATCGGTGATCTGCTTCTGGGCGAAGCCGCCCATCTGCGCCACCATTTGTGTGAGCTTGATCAGGTCGGTGTCAAAGACTCGGGCGGTGTGTTCGGAGACGTTCATGTTGTTTCCGCCAGGCGCTGGCTACTCAATCGGGATGCGTGCACCGCTGCTACGCAACAAGCCCGGAACAAAACTAACCCAACGCCTTGATGATTCTACGATTCATGCGTGACGATCCGATGACATTTCGCGAGCAATGTCGGTGAATTGTCATCCTGCGCACATCGAGCCGCGGGTAGGATTTATATGAATGATTCGCGTGAATGGGACATGAAATGACGACGCCAGCACTGGTCGACGCGATCGGCGCAACCGGAGCTATTCTGACCACTTTGTGCTGGGTGCCGCAGGCGGTAAAGATCATCCGCGAGCGCGAGACGCGCGCCATTTCGCTGCCGAGTACGACGCTGTGCGTGCTCGGCGTCCTCGCCTGGCTGGTCTACGGCCTGGCAATCGTTGACGGGCCGCTGATCGGCTCGAGCATCGTCACGTTCGCAATCACGGCTACGATCCTGGTGCTGAAAATCCGCCACGGCTGACGACGCCGGGCGCGCGGGTTTTTAGGTCAATGCCCGTACCGGGTTGCCGTCCAGATAAGCGCGAATGTCGTCCACCATGCCGGCGAAGAAGGCCCGATAGTTCTGCTCGGCGACGTAGCCGAGATGCGGGGTGAGCACGACATTATCGAGCTTGCGCAACGGGTGATCGACCGGCAGCGGCTCGACGTCGAATACGTCGAGGCCGACGCCGGCGATGCGCCGCTCGCGCAAGGCTGCGAGCAGCGCCGCCTCCTCGACGATCGGGCCGCGCGAAGTGTTGACGAGATAAGCGGTCTTCTTCATCAGGCCAAGCTCGCGCGCTCCGATGAGGCCGCGCGTGCGTTGCGACAGTTGCAGATGGATGGACAGAAAATCGGCGCGGCGAAACAGGTCGTCGCGGCTTACATATTCGGCGCCGGCTTCCCTGCATTTCTCCGGCGTAAGGTTCTGGCTCCAGGCGATGATGTTCATTTTGAAAGCGCGGCCGATCTCGGCCATGCGAGCCCCGAGCTTGCCGAGGCCGAGGAGCGCGAGCGTCAGGCCTTCGAGATCGAGGCCGATCGTGGTCTGCCACGGCGCGCCGGCCTTCAATCGCGCGTTCTCGTAACCGATGTGACGCGCCAGTTCGAGCATCAGGCCGGCGGCGATGGCGGCGGTCGCGTTGCCGACGGCGGGCGTACCGCAAACGACGATGCCGTGCGCCTTGGCGGCGTCGAGGTCGATCGAGGCGTTGCGCATGCCGGTCGTTACCAGGAGTCTTAATTCCGGTAACTTTTCGATCACCGCGCGCGGGAAGGCGGTGCGCTCGCGCATCGCGCAGACGATGGCAAAGCGCTTGAGTGCCGCAACGACATTGTCGGCGCCGCCGAGATGCTGGTTGAAGACTCTGATCTCGATGTCTTTGCTGACTTTCGACCAATCGGCGAAGGTCAGCGCGACATTCTGATAATCATCGAGGATGGCACAGCGGATCAGCATGACGCGAAAGCCGTCTCACAACGGCCCGCCGATGACAAGCGGATGGCGGAGCTAAGCGTGCGCCTCGGCGGCAACACGGTCGGCGGCAGTAACGTTGGTCGCAACGCGCTCGGTGCGCTTGGCCCGGCACTTGGGGCCCGGGCCGCGCATATAGTGCAGTTCCGGATGATATGGATCGAAAGGACGGGCAAAGGTCCGCAGCAACTCACGGAACGTGTCGGTGAGGATGTGGCGCATGACGCGCTCCCGATGCCGTATTGGCTCGCCGCATCCGCAAAGGCGCGGCTTTGCCGCAAAGTTTCAGCGAAAAATCATTAAAAATTGGTGCGAAATTGCCGGATCGGGAGCTTTCGCGCGGCGCAAGCGGGGCCGCATTGCGATCAGACTTTATAAAGGGTTGCCGCGATCGGCGTCCCGCGGTTAAGCCGCTTAAAGGGCGTCGCCGTCCTTGCCCTAACCGCGCCTGATCGCTACATCAGCGCCAGTTCTCCCGCCATGAGCGCTTTGCGGTCGCGCGTTTGCGTGCCGATTCCGCATGACGCCAGGCAAAGGCAAAAGGGCAGGGCGCCGAGCCGCAAATCCATAATGGCCCGTCAATTCATCTATCACATGCAGGGTCTGTCCAAGACCTATCCGGGCAACCGGAAGGTCCTGGAGAATGTCCACCTGTCGTTCTATCCGGACGCCAAGATCGGCGTGCTCGGCGTCAACGGCGCCGGCAAGTCCACGCTGCTCCGGATCATGGCCGGGCTCGACACCGAATTCACCGGCGAGGCGTGGGCCGCCGAAGGCGCCCGCGTCGGCTATCTGGCACAAGAGCCGCAGCTCGATGCGGCAAAGTCGGTCCGCGGCAATGTCATGGAAGGCGTCGCGCCGCAGAAAGCGATCCTCGATCGCTACAACGAGATTGCCGCCAACTACTCCGACGAGACCGCCGACGAGATGACCAGGCTGCAGGACGAGATCGAGGCCAAGGGGCTGTGGGATCTCGATTCCAAGGTCGATCTAGCGATGGACGCGCTCCGCTGCCCGCCCGACGAGGCCGACGTAACGAAGCTGTCCGGCGGCGAACGGCGGCGGGTCGCGCTCTGCCGGCTTCTGCTGGAGCAGCCGGAGCTGCTTCTGCTCGACGAGCCGACCAACCATCTCGACGCCGAGTCGGTGATGTGGCTCGAGGGCCACCTGCGGAATTATCCGGGCGCTATCCTGATCGTCACCCATGACCGTTATTTTCTCGACAACGTCACCGGCTGGATCCTCGAGCTCGACCGTGGCCGCGGCATTCCCTACGAGGGAAATTATTCGGCCTGGCTGACGCAAAAGCAGAAGCGTCTCGCGCAGGAAGGCCGCGAGGAGGAAGCGCGGCAGCGCACGCTCGCGCGCGAACAGGAATGGATCGCTGCTTCACCGCGCGCGCGGCAGGCAAAATCCAAGGCGCGCTACGAGCGCTACGAGGAATTGCTAAAAAAAGCCGGCGAGAAGCAGGCGCAGACCGCGCAGATCGTCATCCCGGTCACCGAGCGGCTGGGTCAGAACGTCATCGACTTCGAAAACCTGCGCAAGGGATTCGGCAACAACCTCTTGATCGACGACTTGACGTTCAAGCTGCCGGCCGGCGGCATCGTCGGCATCATCGGCCCGAACGGCGCCGGCAAGACGACTCTGTTCCGCATGATCACCAAGCAGGACAAGCCGGACAACGGCACGATCAAGATCGGCGAGTCGGTGCATCTCGGCTACGTCGATCAGTCGCGCGACTCGCTCGACGGCAAGAAGAACGTTTGGGAGGAAATCTCCGGCGGCCTGGATCAACTGCAATTGGGCAAGCGCGAGGTCAATTCGCGCGCCTATTGCGCCGCCTTCAATTTCAAGGGCGCCGACCAGCAGAAAAAGGTCGGCTCGCTCTCCGGCGGCGAAAGGAACCGCGTGCATCTCGCCAAGATGCTCAAATCCGGCGCCAACGTGCTGCTGCTCGACGAGCCGACCAACGATCTCGACGTCGACACGCTGCGGGCGCTGGAGGAGGCGCTGGAAGATTTCGCCGGCTGTGCCGTGATCATCAGCCACGACCGCTGGTTTCTCGACCGCATCGCTACCCACATCCTCGCCTTCGAGGGCGACAGTCACGTCGAATGGTTCGAAGGCAATTTCCAGGACTACGAGCAGGACAAGATGCGTCGGCTCGGCACCGACGCGATCATTCCGCAGCGCATCAAATACAAAAAGTTCTCGCGCTGACCGTGGCGGTATCAATGCTTAGCCGCACCCAAGTAAAATACGCAACGAAGCTGTGAATTGACGCGCTGCGCGGAAGTTTCATTTAACTGTCAGGTAACCCTCACGTCGTGCCCGTCGTTTTGCTCCACCGATGCCGTTAGTATTTCTTAGCAGGTTCGGGGGCGTTATGGAGGCTTCGGCAACATCCATGCATACGCTCAAGCTCGGCTACCGGAGATACCGATCGTGAGAAAGCTTCTAGTGCGGTTTTTCAACGACGGTCCGGCGCCACCGCGATCGAATACGGACTGATCGCCGCCGGCATTTCGCTCGCCGTCATTGGTGTCGTGTCGAATCTCGGCTCCAAGCTCAAAAGCACGTTCAGCTCGATCTCGACCCAGTTGCAATAAGGCGCGCGCGGCGCAGCCGCAAAGGTCCAGGTCGGCGTTTGCGCCGCTTACATTTGGCCGGCCCGATGCATATATGGGTCTCAGATGCTCGCGGATGCGCGAGAATTATCCCTTAATTTCGCCGACAATAAGCGCGTGATACCCGTTTCGCGCGGTCGCGTTTTCCAAGGAGTTGCCATTGCCGACCAAAGCCAGTGAAGCCCGCTCAACCGAGGTTCGCGCACGGGCGGAAGCAAGTTTCAGGAAGGAAGAGCGTGCCAGGGAGGGTGCCCAGGCAATGCAAGAATATCAGGCCAACAGCCGCGCCATTCGCGAGAAGACCGAACGGCTGAAGGCGCTCCGGCTCGCCAAGGAGGCGGCCGACAAAAAAGCCGAACCCGTCGCGCCGCCGATGCCGCCTGAAAGAACCGCCTTGAAACGAACACATCCGCGTCGTATGAAGAATCAGCAGCCTGATTAGGCTTGCGGCGAGCCGCGTGTACGGACACCGGCAAATCGGCTTCCTGCTCGCTATATTTCATTCCATTGACAGCCCAGATCGCGCGGGGTGTCCCCTTTACCCGCAACGCAGGCTGGGCGCGCTTCGTGCCCGGCGCGCCAAAGCGCATGCTACACAACGAAAGTCTTCGCATTGACAAATTTCACTAATTTCCACGATTTCAGCCTCAATGACTTAATCACCCGTGCTCTCGCGGAAGAAAAATACCTCACTCCGACTCCGATCCAGACGCAGACAATTCCGCTCGTCATGGCGGGCCGCGATGTGATCGGAATAGCCCAAACCGGCACCGGCAAAACCGCGGCCTTCGCACTGCCGATCTTGCATCGTCTCGCCGCCAATCCACGCCCGCTTGTTCGCAAAAGCTGCCGCGTCTTGGTTCTCAGCCCGACGCGCGAATTGTCCGGCCAGATTCTCGACAGCTTCCGCGCTTACGGCCGGCACTTGCGCATCCGCGCCGCCCTGACGATCGGCGGAGTACCGATGGGAGGGCAGGTGCGCGCTCTCCTCAACGGCCTCGACATCCTTGTCGCCACGCCGGGGCGCCTCCTCGACCTAGTGCAGGGAAATGCACTTCGCCTCGGCGACGTCGAATGCCTCGTCCTCGACGAGGCCGACCGCATGCTCGACATGGGTTTCATCCATGACATCAGGAAGATCGTCGCGAAACTTCCGGCCGGGCGGCAGACCTTGATGTTTTCGGCGACAATGCCGCGCGAGATCGCCGAACTTGCCAGGCAGATGCTGCGCGACCCGGTCAAGGTGGCGGTGACGCCGGAGGCGACGACCGTCGAGCGAATTGAGCAGCGCGTGATCCGCGTCGACCGCGGGGCCAAGCCGGCGGTGCTGATCGACGTGCTGCGCAGTGAGACAATCGACCGGGCGCTCATCTTCACGCGTACCAAGCATGGCGCCGACAAGGTCGTGCGCGGTCTTGTTCGCGCCGGCATTGCGGCGCAGGCGATTCACGGCAACAAATCGCAAAATCAGCGCGAACGCGTGCTGGCGGCCTTCCGCAAGGGCGAAGTCCGCACGCTTGTCGCCACCGACATCGCCGCACGCGGCATCGACGTCGATGGCATTAGCCACGTGGTGAACTTCGATCTGCCGCACGTGCCGGAGACATATGTTCATCGTATCGGCCGCACGGCGCGGGCCGGCGCACAAGGCGTTGCGATCTCGCTGTGCGACGGCGAGGAAGTAAGCTTGGTGCGCGATATCGAGAAACTCATCCGCATGTCGATTCCGGTGAGCAACCGGCGTACGCAAACTCACCATCCCGAGCCGGTGGCCGCAAATGGAGCGCCCGGCCGGCCGGCAGCCAATCCCCATAAACGCGGCAAGCAGCGCCGGAGCGAGCCGGCACGTCACGATCGCCATCACGAGCAGCCGCGCGACGCCGCAGGCGCGCTCGCTTCGGTCGGCTTCCTGCAACGTCCGGCGCCGCCGCGGCCCAATTTCGAACGGCGTGCGTCGCGCTGGGCTGATCATTCGAAGGGATCATGACGTGACTAAGGAAGAACTTCTGGAATTCGAGGGCCTCGTCCTGGAGATATTGCCGGACGCGCGCTACCGCATTCAGCTCGATAACGGCCACGTGCTGGTTGCCTACACCGCCGGAAAAATGAAAAAGAACCGGATCAAGACGCTGGCCGGCGACCGGGTGACGGTCGAGGTGTCGCCCTATGACCTGGAAAAGGGCCGGCTGATCTTTCGCCACAAGGACGAACGAGCGGCGTCGGTTAGCCGCCCGCCGCAACGTCATCAGTTCCGGCGGCGGTGAGACACGATGACCAAGCACAAGTTCGGCGGCGACGTTATGACAAAGGGAGCGGTGTAATGCGACTTTTCATTTTCAAGTCCGAGGCAAATCCAAATCTGCGGGCCTTTGGCGCCGATCTGGCCGGCATCGCGCTGCCCAGTCAGTTCCGTCCCTGGCGGGCGATCGGCGCGGTCGCGCCCGATCATGACCCGCCGCACAATTTATCGCGGACTGAGATCGAGACTTCGATCAATGATCGCGGGTTTCAGCTTTGGCGCATGAAAAAGCCGGCAAATGAAGCCTGAACGCCGTTCGACGGGACGAACATCCCCGCGTAGGAGCAAGTGACGATGACGGACGTCCTGCATAGATTCAAAGTCGGCCAAAGCGTCGATCTGATCCAGTCTACCTTTCGATCTGCGGCGAGCGGGCATTACGAAATTGTCAGCCTGCGGCCGGCCGAGGGCGGCAATCCGCAGTACCGGATCAAGAGCAGAAGTGAATCGCACGAACGGGTCGTCGCGGAGAGCGATCTTATCCTCTCGGCTCACGTGAAATTCGACTAGGGTTTGGAGCCCATCGCAATCGCCGTCGGGAATTCGCCGGATGGCGCGATCGATGGAACCGGTCTGGAGCCGACAGGAAGCCGAAAATGTTTAAAATTCTCGAGCTCAAAAGCACCGCCTCGACGCCGGCGGCGGAGGTCGGCCACCGATATCCGACCCGCGAGCAGGCAACTGCCGCGATCAAGAAACATGTGAAGACGTTCAACGTCTCCGGACATAATCCGGAGGGAAATTATTGGTGGGCGCGGGATGCCGAAGGCCTGCGAAAATGCTGGATTTCCGCCGCCGACTAAAAAGGCGATGAGTAGGCGATGCTGAGCTTCCCGAACCAAAGCCGATTTTTCGATCCATCGCGCCGTGCAGTGCGTTTTTGGGGATACCAGAGCGCCATGGAGTGGTCGTTCTACGTCAGTGAAGACGCGCTCAAACGCATGCAGCCGGACATGCGGCGCGACGAGGCGGGGTTACTCGACGCCTTTGACAGCAATCGGCCCTTGATCCTGGCAGCGGCAAGCAAGGCGTTTACCCGGACCCGCAAAGGGTCCTACGAGCTGACGGTCAGCGATTTCTAACCGCCGCATCGAGCGGTCTCTCCCGCCGACCCGGACGGGAGAAGACTGTCACGAAAATTTCTTGCCGCCGCTTTGGACCGGACTTCCGATAAAGCGCGAGGCGAAAGCGGAGGGTGCCGGACCCGAAGGTTTCTTTTTATTTTTGTCAGCCTTCGGCTTTTTCTTCTCGCGGTTGCTTCTCATTTGACCTTTTGCCACGTAGTCCTCGCTCTCGTGATGGGTGAACGGCTTGTTCGAACGAGCCTTTAGCTTTCGCCTGAAAGGCGCTTGAAGTCGGCGATAACTGCGTCGATCAGCTTCAGCTTCCTGGGATCCTCGGCGAGCAGCGTTGTGGCAAAGAGATTAAGAAGATAATTCGCTTTTTCCGCGGCCTCTTGCCAACTCGCCGCCGGCGTAGCCGTCAGATGCGCTTCCAGTTCTTCCTGTCGACGCCGCAATTGCTTTTGATCGGTCTCAACATCGGCCAAAAGCCGACGAAGGTTGGTAGCCTTCTGGGCGGCCATACCGCGGCGCTCGTCCAGATCGATGGTCTTGTCGGTCACGGCTGCTTGCCGCGGCGGGCCAGCGGATAGTCGCTGCTTTCATACAAGCGACGGATGTCGTCGCAGCTGTATCGGCGCTCATCGACCTCAAGGCAGGCGCCGACCAGGAGCTCAGGCGCCACGTCTTCCACAGCAAAGCGGATGGCTTGCGACGCCCGGTCAAAACGACGATAGCCGAGCGGCCGTTGTTTCGGCACCCGGCGGCGGGCAGGAAACAACTCGGCGGTGGCGTTGTAGTCGAATTCGCTCATGGTCTGCCCTTGATGCCGCCCGGCAAAATGCGCTGCCCCGGCGTTGCCGGTTGCAGCTACAAATATAGGCATAAAATGCGACAATACTAGGTGAGCGGCAGGGCTTATTGCCGATAAAACACGCTCTAATTCCGGCGCGATTTGTAAACGTCTTGCCGCTGTTCTGCCGCGTCGGCGCTACGATTTTGCCAACAGGCCGTTGAGCACCAGATCGAGATGGGCGTTGAAATACGCTTTCATATCGAGCGGATGGCGATCGTCGAACATCATCATCCAGACGTCGACCAGCGCGATCGGCGCGATGATGACTAGCAAACAATCGGTCACGGCCGATCGGCGGATCTCGCCGCGATCCATCCCGCGCTGGATCGCCTGCTTGAGCAATTCCATGCATGGGCGGTGGATTTCCTCGTGATAGCGGTCTGCGAGCGCGGGAAACCGCGGCGCCTCGGCGATCAGCATGCGCACCACTTCGCGCCGTCGCCGGTCTTCCACGACGTTCTCGTAGATGTAGCTGAACTGCGCACGCAGCAGTTCGGCGGTCGATCCTTCGTGGCGCTCGAACATGTCGTTGACGGTGTCGAGCGTGACTTTCATCAGCTCGCGCACCATCGAGATGAACAAGTGCTCCTTGTTCTCGAAATAGACGTAGATCGTGCCCTTGGTCACGCCGGCGCGCTCGGCGATCTGATCGAGCGTGGTCACCGCGTAGCCGTTGCGCGAAAACTCCAGAAACGCGGCTTCGAGGATTTCCTGCGGGCGCTCGGCCTTGCGGCGGCGGCGGGTCTCGGTGTGCGTTTCCACCACGTCGGTCATGGGTCCGTACCGGTGTTCCACAGGGAGGGCGCCGTTATTGACTAACCGGATAGTAAATAACTACTCTGCCTTTGTTAAGGGTGGATAAGCGGTGATGTTGGTGGGGTGGTGCGGATGGCGCCGTAGCCGGCTGGCTGGCGCGCGTCAGGCCGGATATTGGGCCCGATTTGGCGTTTTTGCCCCGCGGACCACCGGGATCGCGGCGTCGCTGTCGCTCTTGGCAGCCTGCGCGGTCGGTCCGGACTTTGCCGTTCCGCCGGCGCCCCCGGTCGGCGGCTACACGCCCGAAGCGCTTCCGGCTTCGACGGCGTCGGCCGATGTGCCGGGCGGCGCGTCGCAAAAATTCGCCATCGGCCGCGATATTCCGGGCGAGTGGTGGAAGGTGTTCCATTCGAAGGAGATCGACGCGTTGATCGCCGAAGCGCTGCGCGCCAATCCTAGTCTGCAGGCCGCCCAGGCTGCGTTGTGGCAGGCGAAGGAAAATCTCTATGCCGCCGGCGGCAAGCTATTGCCGAACGTGGATGCCAACGCCTCCTTCACACGCCAGCAGCTTTCGCTGGCGGAATTCGGCCTGCCGGGCGCGCCGGAGACTTTCAATCTCTATCAGGCGACCGTGAACGTCTCTTATTCGCCGGACGTTTTCGGCGGCCAGCGCCGGCAGATCGAGTCGGGCGCAGCGCTCGCCGAGTATCAACGATTCGAGCTCGAGGCGACGTATCTCACCTTGACCGCCAATGTGGTGACGGCGGCGATTCAGGAAGCCTCGCTGCGCGGCCAGATCGAAGCGACGCGGGAAATTATCAAGGCGGAGACCGACCAGCTCGAGGTTGTGCGCCATCAGTTCGAAGCCGGTGCCGCCACACGCGCGGACGTGCTGACGCAGGATTCGGAAGTGGCCACCACGTTGGCCACGCTGCCGCCGCTGCAAAAGCAACTCGAGCAGCAGCACCACGTGCTGCTGGCCTTGATCGGCCACTTCCCGAACGAAAGCCGCCGTGACCACGTGACCCTGGCGTCATTGCATTTGCCGACCGATCTGCCGGTGAGCCTGCCGACGCAACTGGTCGAGCAGCGGCCCGACATTCGTGCCGCGCAATCGCAATTGCATTCGGCGAGCGCTCTGGTCGGCGTCGCCGTCGCCAACAGGCTGCCGCAATTTACCCTCACCGGGGCCTACGGCAGCGCCGCGCTGACGGCGGCGACGATGTTCACGCCGGCGACCGCGATCTGGAGCGTCGCCGGCGCGGGCACCCAGCCGATTTTCCACGGCTTTACGCTTCTGCATCAGGAACGCGCGGCGAAGGCCGCCTATGAGATGGCCGACGCGCAATACCGCAACACCGTGCTGACCGCGTTCCAGAACGTCGCCGACGCGCTGCGCGTGCTGCAACTCGACGCTGCGACGCTCAAGGCGCAGCAGCGCGCCGTGCGCGCCGCCTCCGACACTTTCGACCTGACGCGCGGCCAGTATCGGCTCGGCGCCATCACCTATGTGATCCTGCTCAACGCCGAGCGCAGCTACCAGCAGGCGCTGCTCGCCTTGGTGCAGGCGCAAGCCGCGCGCTATGCCGACACCGCCGCCTTGTTCGCGGCCTTGGGCGGCGGCTGGTGGAATCGCGCGGATGTGTTGCCCGATCCCTATAGCCCCGAGCCGCAAATCGTCCAGGCCGCGAGCGACACGCCGCTGCCCACCAGACCGGAGTCCCGTCAATGACCAAACGCATGGTGATCATGCTCGCCGCAGTCGCCGTCGTATTCGGCTTGATCTTCGGTTTCCAGATCTTCAAAGGGATCATGATCAAGAAGTTCATCATGGCGGCGAGCAATCCGCCGCAGACGATTTCGGCGGTAAAGGCGGGCTATAGCGAGTGGCAGCCGAAGATCGAAGCGGTCGGCACCCTGCGCGCGGTCAAGGGCGCCGATCTGTCGCTGGAAGTCTCGGGCGTAGTCGAATCCATCTCATTTAATTCCGGCGACGACGTTGAGGAGGGTGCGCCGCTTCTCAAATTGCGCACCGCTGACGATGTCGCGCGGCTGCAATCATTGCAGGCGATGGCCGAGCTCAGCGCAATCAACTATGACCGCGATCAGAAGCAATTCAAGATGCAGGCGGTCAGCCAGGCGACGCTCGATACCGACGACGCCAATCTGAAGAATGCGCAGGCGCAGGTGGCGCAGCAGCAGGCCATCATCGACAAGAAGTTTCTGCGCGCGCCGTTTTCCGGCCATCTCGGCATTCGCGCAGTCGATCTCGGCCAATATCTGGGGCCGGGCACGGTGATCGTGACGTTGCAGGCGCTCGATCCGATCTTCGCCGATTTTTTCGTGCCGCAGCAATCGGTCGATCAGATCCGGCTCGGCCAGTTGGTCGCCGTGAAGATCGACGCGTTCAAGGACCAGACTTTCACCGGCGAGATTTCAGCCATTAACCCCAAGGTCGATACCGGCAGCCGCAACGTGCAAATCCGCGCAACGCTGAAAAATGCCGACCACAGGCTACTGCCCGGCATGTATGCGACCGTCGACATCGCCACCGGCTCGCCGAAGAATTACGTCACACTGCCGCAAACGGCGATTACATACAACCCTTACGGCGACACGGTCTATGTGATCGTCGACGGCAAGGACAAAGACGCCGACGGCAAGCCGCAACGGATCGCGCGCCAGACTTTCGTTACCGTCGGCCCGACCCGCGGCGATCAGATCGCAGTGCTCAAAGGTGTCGAAGACGGCGACATGGTAGTCACCGCCGGACAGATCAAGCTGCACAACGGGTCGGTCGTGCTGATCGACAATTCGGTGACGCCGACGGCCGACGCGGCGCCGGTTCCGATCGACCGCTAGAGCGCCGCCATGAAATTCACCGACATCTTCATCCGCCGGCCGGTGCTCGCTTCGGTGATCAGCCTGTTGATTCTGGTGCTCGGCGTGCGCGCTTATTACGCGCTGCCGGTCCTGCAATATCCGCGCACCGAGAATGCGGTGGTGACCGTCACCACGACCTACTACGGCGCCGATCCCGACGTGGTCGCGGGCTTCATCACCACGCCGCTCGAAATCGCGATCGCACAGGCCTACGGCATCGACTACATGACGTCGACCAGCCAGAGCTCGACTTCGACGATCACCATCTATCTGCGGCTCAACTACGACGCGGACAAGGCGCTGACCGAGATCAACACCAAGATCAATTCGGTGCTCAATCAGCTGCCGACCGGCACGCAGCAGCCGGTGCTGACCGTCAAGATCGGCCAGACCATCGACGCGATGTATCTCGGCTTCAACAGCGACACGCTCGCGCCCAATCAGATCACCGACTACCTCACGCGCGTCGTGCAGCCCAAGCTGCAAACCGTGCCGGGCGTGCAGACCGCAGAGCTACTCGGGCAAAAGGTGTTTGCCCTGCGCGCGTGGCTCGATCCGCAGAAGCTCGCGGCCTACGGGCTGACCGCGACTGACGTCAGCCAGGCGCTTGCCGCCAACGACTACATCTCCGGCATCGGCAATACCAAAGGCCAAATGGTGCAGGTCAACCTGACCGCCTCGACCGGGCTCCATTCCGCCGATGAATTCCGCAACCTCGTCATCAAGCAATCGAACGGCGCGGTCGTGCGCCTGCAAGACGTTGCCAACGTTACGCTCGGCGCCGAGGACTACGAATCCGAGGTCGGCTTCGACGGCAAGCAGGCGGTCTATATCGGCGTGCAAGTGGCACCGGCCGCCAATCTTCTGGAGGTGGTGCGGGGCGTCCACAAAATCTGGCCGGACGTCCAGGCGCAATTGCCGCGCGGGCTCAACGGCGAGATCGTCTACGATTCCACCAAATTCGTAAATTCCGCGATCTATGAGGTGGTGCTGAGCCTGGTCGAGGCGCTGATCATCGTCACCCTTGTCGTCTTTATGTTTCTCGGTTCGGTGCGTTCGTCGCTGATACCAACCGTTGCCATTCCGCTTTCGCTGGTCGGCACGCTCATTATTCTTCTGGCGCTCGGCTATTCGATCAATCTGCTCACGCTGCTCGCGCTCGTGCTCGCCATCGGTCTCGTCGTCGACGACGCGATCATCGTGGTCGAGAACGTCAGCCGCCATCTCGAGGAGGGCGTAGCACCGATTCCTGCCGCCATCGCAGCCGCGCGCGAATTGGGCGGGCCGATCGTCGCGATGACCGTGGTGCTCGGCGCGGTTTACGTGCCGATCGGCTTTCAAAGCGGGCTGACCGGCGCGCTGTTCGCGGAATTCGCCTTTGCGCTGGTTGGCGCGGTCACGGTGTCGGGCGTCGTCGCGCTGACGCTGTCGCCGATGCTGTGCTCGCGGCTTTTGAAGGCGCCCGATCCCGAGCACCGCGGCTGGGAGGAAAAGTTCACTTATTATGTCGACCGCGGTTTCGTCTGGCTGCGCGCCGCCTACGAGCGGCGCCTGCACGGCAGCCTGAACTACCTGCCTGTCACGGTGGTATTCGCACTGGTCGTGTTGAGCAGCATCTACTTTCTGTTCATCACCGCGCACAGCGAGCTGGCGCCGCAAGAGGATCAAGGCGTCATCATCACCCAGTCGATCGCCGCGCCGAATGCCACGCTCAAGCAGCGCCAGCTTTATTCGCACGAAGTCTACAAGACCTTCCACACATATCCGGAAACCGAGCATGTGTTCCAGATCGACGTGCCCGGCCAGTCAATCTCCGGAATGGTGTTGAGGACGTGGGATGCGCGCTCGAAAACCAGTAACAACCTCCAGCCGGTGGTTCAGCAGGCGCTGAACAAGGTCCCGGGCGTGCGTGTCGTCGCATTTCAGCCGCCGCCCCTGCCGGGCAGCATCGGCTTGCCCATTCAGTTCGTGATCGGCTCTACCGAGTCGTTCGAACGGCTGTACGACATCGCGCAGAAGTTCCTGCAAGAGGCGCAAAAGAGCGGCAATTTCATCTTCCTCGACTGCGACCTCAAGATCGACAATCCGCAATCCAACGTCACCATCGATCGCGACAAGACCGCGCAGCTCGGCCTGAAGATGAGCGACGTCGGCGGCGCGCTCGCCGCCATGCTCGGCGGCGGCTACGTCAACTATTTCAGCATGAGCGGCCGCTCGTACAAGGTGATCCCGCAGGTGCAGCAGCGATTCCGGCTCAACGCCCGGCAATTGCTCGACTATCACATCCGCACAGCCGACGGCTCGCTGGTGCCACTGTCAACCGTCGCTACCGTCGACACCAAGACCGTGCCGGAATCGCTCAACCACTTTCAGCAGCTCAACAGCGCGACCGTCCAGGGCGTTGCCATGCCGGGCGTGTCGCAGGGCGACGCGATCAGCTACCTGCAAGACTTGGCGGCGCGCACGTTGCCGCGCGATTACTCGATCGATTACGGCGGCCTGAGCCGGCAATACGTGCAGGAGACCAGCGGCTTCGTCGGAACGTTCGGCTTCGCGCTGATTATTATTTTTCTCGCGCTCGCCGCTCTGTTCGAAAGCTTCCGCGATCCGGTCATCATCCTGGTGTCGGTGCCGATGTCGATCGCCGGCGCGCTGATCTTTGTTAGCATCGGTCTCGCCGGCGCCTCGCTCAACATCTACACCGAGGTCGGCCTGGTGACGCTGATGGGCCTGATCAGCAAGCACGGCATCCTGATCGTGCAATTTGCCAACGACCTGCAGGCCGAGGGCCACGGCAAACGCGAGGCGGTCGAAATGGCCGCCGGCATCCGGCTGCGGCCGATCCTGATGACGACGGCGGCCATGGTGCTCGGTGTCGTGCCGTTGATCACCGCCGCCGGCGCCGGCGCGGTGTCGCGCTTCCAGATGGGGCTGGTGATCGCCGCCGGTCTTTCCATCGGCACGCTGTTCACGCTGTTCGTGGTCCCGGCGGCGTATATGCTGCTGGCGACCGATCGTTCGAAAATGACGGCACCGGCGGCTCGCCTTCCGGCACCGGCGGAATAATAAAGACACGCGATGGAAGACTGGAGCGCCCGGCAATATCTCAAATTCGAGGATGAGCGCACTCGGCCGCCGCGCGATCTGTTGGCACAGGTGCCGTTGCAACGCCCGCGGCGCGTGGTCGATCTCGGCTGTGGGCCGGCCAACTCGACCGAGCTTCTGGTCGAACGCTTTCCGCAAGCCGAGGTGATTGGGCTCGATTCGTCGCCTGATATGTTGCGCAAGGCGCGCGAGCGGCTGCCCAAATGCAAATTCGTCGAAGCCGACATCGCGTCGTGGACGCCGGAGGAGGGCGCCGACCTCCTGTTCGCCAATGCGGCGTTCCAATGGGTGCCGGATCATCCCCGGCAGTTGCACCGGCTGCTGCAATCGTTGCAGGCGGGCGGCGTGCTGGCGGTGCAAATGCCCGACAACACCGGCGAACCAGTCAACCGGCTGCAGCGCGAGGTGGCCGAACACGGGCCGTGGGCGGCCGAGCTGAAAAAGAATGCCACCCCACGCGCCGACCTGCTGCCGCCGGACGCTTATTACGATCTACTGCGCCCGATTTGCACGCAACTCGACATCTGGCACAGCGTTTACAATCACGTGCTGGCGGCGCCGGCGGCGATCGTCGAATGGTTCAAGGGCTCCTCGCTACAGCCCTATCTGTCGGTGCTCGACGCGGCCACGCGCGAAAAATTCCTCGCCGCCTATACGGAAAGGGTCGCCGCTGCCTACCAGCCCCGTGTCGACGGCAAGGTGCTGCTGAAATTCCCACGCCTTTTCATCGTGGCCGTGCGCTAGACCGGCGTCGCCGCGCGCTTGACAGGCATCGCCTAGCCGCTAAACTTAACCCATTGGTAAAGTATTAGTCGACCCTCACAGCGGAGCGGTGAACATGGCAGGCATCGAGATCATCGGCCCGGCGCCGTCGACCTATACGCGGGTGGCCCGCATGGTGTGCGAAGAAAAGGCCATCCCGTACGAGCTCAAGCAGTCGCCGCCGCATTCGCCTGATGTGAATGCGATCCATCCGTTCGGCAAAGTACCGGTGATGCGCCATGGCGATTTCGAATTGTGCGAGTCGAAGGCGATCGCCACCTATCTCGATCTCAGCTTTTCCGGGCCCAGGCTCATTCCGACTGAACCGCGCCACGCCGCGCTCACCGAGCAGTGGGTGTCGCTGGTGAATACCAAGATGGACGGCACGCTGGTGCGCACTTACCTGGTCAATTATGTGTTCCCGAAAAGTCCGGGTGCGCCGGACCGCATGGCGATCGATGCCGTAGTGCCCGCGGTGCTGCAGGAGCTCGACCTGATCGATCGGGCGGTCGCCAAAGGCGGCTACCTCGCCGGCGACAGCTTCACCTTCGCCGACATCAATGTGATGCCGATCCTGGCCTATCTGAAGAATTTCCCGGAATCCGGCGGCGCGATAGCGGCATCGAAGTCGCTCTCGGCCTATTTCGACCGCCTCTCCGCACGGCCGAGCTTTCAAAAGACGGTCCCGCCGCGGCCGCAGGCCAAGGCGTCGTAATGGATTGCATTCCGCGCGCGCAATAGTGACAGTCCGGGGCGATGAGAATCGCCCCGTACTTTTTCTGCGCCGTGCTGCTTGGCGGCATCGCCTGCGCCGGCGCGGCGTCTGCCGATCGGGCATTCCGGGACTTTCTGCAATCGCTGTGGCCGCAGGCGGATGAACTGGGCATTTCGCGCGCCACCTTCGATCAGGCGACGCGCGGTCTCGAGCCTGATCTGTCGCTGCCGGAACTGGTCATTCCGGGACAACCGGAACGAACGGGCCCAGGCCAGCCGGAATTCGTGCTGACCCCGGCGGATTACCTCAAGGAATCCGCCATCGAGGGCCTCGCCGCCGAGGGCCGGAAGCTGCTCGACCGCTACCGCGCGCCGCTCACCGCGATCGAAGAGACCTACGGCGTGCCGCCGACGGTGCTGCTCGCGATCTTCGGCCGCGAGACCGGTTATGGCCGTGCGCGCGACACTTACAACGCCGTCCGGGTGCTGGCGACGCAGGCTTACCTCGGCAAGCGCAAGGACAAATTCCGCGAGGAATTCCTGCTCGCGCTCAAGATGATCGACGACGGCATCGTCAAGCCCGCGGAGATGAAAAGCTCATGGGCCGGCGCCATGGGATTGACCCAGTTTTTGCCGTCTGACTTTTTCAAATATGCCGTCGATTTCGACGGCAACGGCCGCCGCGACATCTGGAATTCGGTGCCGGACGTGCTCGCCTCGACCGCCCGGCAGCTGCTCGACAAAGGCTGGCAGCGCGGTCTGAGCTGGGCCGACGAGGTGCATCCGCCGGCGAATGTCGATTGCACCACCGGCGTCCCGGAAAATACCCGTCCGATCGGCGGCTGGCTGGAGCTTGGTTTTGTGCCGGCCTATGGCCGCAAGTTATCGGCGGCGGAACGGGCGGCGAGGGCGTCGCTTCTGCAGCCCGCCGGGCTCTACGGGCCGTCCTTCCTCGCCACCCAAAACTATTTCGCCATCAAGGAATACAACTTCTCCGATCTCTACGTGCTGTTCGTCGGCCATCTGAGCGACCGCATGACCGATCCGCGGCCGTTCGAAACGCCGTGGGGCAAGGTGGCGCAGCTGCCGACCCGCGATCTCGACCGCATGCAGCGCATCCTCACCGCGCGCGGCTATTATCACGACAAGATCGACGGCAAGGCCGGGATGAAGACGCGCGCCGCGCTCGGCGACTATCAGAAACGCCACGGGCTCAAGGTCGATTGCTGGCCGACCGCCGCGCTGCTTGCGCATATGGAAAGGCATTGATGCCTTCCATGCGCCATGTGTCCGCAATGGGCCGCACGTTAAATCGCCTGAAATTAGCCGACAATGGACGAACCCGCGAGCAGGCCGTCGTGCACAGCCAAAATGATACCGCGTCGCTTGTCCGCCCGAAAGCGGACCTTGCCGCCGCGTGTTGATGAACAGACCGCCTAATCCTCGCCCGGCACCGCGAGCGGCAGGCGGTCGTCGTCCTCGCCGCTATAGCCGAGCGCGGGCCGCTCGTGCTCCGGTTTCGCCTTGATCGAGCCGGTGGTGGCGGGTTCGCCGTAGTGCTGCGATGCATAGCGCGCCCGCGCGCGCTGGGCCACGACCTCGCCCGGGATCGCCGCCGGCTCGCAGATGCGCCGCCCGCTCGCGCGCCGCATCAGATCGACGTGAATGTGGTTGTAATGATAGACGTTGGCGCCGGGTGCGAGCACGGTAGTGAAGCTCTCACAGGCGGCGAGCTGCACATCGTGCAGAAAGCCCTGCTCCTCGGGCGAGCCGCGCCAGCCATATTGCACGCTGATCCGGTGGCCGTCGGCAAGCGCGAATTCGGCGATGTCGAGCGCGTTGCCGAAAGCGTGCTCGGAAATATGCGCGCCCGGATCGCCGTTCATGCCGCGGCAGGAGTAAGCGGAAATCTGTTTGATCTCGGCGACCGGCTGATGAAACCAGCGCATCGCCGCCGGCTGCACGGCCGTGGCGAACCATTGATCGAGGGCGGAGACGATCGGGCAGGCGAGCGTCGCCGCCGGTTTGACTTCGATCGGTCCGGCCGCCGTGGTCACCGGCCCGCGCGGCGGGCCAACCGGCACGTGCTCCTCGGCGCCGGGTGCCGGACGCGGCGTGTACGTCTGCGGCGGATAATCCGGCGGCGGATATTTTGCCGGCGGCAGCGCGCCGCCGCGCGGAAGCGGCTTGCCGTCATAGGGCCGCGGCGGCTCGGGCTGGAAGGCGGCGTCGTCTTCGCCCGGCTCGGGAACGCCCGGTGCGTAGAGCGACATCGGTGCGCCGGGCGGAGTTGCGGCCGCCCGCATCGGGCCGATCGGCGCCGGCGCGGCCGGCGCCGGCCGTGCCATCACCGGTGTGCCCGGCGGCTGTCCGTATTGCGGCGGCGGATTGTACGGCGGCGGATAAGGCGGCGGTGAAACTGGCGCCGGCGAAGCCCGCGGCGGCAGCGTATTCGATTGGATCGGCCAATGCGGCACGGCATTGTCCGGGATGCTGCCCGGCGGCCGCATCGGCTCGTCGTCATAGCCGAGCGGGGAGCTGTCGCCGATCATCGATACACGGATCGGAAAATCCATGCCGCAGATGCCGGGCCCGCTGATCGTGGAAATGCGCACGCGCTCGGGGCCGTCCTTCACCGCTCCGGTATTGAGACAGGCGACCTCGGCGTCGTGCCGCCAGGCCTCGCGCTCGCCGCCGTTGAAGTAGTGGCCGCAGCCGGCGAGCGCGATCAACGCGGCAACGGCGACGGCGCCGAGGAGGCAATACTGAACGCCGCGTGACATGCGCGGACAATGAAAGTATTTCCGTTAAGGACTGCTCAATGATGTTGCATTTTTCCCGCGCGAAGGGCCGTGTTAACCATGATGCGGCGGCTCGCGACGGGCGGGAGCATGGAAGGCAAGGCGCGCTACATATTTCCGGTGCTGGCGACGGCCATCATTGTCTTCGTCGCGAGCGCCGCCGTGACATACGCGAATATCGGCGCGCATCCCGACTTCGTGCGGCGCTGGCTGTTCGCCTTCTGCGTCGGCTGGCCGGTCGCCGCGGTGACGGCGTTGTTTGCTATGCCGCCGCTACGCAGGCTGACCATGCACATCGTCGCTCTTATCGAAGGCAAAAGCGGCTGAATTTCCGCCGCCGCACAATTGCAGGCTGTGGATAAATATTTATTTGTCGCGCGCGTAACCGTTCATCCGCGAAAAATTGTTTCCAAAGCTCATGATGTTGCCACGGAACCTCATGTGCAAAAATTCCTGCGGCAACGCAGCAACCGATTTGCTTTGGTCTGTCACATCGCCCTGCTAGCCTCTGCTCCAGCACAAATAGTGATGGAGGTGCGACGCGTGGATCTAGCTTTGAAGCTCAACGTACTGGCGGCGTGCGCCGCGTTTGTATTGGTCGGCGCGATTCTGCCGGGGGCATTCTGAGTCTTCTAAAGTTCCAGTATCCAAACGCCAGAAACCATCAGGGCCGGCCGGGTCCAACCGGCGGCCAAAGCGAAAAAACACCGGAGCGGAAACGCTCCGGTGTTTTGCTGTTCAGATGGGCCGCATGGCTGCTATTCCGCCGCGTTGCGCAACGCCGCCAGCGGATCGTAGTTGAGGATCGGCGCGAGCCATCTTTCAGCCTGCTCCAGCGTCCAGTTCTTGCGCCGGGCATAGTCCTCGACCTGGTCGCGCTCGATCTTGCCAACGCCGAAATAATAGCTTTCTGGATGGCTGAAATAGAGTCCGCACACGGACGCACCGGGCCACATCGCGTAGCTTTCGGTCAACCGAACGCCGGTCTGCCGCTCGGCGTCGAGCAGCCTGAACAATGTCGCTTTCTCGCTGTGGTCGGGCTGCGCCGGATAGCCCGGCGCGGGCCGGATGCCGCGATATTTTTCGGCGATGAGATCGCCGGCGCTCAGCGTTTCGTCGGGCGCATACCCCCAGAATTCCCGGCGGACGCGGGCGTGCAAGCGTTCCGCCAGCGCCTCGGCCAGTCGGTCCGCCAGCGCTTTCGCCATGATCGCGGAATAATCGTCGTTGGCGTGCCTGAAGCGCTCGGCTACCGCCTGCTCGCCGGCCCCCGCGGTCACGGCGAAGGCGCCGATATAGTCGGCCAGCCCGCTCGCGCGCGGCGCGACAAAATCTGCGAGCGCGACATTGGCGCGGCCCTCGCGGCGCGGCAATTGCTGGCGCAACGTATGCAGCACCGCGCGCGGCGCGCCGCGCGCTTCGTCGGCGAACACGAGGATATCGTCGCCCTTGCCGTTGGCCGGCCATAATCCGACCACGGCGCTTGCCCTGAACCATTGCTCGGAGGCGATCCGCCGCAGCATCTCCTGCGCATCGGCGAACAGGCTGCTGGCGGCTTCGCCCAATTTCGCATCGTCGAGGATGGCGGGGAATTTGCCGTTGAGCTCCCAGGTGGCGAAGAACGGCGTCCAGTCGATGAATTCGGTCAGCTCCGCGATCGGAATATCGGCGAGTTGTCGCGTGCCGAAAAATTGCGGCGCCGGTGGCCGGTAATTTCCCGACCAGTTGAGCTTGAGCGCGTTCGCCCGCGCGTCGGCGAGCGGCAGCCGGTGCTTGCCTTCCTCGCCGCGGGCGTGCGCCGTGGCGATGCGGGCATATTCGGCGCGCACTTCGTTGACCGTGCGCGCCCGCGTCTGCGGCGAAAGCAGCGACGACACCACGCCGACCGCGCGGCTTGCGTCATTGACATAGACGGTCTGGCCACGCCGGTAATTGGGATGGATCTTCACCGCGGTATGCACGCGGCTCGTGGTCGCCCCGCCGATCAGTAGCGGCAGATCGAAGCCTTGCCGCTCCATCTCGGCCGCGACATGGCACATCTCGTCGAGCGAGGGCGTGATCAGGCCGGACAGCCCGACGATGTCCGCCCGCTCGGCGACCGCGGCTTGCAGGATTTTTTCCGCCGGCACCATCACGCCGAGGTCGACCACGTCGTAATTGTTGCAGGCGAGCACGACGCCGACGATGTTCTTGCCGATGTCATGCACGTCGCCCTTGACGGTGGCGAGCACGATCTTGCCGTTCGAGGACGAATGCGAATGCCCATCCTTATCCTGCTCCATGTAGGGCAGGAGAAAGGCGACGGCCTGCTTCATCACCCGTGCCGACTTGACGACCTGCGGCAGGAACATGCGGCCGGACCCGAACAGATCGCCGACCACGTTCATGCCGTCCATCAGCGGGCCTTCGATGACGGCGAGCGGGCGGGGCGCCTTTTGCCGCGCCTCTTCGACGTCGGCGGCGATGAAATCGGTGATGCCGTGCACAAGCGCATGCGTCAGGCGCTTCTCCACCGGCCATTCGCGCCAGGCGAGATCGGCTTCTTTCTTCTCCTTGCCGTGGCCGCGGTGAGTTTCGGCCAGCGCAAGCAGCCGATCGGCGGCATCGGCGCGGCGGTTAAGCACGACGTCCTCGCAGACTTCGCGCAGTTGCGGATCGAGATCGTCGTACACCGCGATCTGGCCGGCGTTGACGATGCCCATGTCCATGCCGGCGGCAATGGCGTGGGTAAGAAACACCGCGTGCATCGCCTCGCGCACCGGCTCGTTGCCGCGGAACGAGAACGAAAAATTCGACACACCGCCCGAGACATGCGCATGCGGCAGGTTTTTCCTGATCCAGCGCGCGGCTTCGATGAAGGCGACGCCGTATCCGTTATGCTCCGCCATGCCGGTTGCCACGGCAAAGATGTTGGGATCGAAAATGATTTCCTGCGGCGGGAAGCCGACGCGGTTGACCAGGATGTCGTAGGCACGCGCCGCGATCGCGGTCTTGCGCTCGAGCGTGTCGGCCTGGCCCTGCTCGTCAAATGCCATCACCACGACCGCGGCGCCGTAGCGGCGGACCAGTCGCGCGTGGCGGACGAAAGCGTCTTCGCCCTCCTTGAGCGAGATCGAATTCACAACCGCCTTGCCCTGCATGCATTTCAAGCCGGCCTCGATCACCGAGAATTTCGAGGAATCGATCATCAGCGGCACGCGTGCGATGTCGGGCTCGGCGGCGATAAGATTGAGGAAGGTGGTCATAGCCCGCTCGGAATCGAGCAGCCCCTCGTCCATGTTGACGTCGAGGATCTGCGCGCCGTTCTCGACCTGGTCGCGCGCGACCGAAAGCGCGGCGGCATAGTCGCCGGTGGTGATGAGCTTGCGAAAACGCGCCGAGCCGGTGACGTTGGTGCGCTCGCCGACATTCACGAACGGTATCGTTTCGGTCAGCGTGAAGGCTTCCAGGCCGGACAGCCGCAGGCGCGGCAGGAACGCCGGAATCTGCCGCGGCTTCTTGCCCGCGACGGCGGCGGCGATGGCACGGATATGGTCGGGCGTGGTGCCGCAGCAGCCGCCGACGATGTTGACGATGCCGGAGGCGGCGAATTCGCCGATCAGGGCCGCCATGGTGGCCGGGCTCTCGTCGTAACGGCCGAATTCGTTCGGCAGGCCGGCGTTGGGATAAACGCAGATCAGCGTATCGGCGACGCGCGAGAGTTCGGCAATGTGCGCGCGCATCTGCCGAGCGCCGAGCGCGCAATTTAGTCCGATCGAGAGCGGCGCGGCATGCGCCGCTGAATTCCAGAACGCCTCCGGCGTCTGCCCGGACAGGAGCCGGCCCGAGCGGTCGGTGATAGTGCCGGAAATCATTACCGGCACCGCGACGCCGCGCTCTTCCATCACTTCCGCGCAGGCGAAGATCGCGGCCTTGGCGTTGAGCGTATCGAAAATAGTCTCGATCAGAAGCGTGTCGGTGCCGCCGTCGATCAGCCCGCGCACCTGCTCGGCATAGGCGACGCGCAATTCGTCAAAAGTAACGGCGCGAAAGCCCGGATTGAGCACGTCGGGCGAGATCGAGGCGGTGCGGTTGGTCGGGCCGATGGCGCCGGCGACAAAGCGCGGGCGGCCGTCCTCGCCCTCGGCGATCCGCGCCGCGGCGTGCGCGAGCCGCGCGCCTTCGAGGTTGAGCTCGTAGGCGATCTCCGCCATGCCGTAATCGGCCTGCGCGATGCGCGTCGAGGAGAACGTGTTGGTCGAGACGATGTCGGCGCCGGCGCGGAAATAGGCGAGGTGGATGGCGCGCACCGCGTCCGGCCGGCTGAGATTGAGCAGATCATTGTTGCCGCGCACCTCGCGGTTCCAGGCATCGAACCGGGCGCCGCGATAGCCTTCCTCATCGAGGCCGAGCGCCTGGATCATGGTGCCCATGGCGCCGTCGAGCACCAGGATGCGCTCGGCGGCGAGCCGCCGCAAAGTCGTTTCGCTGCTCGGCCGTGCCACGGGCGTCGTCATGCGCGCTCCGCCTCTGCAAGCGTGGGCGCGCGATCCTGGTCGGGCCGCAAGCCCAGCAGGTGACAGATCGCGTAGACCAGATCGGCGCGGTTCATCGAATAGAAATGGAATTCGTTGACGCCGCGCTCGACCAGATCAAATACCTGCTCGGCGGCGACCGCCGCGGCGACGAGCTTGCGCGTCGCCGGATCGTCGTCGAGGCCGTCGAAACGCGCGGCCAGCCAGGCGGGCACCGACGTGCCGGCGCGCGCGGCGAAATTCCTGGTCTGCTTGAAATTCTGCACCGGCAGGATACCGGGCACGATCGGTATATCGATGCCGGCCGCGCGCACGCGGTCGAGATACCGGAAATAAAGGTCGTTCTCGAAAAAGAATTGCGTGATCGCCCGGTTGGCGCCGGCATCGACCTTGGCCTTGAGCATGTCGAGGTCGGCGGCCACGTCGGCGCTGTCCGGGTGTTTCTCCGGATAGGCGGAGACCGACACTTCGAGATCGGCGATGCGTTTGATGCCGGCGACCAGCTCGGCGGCATTGCGATAGCCGCCGGGATGCGGCGCGTAGCGCTCGCCGACGCCGCCGGCCGGGTCGCCGCGCAAGGCCACGATATGGCGCACGCCGGCTTGCGCGTAGGCTTCGATCACGGCATCGACTTCCGCGCGAGTGGCGGCGACGCAGGTCAGATGCGCCGCCGGCGTCAGCATCGTCTCGGCCAGGATGCGCTTGACGGTCGCGTGCGTGCGCTCGCGGGTCGAGCCACCGGCCCCGTAGGTGACCGAGACGAAATACGGCCGCAACGGCGCGAGCCGCGCGATCGCCTGCCACAAGGTCTGCTCCATTTCGGGCGTTCGCGGCGGAAAAAACTCGAACGAGACCCGAATCGAACGGGCCGGAGCGGCACCCTGCATCACGCCACCTCACGATTGGCCGGCGTGGCGATCACGATGCGCGGATCGTGCGCCAGCCAGAGCGAAACGGCGATCTTGCCTTCCGGGCCGGGCGGTATGGTCTGCTGACGCACGAGGTTGAGGCCGGCAGCTTCGAGCCATTGCGTGACCGTCTCGGCGGCGAAACCCAGCCGGCGATGGGCGTGCTCGTCGCGCAGGAATTCGAGATCGTGCGGCGCGAAGTCGACCACCAGCAGGCGGCCGCCGGGTCGCAGCACGCGCGCCGCCTCGCGGATGGCGCGCGCGCTGTCGTCGAGGAAGTGCAGCACCTGATGGATGATGACGGCGTCGAACGAATCGTGCGGCAGCGCGAGATCGTAGATGTCGGTGTGCCGCACGCTGCAATTCTTCAGGCCGGCGCGGTCGAGACGCGCGCGGGCGAGCGACAGCATGTCGAGCGACAGATCGAGGCCGAGGCCGCGTTCGATATCCTTGCCGAACAGTTCGAGCATGCGCCCAGTGCCGGTGCCGAGATCGAGGAGCGAACGGATCGGCTGCGTGCCGAGCGCGGTGCGGATCGCGTCTTCGACCGCCGCGTCGGCGACATGCAGCTTGCGGATGCGGTCCCATTCGGCGGCGTGGCGGCGGAAGTAGTTTTGCGCGGCAGCGGCGCGGGCCGCGCGCACCGCGGCGAGCCGCTCGCGGTCGCGGGCGATGACCGGATCGGTCGGATCAAGCCGCGCAATCAGGTCGCGGGCGATGTCGGCGGCGCTGCCGCGCTCGCCGAGCCGGAAGAAGGCCCACGATCCTTCGCGGTGGCGCTGGACCAGCCCGGCTTCGGCCAATAGCCGCAGATGGCGCGACAGCCGCGGCTGCGACTGGCGCAAAATCGCGGTAAGATCGGAGACAGTGAGCTCGGCTTCGGCGATCAGCATGAGAAGCCGCAGCCGCGTGGCCTCGGCGGCCGCCTTGAGGATGCCGGTCAGCGCTGGAAATGGCAGTTGGGCGGAATCCATTCGGTCGGCCGTAAGGGGCATTGGAGTTCATATAAAGATATCTTTATGCGGTTAAATTGACAAGAGTCAATGGGAGATGGCCCACGAGCGGCCAAATTCCCCAGATTTTCCGGTCGCGGCATGCCCTTGGCCGATCCGGGACCCGCGTGCGAGAAGCGGCACATGAGCGAAACTAAACCAGCGGCCAATCCCGACGGCCTGCGCGAAGGCGAAGTCGCCGTCGACCTGCCGGCTCATTTCGATGCCTCGCTTTTTTTCATCGGCCGCATCCGTACGCCGTGGAAGCGGCGCGAGGATTGCCCGAAGAATCCGCGCGAGACCGACGCGCCGTGCACGATCGAGCTCGATCCGCGCTGGGCCAGCGGTCTGCAAGGCCTTGAGACGGTCAGCCACGTGGTCGTGCTGTATTGGATGGACCGCGCGCGCCGCGACCTCGTACTGCAAGCGCCGCATCACTACAGCGAGCGCCGCGGCACGTTCGCGCTGCGCTCGCCGGTGCGGCCCAATCCGATCGCGGTATCGGTGGTGCGGCTTGTTCGCATCGAGGGCAACACGCTTACGGTCGTCGGCCTCGATTGCCTCGACGACACGCCGCTCCTCGATATCAAGCCCTATTTCGCCTCGACCGACTCGGTGCCGGAGGCGTCCGTCGGCTGGCACGCCGGGACGAAGCGTTAGTTCGCAATGGCGACGGGTTAGAACAATGGCGGCGCTTCGCCGAGCGGCAGCATGCCGAGATAGATCGAGCCATTGGCGAAGCGCAGCGGCAGGACGATCGCCGGCTTGCCGTCGATCGTGATCGGCTGTCCCATCTTCTTGAGGTTCTCCACCAGGCTCGCATTGGCGCTTTCGCGAAGCGCCCCGCCCAGGCCGGGGATCAGACGATCGAGCGCATCCACGCCCTGAGCGGCCGAGCCCAGCGTGCCCGACAGCTGATCGATGCCCTGGCCGATCAGGCGGTCGGCGCCGAGAAGCGGAACGAGACGCTCGATGCCGACGATGGCAATCGGGAGCAAGCCGTCGAGCTTGCCGTCGGCGTTGACGCTGAGCGTTCCTTTGCCGACGACGATCACGGTGCTCTGCGCGATCCGCAACGACCTGATCTCGATGCCGCCCCCCGCCGCCTGCATCTCGCGGAAACGCACGGCCCATGGTTTTGGCGACAAATCCTTGAATCCGCGCAACACGGCATCGAACTCGACGTCGATCGGGTCGGCAAGCAGCGGATGCAATGTCGGCGCCGCCGCCGCGGCTAGAACGAGCGTAGCCGCGATCACCGGATTATTGCGCGGTGTGCCCGCGGTCAGGCGGCCATGAAATTCGGCGTGCTTGGCCGTGAACAGCATGCCGCCGCTATCGCCGATGCGATCGACATGCGGCACGTCAAGGTCGGCGGAAACCGTCTCGGGGTCTGGCGGCACGCCGCGCACACTCACGCGCGCCCGCGTCCAGTCGGCGGAGACGATCGGTTGCCGGCCGAGTTCCGCCAGCGTAAGCGGTCCGGCAATGTCGCCGACGAGCCGGGTCGGACGATAGACCTCGGCGGCGAAGGCGACCGAACTTGCCTTGATGCTGTAGGACGGCTCGGTGTTCTTGATCTCGGCCCCGGCATCGGCGCAGCGCGCGGTGATGCCGAACGGAAATCCGCCGATGGATTGGGTGCCGCAGGAATAGACCCGGCCGGCGGCGGCCTCGCGTTCCACCCAGCCAGCCAGCGTACGATCCGCAACCGTAGCGGCGTAATACCAGAGCCAGACCCACCCGACCGCCAGCAAGATGACAATCGCCAGCGGGGCGAGAATCGGCCAGCGCCGCCGCCGGCGGCGCGCGGACGCAGGCTTGCGCGGCCGCTGGGCGGGCGGCTGCATCATGCTGAGTGGAGATTTGCCGGACATCGCTCACTCTTCGCCTGCCGAGTGCGGCGTTTCAAAGACCTATCGGGTCCGCCATTGCACCGCCACATCCGTCCTGTTAGGCGAACGCAAGTCTTGCGGGGAGTCAACGAGCGTGAAGGACGCCGCCCATTTGCACGAGCGCGAAGACCTCTGGGTGTTCGGCTACGGCTCGCTGATGTGGCGCCCCGGCTTCGATTATGTGGAGCGGGTGCCGGCGCGGCTCATCGGTCTGCACCGGGCGCTCTGCGTCTATTCGTTTGTCCATCGCGGCACCCCGGAGCGGCCCGGCCTCGTGCTCGGTCTCGATCGCGGCGGTATGTGCCGCGGCATTGCGTTCCGGGTCGCCGCTAAGGCGCGGGAAAAGACTATCGATTATTTGCGCGCTCGCGAGCAGGTCACGACCGTTTATCTGGAAACCACGCGGCGGATCGAGCTTGAGGAGGCAGCGCGGCGGCAAGTGCGGGCGCTCTGCTTCATTGTCGACCGCAGCCACGTGCAATACGCCGGGCGGCTCAGTATTGCCGAGTGCGTGCACCACGTTCGCCAGGGACACGGTAGCTCCGGCAACAATCGCGATTACGTGCTGGAGACGGTGCAGGCGCTGGAAGCATTGGGCTATCGCGAGAGCGGTCTGCATTCGATTGCGGCGCGACTCAAGGGTCAGCCATCAGCGGTCAGCCACCCCTGACCCTTCGGCGACCAGCCGCGCGGTCGCTTCCTCCAGGGCGTTTTGCAGGCGGGCGAGAAATGCCCGCTTGTCGAGACTCGGCGGAATCGGATCGAGCACTTCCACCAGCACGGTGCCGGGAAACCGGCGGAACGAGCGGCGCGGCCAGAACAGTCCGGAATTGAGAGCGACCGGGACGCAGGGAAGTCCGGTCTCGGCGTAGAGGAGGGCGACGCCCGGCAGATAACGCGGCTCCGCGCCGGGCGGGCGGCGCGTGCCTTCCGGAAAAATGACGATTTGCCGGCCGCGCGCGATCTCGCCGCGCGCCGCCTTGATCATGCGCGCCAACGCGGCCGCGCGCGAGCCGCGGTCGATCGGGATCATGCCCGCCCTGGCCGCGAGCCAGCCGAACAGCGGAATCCACATCAGCTCCCGCTTGAGCACGTAAGTGGGGTCCGGCAACAGGTCGAACAGCGCGAAGGTCTCCCACAACGATTGATGCTTGCAGGCGACGATGCAGGCGCCTTGTGGAAGTTTATCGCGCCCGCGCCACTCTACTTCGAGGCCGCAAACAACGCGCAGCAGCCACAGGCTGCTGGCCGCATAGTGGCGGAGCACGCCATGGAGGGACGCATAGGGCAGCACCAGCGTCGGCAACGCCACGGTCATGCGCGCGATGAGGTTGACGTAGAACAGCGTGTTGAACAGCAGCGAGCGGACGAGAACGGACATGCTCACTTCGCCGCCGTCATCCTTAAAGCGCGCGTCTGCGCGGCGCGATTGCCCCGGGCGTCGGCCGCCACGGAGTCGAAGCGCATGCGTACCTTCGCGAACAGGAATTTGAAGTATTCCGACAGCACCAGCCGGGTGGTCGTGCCGTTTGACCACCACGGCTCGACACGCAGCCGGTCGGATACCACCGGAAACGGGATCAGTGCGACGTCGGGAAGCTGGTGGGCGATCTCGGCTAGCGCGCGCGGCATGTGATAGGCCGAAGTTACGATGATGAGCGAGTGGAAATTGCGGTCGAGCGCCCAGCGGCGGGCTTCGACCGCGTTGCCGAGCGTGTTGATCGCCGAATAATCGAGGTCGACGCAGCAGGCGAGGAAGCGGCCGTAGTGCGGGATTTCGCGCGCGATATCGCCGGTCGTCGTGCCGGGATTGACGCCGGTGATGAGCAGTCGCTTGCCGCGTCCGGAGGCCAGCAATTCAAGCCCGTCGGAGACGCGCGAGGTGCCGCCGGTCAGAACGACGATGCCGTCGGCGTTGCGGTCGAGCACGATTTCCTGGTTCGGCAACAGCCAGAGGAACGCGGCAAACCCCAACAGCAGCGCGAGGCCGGTGAGGATCGCAAACCTGACGGCGAAGTATCCGATGCGCCGCGTCCTGACGGCGGTCTTAAGGCTGAGCATCGCCGCGCGCGTCCCCCGCGCCCAGTGTCGTTTCTGCCCGAATCAAAACCCCACCCCGGCTGCAAGGTGATCGCATTTTCGTCGCTAGTCGATGGCTTCGAGGGTTCCGTTGACGGTATGGCGCGAGGCGAACGCCGTCACCAGCGCCATGAATATGATTTGCAGCACGATGGCGAGATAGCCCGCGGCCCCGATGGAGAAGGTGCCGAACAGGCTGGCGACCTGATCGCCGCCGGGCGTTCCGGTAAGCCAGGCATTGGCCGCTTCGGCGAGGCCGAACAACACGATCGCCGCGCCGCCGCCGATCGCGCCGCCCTTGAAGCCGAGCACGAGAAAATGACGTTGAAATTGGCCGGCGATGAAACTGTCGGTCGCGCCGACATAATGCAGCACTTCGACAATCGGCCGGTTGGCCGCCATGGCGCCGCGCGTGGCGAAAGTGACCGACAGCACGGTCGCTATCAAGACCAGCAACAGGACGGCGATGCCGGCCGCCACCGCCGTACCCGCCATGTGGCGCATGCGGTCGATCCAGCGGCGATGGTCGTCGAGGCTCGCGGTCGGGACCCTGGCCGCAAGCACCTGGCGCAAAGATGCGAAATCAGGCCGCGCGCCGGGGCCGAGCTTGACCACGATCAGGCGTGGTATCGGCAGGTCGTCGAGCGCCAGACCGGTGCCGAGCCAGGGCTCCACCAGCTTCGCCGATTCTTCTTTGGTGAAGGCACGCACGTCGACGATCCCGGCACCGGCGCGGGCGATTTCGGCCGCGGCCCGCACATCCGCGTCAATGTCGCGGCCGGGCGCGGGCCGTACCTGGATGGTGACCTCGCGGCCGACTTCCGCGCGCCAATCGCTGGCCGCGCTGACCACCAGCATCGCCGCTCCGATGGTGAGCGAGCCGAGAAAGGTCATGATCGCGACCACGGCGGTCAGCGAGCGGCCGGCGATCGAGTTGCGCGGCACGATCGAGGCCGCCGCCGGCAGGCCGCGCAAGACCGCCGGCGACACGCCGACGTCGTCCCACGGCTCCGCCATGGTCTCGGCCGGCTCAGTCATAGACATGCAGGCGTCCTTCGTGCAGCACCAGCCTGCGCGCGTCGTACTCGTCCATCAGGGCGATATCGTGGGTGGCGATGACGACGGCGGTCCCGGTCTTGTTGAGCTCGACGAACAGCCGCAGCAACCGCTGCCCGAGATTGGGATCGACGTTGCCGGTCGGCTCGTCGGCCAGGAGCAATTGCGGGCGGGCGATGACGGCGCGGGCGATGGCCGCGCGCTGCTTCTCACCGCCGGAAAGGATCGGCGGTAGCGCGCTCATGTGCTCGCCGAGCCCGACCCATTGCAAGAGTTCGACCACCTCGGCCCGGTATTCGGATTCGTCCTTGCCGAGGACGCGCAAAGGCAGCGCTACGTTCTCATATGTGGTCATGTGGTCGAGCAGACGGAAATCCTGGAACACGATGCCGATCCGCCGCCGCAGATTGGCGCGGCCGTCCTTGCTCAGCGTCGCGGTGTCGTTGTCGAACATGCTGATCAGGCCGCGGCTCGGGCGCAGCGACAGCAGCATCAGTCGAAGGAGGGAGGTTTTGCCGGCGCCGGACGGGCCGGTGAGGAACTGAAAGGAATGGCCGTCGATATCGAAGTTGAGGTCGCGCAGCACCTCGGAACCGAGCCCGTAGCGCAAGCCGACATTCTCAAAGCGGATCACGCCGTCCTCCGAGGCCCCCGCGAATAATACCACGGCGCCCGGACTGGACCGGCATGGTTTCCAATTCGTTAACGGATCGGGCCTTAAGGTCGGCCGCCAAAGGTGACGCGCGCTGATTCGCCAATGCTGATCGTCTGCCCGTCTTGCGCTACGTCATATAACGTGGAGCTGGCGACCCTTTCTCCGGAGGGGCGTCAGGTCCGCTGCGCGCGCTGTCGCAATGTGTGGCATGCGGAACTCAGCCAGGCCGACAAGCTTCTGGCCGCCGCCGCAGCGATTGCGCCGATGGCCGCGCCCGCCGCGGCGGAAGCGGTTCCGGCCGCCGCCGCGCCATCCGCCGAATCAAACCCCGCGACCGAGTTGTCCGCCGACGCTGGAGCGGGCGAGACGGCGCCGGCCGAACCAGCCGCCGAAGCCGTTGACGCTGGCAACCAGCCCGCCGAAGTGGACGCGCCGCCGATCGTACCGTCCGATCCCGACGACGGTGCAGCGCCGATCGAGGTAGCCGCCAACGATTCCGCCGCGCTGGCGCACGAGCCGGCCGCGGATATCGAGACCGTCGCCGCGCGCCGGCGGCGGCGCGGCGCCAAGAACCGCCGGCCGCGTTGGCCGCTGTCACGGATGCAGACCGGCATCCTGGCGCTGGCGCTGATCAACGTCGTGCTGGTCGGCTGGCGCAGCGATGTGGTGCGCGCATTGCCGCAGACCGCGTCGTTCTACGCCTTGCTTGGGCTGCCGGTGAATTTGCGCGGGCTCACATTCGACAATATCGTCTCCACCGTCGAGCAGCATGACGGCGTGCCGATCCTGGTGATCGAAGGCAATGTCTTCAACGGCTCGCGCAAGGCCGAGGACGTGCCGCGGCTCAAACTCATCCTGCGCAACGCCGCGCGCCAGGAGATCTATTCCTGGATGGCGGCGCCAACGCATGCCGTGCTGCAGTCGGGCGAGGCCGAAACGTTTCGCGCCCGGCTGGCCTCGCCGCCGCCCGACGCGCACGACCTGATCCTTCGTTTCGTCAACCGCCGCGACATTCTGGCCGGCATTCACTGAGGTCCCCATGGCGCAGATTCTCATAGCCGAGGACGAGGAGGCGTTGCGCACGTTGTGCGCGCGCGCGCTCGCGACCGACGGCCATCAGGTCATGTCCGCGTGCGACGGCAGCGAGGCGCTCGACATCCTCGCCGGCGAGGAGCAGCAGTTTGATCTCCTGCTCACCGATATCCGGATGCCGATCATGGACGGCATCGCGCTGTCGCTTGCGGCGGCGCGCGACTATCCCGATCTGACCATTCTTTTAATGACCGGCTATGCCGACCAGCGCGAACGCGCCTCAGGCCTCGACGCGATCATCCACGACGTGATCGCCAAGCCATTCTCGGTCGCAGCTTTGCGCGCGGCGGTGAAAGAGGCGCTGACGGTTCGCGCCCGGCACTGACGCGCGCCTCTTAATCTAATCGTCCGACGCCGCATAGGGGCGCGGCAGCGGCGCGACCGTCAGGTCCGCCGGCGCGCGGCCGAAATCGGGCGCCGCCGAGTCCTGGCCGATCTGCACAATGCCGCGGCGGATCGCGCGGGTGCGGGTGAAATGCGCGAACAGCGCGTCGCCGTCGCCGCGGCGGATCGCACGCGTGATCTGCGACAAATCCTCGTTGAAGGTACCGAGCATCTCCAGCACCGCGTCCTTGTTGGCGAGGAACACGTCGCGCCACATGGTCGGATCGGACGCCGCGATGCGGGTGAAATCGCGAAAGCCGCCGGCGGAGAATTTGAGCACCTCGGAGCGCGTGACGTCGCCAAGCTCGTCGGCGGTGCCGACGATGGTATAGGCGATTAGATGCGGCAGGTGGCTGGTGACCGCCAGCACGAGGTCGTGGTGCGTCGCCGGCATGGTTTCGACATTGGCTCCGAGTGCGCGCCAGAACGCGGCGAGCCGTTCGACCGCGGCGGCGTCGGCGCCCTCGGGCGGGGTCAGGATGCACCATCGGCCGACGAACAGGCCGGCAAAACCGGCGTCGGGTCCGGAATTCTCGGTACCGGCGACCGGATGGGCGGGAACAAAATGCACGCCGGCCGGCAGATGCGGCGCCATATCGCGCAAGACCGCGCCCTTGACCGAGCCGACATCGGAGACGGTCGCGCCGGGCGCCAAATGCGGGCCGATCTCGGCCGCGACCGCGCCGCAGGCGCCCACCGGTATGCAGACGATGACGAGATCGGCGCCGGCGACCGCGGCGGAATTGTTCTCGGCCACCTGGTCGGCGAGTCCAAGCTCGGCGACGCGGCGGCGCGTTTCGGCGGTTCGCGCCGTCGCCACGATCTCACGCACCGCGCCCTGCGCGCGCGCCGCGCGCGCGATCGACGAGCCGATCAAGCCCGTGCCGATCAGGGCAAGCCGATTGAACAGGGGCTTCGGCAAACTCACGGCGTCACGCGGCCTTGGCAAGAAATTCTTTGAGCGCCGCGACCATCAGCCGGTTCGCCTCCTCGGTGCCGACGCTCATGCGCAGCGCATTCGGCAGCTTGTAGGCGGTGGTCTGGCGCAGGATGAGGCCGCGCGCCATCAGAAACTCATTCGCCTCCTTGGCGGTGCGGCCCTTGGCCTGCGGGAAATGGATCAGCAAGAAGTTGGCAACGCTTGGAGTCACTTCCAATCCGAGCTTGCCGATCTCCTGCGTCAGCCAGTCGAGCCAGCGCGTATTGTGCTCGCGCGAGCGATCCTGGTGCTCGACGTCCTCGATTGCCGCGACGCCGGCGGCAATCGCGGCGCCGCTGACATTGAACGGGCCGCGAACGCGGTTGATGGCATCGACGATGGCGGCGGGGCCGAACATCCAGCCGAGCCGCAGGTTTGCCAGCCCATGAATTTTCGAGAACGTACGGCACATGACGACATTGTCCGACGTGGCGACCAATTCAATGCCCGCCTCGTAATCGTTGCGCCGGACATAGTCGGCGTACGCCGCATCGAGCACGAGCAGAACGTGCGCGGGCAGGCCGCGGTGCAGGCGCTTGACCTCATCGAACGACAGACAGGTGCCGGTCGGATTATTCGGATTGGCGAGAAAGACGATTTTTGTCCGCTTCGTCACCTTGCCAAGGATCACATCGACATCGGCGGTATAATTCGTCTCCGGCGCGACCACCGGCGTTCCGCCGGCGCCCAGCGTGGCAATCGGATAAATAAGAAATCCGTGCTTGGTATAGATCGCCTCGTCGCCGTCGGCGAGATAGGCATGCGCCAGCAAGTGCAGCAAATCGTCGGAACCGGCGCCGCAGACGATGCGATCGGCATCCAAGCCGAATGAACGGCCGATTGCTTCGCGCAATTTGGCGGCGGAGCCGTCGGGATAATCCTGCAGATAAGCGGCGGCGGCTTTATAGGCTGCGAGCGCGCGCGGGCTCGGCCCGAGCGGCGTCTCGTTCGACGACAGCTTGTATATCTTGGCCACGCCCGGGGCGCTGCTCTCGCCGGGCACATAAGCCTCGATGTCGAGCACCCCCGGCCGGGGCTGCGGATGGGCCGCGGTCATTACTGCCTTCTCTTCTTTCTTCACTTGTTTTTCCGCGGCACCGTATAGCGGGTCGCGTGGCTGCCGACGAGGGCCCTCGAGCGGATAGATGCGCCGGTGCCGCGGAGCGCATCGGCGACGCCCTCGATGCCGCCGCGCGCGACCGACACGAGCAAAGCGGCGCCGTCGAACGCGCGATCGGGCACGGCTATGGCGTCCGCCAGCCCCGCCAGGCTGTCGACGAAGCCCGCGTTCCAGCCGGAGACGCGCACGCTCCACACTTCGGTCTCGGTCACCATGGCGTCCGCCGCCACGCGCGATACCACGAACACCGGCAGCCCGGCCGGATGATCGGCGCGCTCGACGAACGGCAGCCGCGCGATGATCTTCGGCGCGCTGTCGAATTCGAGCGCAGTCCACCACGGTCCGCCGCCGGCGCCGGCGATGGCGAAAGCCGGCACCAGGCCAAGATCGCCCTTCGAGGCGGTCACCGCCTGCACGACGCCGGCCGCGCCCATATGCGGCACGAACGGCACCGTGAAGCCGAAATGAAAGCGCGCGGTATCGCGCATCAGCGCGTCACCGGCCGAGAGGTCCGCGTGCACGGAGAATGGCGCCTGCACATAAGTGAAAGTCGAGATGATGACGCGCCAGATGCTCTCGGCGGTATCGAGCGGCAGCGAGCCGTGATGGCGCTGCACCAGCCGGCGCATCATGTCGGCCTCGCGCGCGGGGCGGAAAGCGGAGCCGGATTCCTCCGTCTTCTTCACAGCGATCAGACGTTCGATGATCTCGCCGCGCTCGATCAAGAGCGCGTGCATGCCTTCATCGATGCGATCGATTTCGCGGCGCAGGTCGGCGAGCGACGGCTCTTTTTGGCGTGGCGGTTTCATGTTTTCGGCCCGGTAACCGCATGGATTGATAAGAGCCGCCGGAGCTGAAAGCAAAGAAAAATCAAACAGCAAGCAAAGAAAACATTGACTCCGGCGGGCAGCGGCCTATTTACCCCCGTTTGACCGCCGCTGCGGCGGAAAACATCGTGCCGGGAAGCTCATGGCCGAGGCAAGCGCGACGCTCGATCTCGCCGACCGAACGCGCGAAGCGGATCATCCGCATTCGCCGGTGGTGCGCTTTTCGCCGAACAAACCGCTGCGGCTCGATGCCGGCGTCGATTTTGCCCCGCTGCAAATCGCCTACCAGACCTACGGCGCGCTCGACGCCGAGCGCAGCAATGCCATCCTCGTTTGCCATGCACTCACCGGCGACCAACATGTCTTCAACAAGCATCCGGTGACCGGCAAAACCGGCTGGTGGGCGACTATGGTCGGACCCGGCCGGCCGATCGACACCGATCGATATTTCGTCATTTGCCCGAACGTGGTCGGCGGCTGCATGGGTACGTCGGGCCCGGCCTCGACCAATGCGGCGACCGGCATGCCGTGGGGTCTCGACTTTCCCGTCACCACCGTGCGCGACATGGTGCGCGCGCAGGCGATGCTGCTCGATCACCTCGGCATCGAGTCGCTGTTCGCGGTGGCCGGCGGCTCGCTCGGCGGCATGCAGGCGCTGCAATGGGCGGCAAGCTATCCGCAGCGCGTTTTCGCGGCATTGCCGATCGCCGCATCGACGCGGCATTCGGCGCAGAATATTGCCTTCCACGAGGTCGGCCGCCAGGCGGTGATGGCCGATCCGGACTGGCGCGGCGGGCGCTATTTCGCCGAAGGCACCAATCCGCGGCGCGGGCTCGCGGTCGCGCGCATGGGCGCGCATATCACCTACCTGTCCGACGCGGCTTTGCACCGCAAATTCGGCCGCCGCTTCCAGGACCGCGACAATCCGACGTTTTCCTTCGACGCCGACTTTCAGGTCGAATCCTATCTGCGGCACCAGGGCATCAGTTTCGTCGAGCGCTTCGATGCCAATTCCTATCTCTATCTGACGCGCGCGATGGATTATTTCGATCTCGCCGCCGATTACGACGGCGTGCTCGCCAACGCGTTCCGCGGCACGCCGACGCGCTTCTGCGTCATCTCGTTTACCAGCGACTGGCTGTTTCCGACGCCGGAATCACGCGCCACCGTGCATGCGCTCAATGCCGCCGGCGCGCGGGTTTCGTTCGCGGAAGTGACCACCGACAAGGGCCACGACGCTTTCCTGCTGGACGAGCCGGAATTGTTCACCATCGTGCGTGGCTTCCTGGAAGGCGCGGCGCGCGCGCGGGGGCTCAAGACGGCGTGATTTCATCCCGGAGGATGTGCCATGTCAGATGTTGGGGAAGTTGCGGCCAAATTTGCGGAAGCCTCGCGCGCCGGCAAGGTTCGCCGTTACAAAAAGTTCGGCCAGACCGACATCCGCCCGGCGGTTCCGGGCGAGGAGGTGGTGACGATGGTCGATGGCGTGCGGGAAACCGCCAACAAGGCCGGGCCGGGGGACTATGTCGCGCGCGGCGTGAAGGGCGAGTGCTGGATCATTTCGGCAAAAAACGTGGCGAGCCGTTACGGAGCGCCGTTCACCGAAGCGGACGCGGAGGGCTACCGCAGTTACCCCGCCAAGGGCGAATTCCATGCGTTCCGTTATGAGGGCGCGCCGTTCAAATTCATCGCCCCCTGGAAAGAAGAGATGATCGCCAATCCGGGGGACTATATCGGTACCAATGTAATGGGGTCCGGAGAGTTCTACCGGATCGAGAAGAATGCCTTTGCCGCGACCTACGCGGAAGCTAAAGACTGAAAACGCATGCTGTCGCGGCTCAAGCACGACCTCACCATGGCGGAAGCCGCCCGCGGCCCGGGCGGCTCGCGCGTCGACTTGCTCGTGGTCGCCGACATGGTCGAGCGCGGCGCGCGCGTGCTCGACGTCGGCTGCGGCGACGGCGAGCTGCTGCGGCTTCTGGAGACGCGCGGTGTCGACGGCCGCGGCATCGAGCTCTCGCGCGAGGGCGTCAACGAATGCGTCGCCAAGGGGCTGGCGGTGGTGCAGGGCGATGCCGACACCGATCTGGAAGACTATCCCGACGACGGCTTCGATTTCGTCATTCTTTCGCAGACCCTGCAGGCGACGCGCCAGCCGCGCGTCGTGCTCGAGCACATGCTGCGCATCGGGCGCCACGCCATCGTTTCGTTCCCCAATTTCGGCCACTGGCGGATACGATTGCAGCTCGCTCTTGGCGGCCACATGCCGCACACCGACAACCTGCCTTACGCCTGGTATGAGACGCCGAACATCCACTTTTGCAGCATCAAGGACTTC
>Ga0181525_10000257_pt1 | contig 48044 bp, 40 predicted proteins | sample PEATcosm2014_Bin_48_FD_121100 | JGI IMG/M metagenome (GOLD analysis project Ga0181525, IMG submission 121100) | Peatland microbial communities from MTU Mesocosm Facility, Houghton, MI, USA - PEATcosm2014_Bin06_10_metaG | ecosystem: Environmental > Terrestrial > Soil > Wetlands > Peat | place... | reverse complement strand
GATTCAATAACCCACTCGGAGTCGCGCCCCGCGCGGGGCGCGTGGATTGAAACGCCTGGTGGAGCGCCGTCAACCCGCTGGTGGCTCGTCGCGCCCCGTGCGGGGCGCGTGGACTGAAACACGCTCTCCGTGAACGCAGCCTCGATCGCCTGTGCGGGGCAGGTTGGCAACCCGCGACCTGGCCGCGCTGCCGGAGTTGAATTTCGAGAATTGCCGTTAGTGCGTCGTGGATGGCCCCGGCGTCCCATCGGACCAAGTGCCGGACATAACCATGAAGACGGTGACGCGTTCTTCCGGATCGTTCCCCGCTATCACCGGCGAGCCAGGCAGATTGGCTCCCCAGCTTTTCTCGGCATTACCCGAAACGAAAAACATGAGATGCGGATGCCAGCTCATATCCCGGTCGCTCAAGTACTGCTGCTTCGCCATCATGTAGCACATCGCTCCCGGAGCCAGCGCGGGTAGTTCTCTCTTTTCCAATCCGGACGTAATCGCCGCGAGGACCTGTGCTTTCGATTCTCCCGCCAGCACAAGTTTGGTTTTCTTCAGAAAGATGGGCAGAAACGTCCTTGTGGCTGCCGGATTGAAGCAATGCGGGGCGCGGACCTTTGGGTTCCAGAATTCCGAGTCATCGGTCGCCTTTGCCCACGATCGCTCGACGATGCAGACAAAGCCATTCGAGCCCTTCACGGCAGTTGCATAGCCATCCCGTCGCAGCACCATCACTTCTGCTGGATCCGAAATCGATGCCGGAGCGGCACTCCGCGCCAGCGCTATCTCAACCTTCTCGTCCGGGATCAAATACTGGTCGAGAGGAGCCATCGCCGGATAGGCAGCCTTCGCAGCTTGCGCTCCTGCATAGACCGGCCCGAGGAAAAGAATCGGAATAACGAATCCTAACGCTGTGATCCCGATATCGAACTTCCGCATTTGATTTCTCCTAAAGAGCAGTTTTTGTCAGGCTTTGACCCGTTAACCGTCGGGCGGCGCAATGCACCACTGATGATGGTATCCGGTTCGTGCTGAGAAAGGGCTGGTTTGAAGTTAAATGTTAGCGAGCCGTTGCCATCGGGGCCGCTGCAATCGCCGCTCCATTTGCCGCTAATGGACGCCTGCTTAGTCGCTTCGCAACGCCGGCATCGGATCCGCGCCTGCGGCACGCCTTGCCGGTATATAGCTGGCCAGCAGCGCAATCGATGCCAGCAAAGCCGCGGCCGCCGTCAGCGACGCCAAATCATGCGGCTTCAGCCCAAACAACAGCGTGGCCGCCGCTGTTCCAGCCCACAGCGATAGCCCGATGCCCGCCGCCAATCCGACGCCCAACAACACGGCGGCCTCTCGCATCACCAAGCCGACAACGTTAGCGCGAGTCGCTCCCAGCGCCACCCGCACGCCAATCTCGTTGCGCCGCTGCGCCACCGTGTATGAGATGACGCCGTATAATCCGAGCAGCGCCAGCACTGCCGCTAAGAATCCGAAACCTCCGGACAGCGTTGCCATCAGCTTCTCACGCAGCAGCGAATTCTGAAGCTGCAATGACAGAGCATGAAATTCGATTTGGATGGCCGGGTCCATCTCTCGAATCGCGTTCTTGGCGGCGTTCATCACCGGCCCTGGGGGCACAGCGACTCTCACCACAAATGTAGCTCCCGGTCCAGGGGTCTCATCCTGAGTCTTCGGGAGGAACGCAATGGGTTGGAAGTCTTCGCGCAAATCGTGATATTTCGAATTCCTCACCAGCCCGACGATTTGATATACCGGTTCCGCCTTTCCGGCCTCCGCCGACACGCGGAACGTGTGTCCCACCGGATTGGCTCCTCCAAAGAAGGTGCGCGCGAACGTTTCGTTCACAATCGCCACCTTGGGAGCAGAAAGCGTATCGCGGTCATTGAACTCACGCCCCGCCAGAACAGTCGTGCCCATTGTCTTGAAATAGCCAGGGCTGAGCGCGTCGAAGTTGCAGTCCTTGCCATTAACCGCCGCCGCGCCATCAACCCCAACAAGATTGTCCCAACCGTTGCCGCTGACGGGTGTTATGTCCACCTGCGCGACCGATGCAACACCAGGAATCGCTGACAGCCGGTCGGAGATTTCGTGGTAGACGCCGCGTCTCTTATCGTATGAACGCTGAGTCTCGATGGCGCTGGCATCTCGAGCGGCGTAGTCGACAGCCGACTTGCCGAAATCGATTTCCACCGCGAATATTCCTTCGGCCTTGAATCCAGGATCTTCGGTCACGAGGTTATTAAGCGTTCTTACAAACAGGAACGCGCCGAACAGCAGCACCAGCGATATGGCGATCTGCGTTGCAACCAGGCCACGGCGGAAACTGAACCGCTCGCGCCCAGACGTCACGCGCGTGCCTGCCCGCATGGCTGACGCAGGGGCCCGCATGGCGGACGCAGGGGCCCGCATGGCTGACGCAGGGGATAGATACGCGGCCCGCACCGCCGGCAACAATCCAAACAGCAGACACGTCAGTGTTGCTACGCCCGCTGTGAATGCAAGCATCCGCCAATCCGGCGCCAGGTCGACAAACACCTGATTGTTGGGTGTGCTCATCAGCAACACCAGGCTGCGGCTGATGATCAGAGCCAGACCCGCCCCCAGCACCGCGCCGGCGGCGGCTAAGAGGACACTCTCGGCCAGCAGTTGCCGCACCAATCGCCAGCGCAATGCGCCAATGGCCAGTCGCATGGCAATCTCAGGTTCGCGAACCGCTGCCCGCGCCAATAGCAGGTTGGCCAAATTGGCGCACGATATCAACAAGACAAGCCCGGTTGTTGCCAGAAGCAGCCATAGGGGGCGTTCGTATTCAGTTCGCAAGCCCGAAACCCCAGAACCCGCTTCCGTCGCTTTCAACTTGTTTGCCAGATAGCCCTTGGCTTCTTCTGTCCGGTAGCGTGTGGGCAGCGTTGCTCGCATGATTTCCGGCGATATGGCCCGCAAGTGTGCAGTCGCTCTGGCAACCGTCCATTCCGGCTTAAGCCGTCCGATGATCGCTAGCCAGAAACCAGTATTGAGCGGCATGCGGCCTTTCCCGTCCTTCGCTAACAGCCGGTCGGCGCAAATCGGAATAGCCACATCGTACTGGTTTCCCACTTCCATCCCGAAGAAGGATGGCGGCGTGACTCCAATAACGGGGAAAGGATATCCATTCAGAGTCAGCTTGCGGCCGATGGCTCCAGCATCGCCCAAGAATTGACGCTGCCAAAACGCGTAGCTGATCACCGCCCCAGCCGAGCACGCATCGTTGTCGTCTCGCTCAGTCAGAGTGCGCCCCAGTATCGCGCTGACACCCAGGCCTCGAAAGAAACTCCCGCTCACGTACATACCTCGCGCATAATGCGGCTCACCGCCCATAGCCAGGTTGAACAGTTCCTGGTGCCACGCCATGACATCGCTGAACGCCTGTTGATGAGCTCGAATCTGGTCCCACTGCGGATAGCTCGCAATGCCGTGCGGACCCCACCCCGACCCATGCCGCACCGAGCCATCTTCGAAATCGATCAATACGAGTTCCTGCGGATTCTGAACCGGCAGCGTCTTTAGCCGGATGGCATTGACTAGCTGAAAAATGGCGGCATTCGCGCCAATTCCCAGTGCCAGCGACAGAACGGCTATCGTCGTGAATCCTGGATTGAGTTTTAGTTGCCGGAGTCCATACGCAATGTCGGCACGGGTCGAATCAAGCCAAACCGCGATATTCATATCCCGTGTGCTCTCCTTTTGAATCGAGTAATTGCCCAGCCGGAGCCGCGCTTCTGTCACTGCTTCCTCGCGCGGCAACCCTTCGGCCACCAGGCGGTCCGTCGTTTCCGCCAAATGATATTGGAATTCCTGATCGAGTTCAGCGTTGAGCTTCTCCGGCCGAAAGACATTGCGCCAGCGCTGGTACCAGGGCATTACGAATACCGCAACACTCTCTTAACGCCACTAGTGAGGCGATCCCAGCTTTGCTGTTCGTCAGCCAATTGCCGTTTTCCCTGCGCGGTAATCGCATATACCTTCGCGTTGCGGCCTTTGTCGGTGACTTCCCATTTGGACGAAACCCAGCCATCCTGTTCCATCCGATGAAGCGCGGGATAAAGCGAGCCTTCTTCCATCTCGAGGAGCTCACCCGATACCTGGCTGATGTGTTCGCAGAGCCCGTAACCGTGCAATGCCCCGCGACTCTCAAGTGTCCGAAGGACCAGCAGCGTCAAGGTGCCCTGCAATTTGTCGTTCCTGCTTTTGGGCATAACTAGCTAGGCATATCTAGCTAGGTACAGAATATAGCCGAAACCTTCAGCTTGTCAAGCTACGATTGGATTAACGCGAAGCCAATTGTCTTCCGTCTTGCGCGTGGAAGATTGGATGGGGTGGGGCTTGCTGCTCAACCCCCCAGGTGTTCCTTGTGTTGCTTCGTCTATCGGAAATTCAAGAATCTGTAACTCAAGTGAAAAACGAGGCGGGTAAAATGGGCAGTAAGCGCATCCACTGCGTGCAATGAGGCTCAGGTTTTGACGGCCGAATTGAACACAATCCCTCCGGCGATTACCTTCTTCGCATGGCCCAAGCCCTTCACGGGCGATGCGCACATCGCGACCATTCAGCGAAACGCCATCCGAAGCTGGACTCTGCTGCATCCTCGGCCGCAGATCATCCTGCTCGGCGACGAGCCCGGCGTGGAAAAGACGTGCCGGGAGTTCGGCTTAATGCATTGTTCGGAGGTGGCGCGGAACGAGTTCGGAACGGCGCTGGTGGCCTCCGTGTTCGAGAAGGCGGAACAGATCGCCGCAGCGGAGGTCCTCTGCTACATCAATTCCGACATTCTGCTCTTTCAGGATTATATGGACGGGGTGAGACTGGTGTGCGGAGCGAGGAAGCGGTTCCTGATAGGCCTTCGGCCATGGGATTTCGACGTTCGCGGCGAGGCGGGTGAAGCGTTGGATCATATACAGGAGACAGCGCGGCGGCATGGGCGCCTGAGAGGCAATAACGCCTGCGATGTGTTTGTCTTCTCTAAGGGCCTCTGGCCGGCGATTCCGCCGCTGGCGCTGGGGCGTTGCGGGTTCGATGGCGCGTTGTTGCGCCTGGCCCGCGAGTCGGGAGCGCCTTTGGTGGATGCTACGGAATCGATTACCGCGGTTCACCAGCACCACTCCTACGCAGAGGCCTTCCGCGGCGAAGGCTATTTATGGAATCCAGAGGCGATCCGTAACTACGCGACCGTTGGGGGCTTTAGAGCGCTGTTTACCTGGGCTAACGCCACGCACGTTATTAAGGGCGGAAGGCTCAAGCGAGCCTGGAGGAACGTAGCGCGCTGGTATCCGGCGGCGATGCCCGTAGTGTGGTGGTGGCGAAAAGTCGCTTGGTTTCCGTTTCTTCGGCTAACACGGCCCGTGCGCCGGCACCTGGGTTTGACCCCGCGCGGATCCGGTCTACGAGAGGGCGCTTAGGCCTCCGGCCGTGCTAAAGCGGCCCTCAACTCTTCTTACAGGTGCTCTTTGTCCATCTCGGTCCTGCGGACCGGTGCGGAGGTCTCGTCTTGCCCAACCAACGAGCGGGCTAGTCGGAGTTCAGGACAATAAGCAATAAGCCCATCAGGGCGCCACCGAAGGCACGCATCGTAATTTGAGATAAACTGACTTAAGCCATGCCCCGCGCGAACACACGGAAGCCCAGCGCACCCTGCCGCCGCGCCCCATCGCCGCGTAAGGGAATGCGCCTCTACAGAATATGGCTTCCGGCCATGGATTCGCCCGCATTCATTCGCCAGGCTCGCCGTGACGCCTTAGCCATCGCTCGCAGCGGGGAAGAGAAGGAACTCCAGGACTGGGTGGATTCCGTCTCCATCCTGCCCTTGCTCCCGGAATATGACAGTCCCGGGTGGCCACCCCCATCGCAGGCGTCGGAAACTCCCGCAAAAAAATGAAGCGCGGCGACATCTGGACCATCGCAGGTGGTCCCTTCTACGCCGGCAAACCGCGTCCCGCCGTAATTCTACAGAAACGACCACTACAGCGATATCGACTCGGTAACCGTCTGTCCGATCACGTCGCTTAACACCAACACCCCTCGGATTCGCATCCCAGTGTTCCCCGACGAAATCAACGGCCTGCGATCCCCGAGTTGGGTCGCGACCGATAAAATCGTCACCCTGCCTAAATCCAAACTAGGAATACCAGTCGGTCGAATTGACAACGAGACTCTCAGCGAGATCAGCTACGCTTTAACCATCCTTCTGGATCTGGCTGTTGACCGCCCGCGCCATCGCTCCACCCCGTCGCAAGTAACCAGCGAACCAAGTTCGAGCGGCAGCATCGTAAATCGGGGTCAGTGGCCGAGTCTGTCGGAGACAGATTCGCCCTGCTTAACTCTAAGCGCAATTCCGCTGCTGATCAGCCTCGGTTCATGCCCACCAAACGGCTCGCGGATTCGCCGGCGGTTCCGAACGCCTTGGACCGGTTGTCAGCAGTTGGCCACTTCATGCGCTCGTACAAATCCGCGACCACTCGAACCGCCGCCTCCGCCGCGGCCCGGTCCGGGACTTCATTCGCGTCGTTGTAGCCTTCCATTTCGCTGTGATAGGGCTGCACCACGATGCCATCCCGCCGCGCCAGGATATTCACATCCTTGTACATCACACCGTAATCTACTTCCGGCTGCGGAATCAGCCACGCAATCTGACCACGCACGGGAACAATCGACTCGTCGTTCCACAACGCCCTTGCTCCGTAACCAGTCGCGTTGATTACCACCTTCTGCGCCACCTGGCTCAACTCCGACGGCGTATGAAATTCAACCCTCTCGATCTTGCCGCCTTCCACCAGGAAGTCGTTGACGAGCTGCCGGGAGTAATCGGCAATGTTGAACGTGAGGCTCGAAGTCCGCTTGGCGTAGCGCGTGGGAAATGGATGGCTTCCCGGCGGCAATTCTTGAGCACGCGGAGTTAGATCACGCACGCGACCGTGATAGTGGCCGAACCCCAGAGTATCTTCGGGGCGCCCGTTGTCTCGCGTTTCAGAGGAGGGGTCGCTGTCGGACAAGGCGTATATATCCTTCCATTCCACCGGATTGCCGGCCATGCCCAGATAGCTCTCATAAGTGTGAAACGAATATCGGCACATCTTTTCCCAAAGCGCCGGAAAGTCAGGCGATACCGAGTTAGTCAGCGCGATGCGAGAGTCGGGCGTCCACGATCCGGTTGCCCGGGCGGATCGCACTTCGGGCGGACGTTCCTTGGCATAAATCGTAACCTTTGCTCCCGCGCGTTGCAGAAGAGTCGCAGAGGTCAACCCCAAGGCCCCGCATCCAATCACGGCTACATCCCGTTCCCCGAACGCCATCGCCTTCTCCACCGCAACGCTGCTCGATCCCCACGACAAAGACCAGCCGCTGCCGCCATGTCCATAGTTGTGGACCACTGTCTTATCGCCGACACGTTCTACGTCGAGCCTCGGCCCGGCTGCGCGGAAGGGCCGGAGACAAACCGTGACACGAAAGATTCGATCCACATCCGCCCGAATCGGCATGAGTTTGGGGACCGCGTCGTATGGCGGAAGCGGTGAGCGCGCGGCGGAAGTTACCACCTTGTGAGCGCAGCCACTCAGGCCCAGCGCAGTTACCCCACCAAGAAACTCTCGTCGTTTCATCAGGCTCCTTCCCAGCATGTACAGCAGAATCGGGCTCCGGCTCGAGCGTCGCAGTTGCGTTATGCCCGGGCAACCTGCAGCATCGCGCTGCTGAACCGGTCAACCTCGTCCAGCGACGAATATATATTTGGCGTCACTCTGATGCAGTCGAACTCCCCGGGCAGCACGCGGGTCCGCACGTGAATGCGGAACCGCTTCTCGAGCGCCTCAGTAATCTTCGGAGCCGGCATGCCGTCGATGCTCACCGCGCCGATTCCGCAAGTCTGCGTCGGGTCATCCGCGTTGCGCAGAATAATGCGCGGCGTGCCTCGCAATGCTCTCTCCCAACGCTGGCGCAAGTACCGCAGCCGCTCCTGCTTTCGTTCCGCGCCCAGCCCGCGATGGAATGCCATCGCATCGGCGATCGCATTCCGCATGGCCACCGGCTGCGTCCCAACCTCCTCGAACTTGCGGATGTCTTCCGTCATCGACGCGTCCACGCCCATCAGCGGCCACACCTTCGGAATCAGTTCCCGCCGTATATAGAGAAATCCCGTTCCAACCGGCGCGTTCAGCCACTTATGCAAGCTGGTCGCGTAGAAGTCGCACTCCAGGTCGTTGCGCCGGAAGACCAGGTGCGCGAATCCGTGCGCCCCGTCGACAATCGAGTAAATCCCGCGCCGCCGCGCTTCGCGGCAAATATCGCCCACCGGGAAAATCTGTCCAGTGGTGAAGGTCATGTGCGAGACCAGCACCGCCTTTGTCCTCGGTGTGACGTTCTTCCAGAACAGGTCCGACAAATCCTGCGCGCTCTTCGGCGGCGTCGGGTATGCGAACTGCTTCAGAACAATTCCGTCGCGCCGCGACCTCTGCTGCAGGCTCGAGATCATGCTCCCGTAGTCCTGCGTCGTGGTGACCACCTCATCGCCGCGCTGGAATTCGAGCCCCTGGATTACGTTGTGCAGACCTTCGCTGGTATTCCGCGTAAGCGCCAGCTCCTCCGGATCGCAGCCGAACTCGCGCGCCAATTCCGTTCGAACCACTTCGGTCTCAGGCGCCAGGAAACCGTCCACGTAATACGACGGCGACATATAAGTGACGGTCCAATAGCGCTCCATCGCCTCCTGAACAGCTTTTGGCGCCGGGCACAACGATCCATTGTTGAAGTTGAGCAGGTTGCGATCGACGGTAAACGCCATTCGCGCCTGCATCCAGAAGTCTTCGTTCGCCGCGGTTTGTTCGGCGGTTTGTCCTTGAACGGTCTTCACCACGGCGGCTAACGTGGCGAGCAAATGCCGGCGCGTCATTTCCCGATAGCATCGCATATTCCTAAATAGCAATGGGCAAATTCGCCACCGTGCGCTGCCGTGCGGCTGATCTCAACAGATGCTTCGCAGCTCCCCGAGTATACTGGCTCGGGCGAGCGTCTCGCTTGCAGGCCACAGAACACTGAACCGCGCGCGTCAGCAAGCGGACAGATGTTGGCGAAGGAAAGAGAACCATGGCGAATCAATCACCCGACCGGCGAGAGATGCTGGCGATGCTCGCCAAAGTCGCCGTGATCGGTCAATTTCCCGGCTTCAGCCGCTGGGCCTGCGCGGGTGAGCACTCCCACGATCAACCCTCGTCGCCCCGGCCGGCAACCTATCAGCCCTTATTCTTCCAGCCATCCGAGTACAAAACCATCGACCAGCTCACGGAACTCATCATTCCAAAAGACGATAGTCCTGGAGCGCACGATGCCGGGGTGGTTGAGTTCATCGACTTCATGGTTGCGCACGATGATGAACTGCAATATCCGTTCCGCGCAGGTCTGGCTTGGCTGAATGCGTTTGCCACCGAAAAGTATGGCGCCGACTTCTCCGGTCTTACTCCGCAAGAGCAAGAAATTCTCCTCGGCAAGCTCGCGTATCGCGCTCAGCGATCGCCGGTGGAAGTGCAAGGCCAGGAGTTTTTCGCGCTGGTCCGCAAGTACACTGTATTCGGTTATTACACCAGCCGGATTGGCCTGGAAGAACTCGATTACCCGGGCTTGCAAATCTATTCAGCGTCTCCCGAGTGCCCGCATAAAGACGATCCCGAGCACAAACATCTTCCGGCGCCGAGGTTCTAAATGGCGAAACAAATATACGACGTGATTGTCATCGGAACCGGCGCCGGCGGCGGCATGGCCATTCATGCGCTCTGCGAAGCCGGCGCAAAAGTGTGCGCCCTGAATGGCAGCCGCCGCTTGGATCCGCGCAAAGACTTTCGCAATCACCGGCAGCCCTATGACATGCCCTTCCGCGGATTCGGGGATCCAAAGAAGAGCAAAGACTATATCGGGTACATGGATAACGAGTACACCGAAGGCATTTGGGAGCACGAGATCGCCTACACCACCGCGCCTGGGACGGTGTGGACCTGGCGGCGCTGTTTTGCCGTCGGCGGCAAGACCAACTTCTGGGGCCGCTCCTCGGCTCGATTCGGCGACATCGATTTCAAAGCCGCCAGCCGCGACGGTTACGACGTCGACTGGCCAGTTACTTACGCGGAGATGGCGCCTTACTACAGCCGCGTGGAGCGCATGATCGGCGTGGCGAGCACGGTGCAGAATCGGCCCAGCAATCCTGACGGCGAGTATCTTCCGCCCATGAATTTCCGCTGTATCGACCGGATCCTCGAGAGTGGCTCGAAGAAAGTGGGCATCCCCTATTTGCCCGATCGGATCGCGCAACTGACCCGCAATCACGCTGGTCATCCCGCCTGCCACTACTGCGGCAACTGCACCGAAGGCTGCGATACCGGATCCTTCTTTTCCACGCCATGGTTCTTTCTTCCCGCGGCCGAGAAATCCGGCAACCTCGAGATCAGAACCAACGCGCTTGCCAAGAACATTCTCACCGACGAGAACGGCCACGCATCGGGCGTCGCCTATGTCGACAGAACCACCAAACAGGAAGTCGAGGTGTATGGCCGCGCCGTCGTGGTAGCCGCATCCTGCGTTGAGTCCGCGCGTATTCTGTTGAACTCGAAGTCGCGTCATTGGCCGGGCGGAATCGCAAACTCGAGCGGGCAAGTTGGGCGCAACCTGTGCGATCACCTGTATGGCACCCTCGCTCGCGGCTTCTTTCCGCAGTTACTGGGCCAGCCGAGTTTCCCTGACAACGTCTCTTCCAGCACTGTTGCCTGGATGCCGCGCTGGCAAAACCTGGAGAATCCCAAGCAGGAGAAGTTCATTCGCGGTTATTCGGTCTATCCGGACGGCGGTTGCTCCGGCTTCCCGTACTACGCCGACCGGCTCGAAGGATTCGGGCGTAACTTCAAACGCGAAATCAAGCGCCGCTATCCCACGCCGGTGAGCTTTTATATCCAGGCGCCCACGCAGCGCAGCGATTCAAACTACGTTTCGATTGACCCGGATGTAAAGGACATATTTGGTATTCCCGCCGCGCGCATCACTTTCGAGTGGGGCAAGAACGAGCTGCTTATGTGGGAGCACGGTAAGCAGGCGTGCGAGGATCTTTTGCGCGCGAGCGGCGCCGAATACATCGGTGCCGGAGAAATAGACATACCTGGAACCAGCCTGCATGAAACCGGCACTTGCCGCATGGGGAACGATCCGAAGCACTTCGTCACCAATCGCTTTGGCCAGACGCATGACGTGCCAAACCTCTATATCTGCGACGCGAGCGTGTTTCCGAATTGCACCGACAAAACCACCACCATTTCCATTCTTGCCTTCTCGCTGCGAACCGCGGAGCATCTGATCGAAAACAGAAAAGCATAAGTCTGCCCGAAAGGTGGTGTCGCAATCCGGCTGCAGCACGCTTACAATCGAATCAACCCATGGTTCGAGTTTGGATGTGCGTTTTATTGGCGCACGCCGTATTGGCCGCCGGCCAGGTGTTCGAGTTGGATGTGCAGATCCATCCCGAAGAGCGCGCCGAAGTTACTCTGTTCGGAACCACTTTCCCATTCACTGAATCCACGCTCAGCGACGAACACGGGCGTTTTCGATTCGAGAAGCTGCAGCCTGGGGCGTACACCCTTTCCGTATTAATCCCAGATCGCGGCGAGGCCCGGCAGACCATCGAAGTGGGTCCTAGCGGAGCCGACCCCCGCGGGCGCGTGACGCTTGACATTAGCTTCAAAGAAGCCGATTTCTTGCGATCGGACGCGTTGCGCCGCAGGCACTCGGTCTCCATGGCTCAGCTTGCCGTTCCCGCCAAAGCGCAACGCCGCTATGAAGAGGCACGCCAGTGCCTGGCCCGCCATGACGCCGAAGCTGCCACACGAAATCTCGAGGAAGCGGTGAAGCTGGCGCCGCAGTTTGCCGACGCATGGAACGAACTTGGCACGATTGCTTACCAGACTCGAAAGTACGCCCGCGCCGAAGAGTGTTTCCGCGAGGCGCTAAAACAGGACTCGCAGGCCTTCGAACCTCTGGTCAATCTGGGCGGCGTATTAGTAACCGTGCAGCGCCCTGAGGAGGCTTGGCAGTATAACGCCGGGGCGGTGGCGCTTCGCCCGAACGACGCGTTGGCGCAGTCGCAGTTAGGAATGAACTATTACGAGCTTGGCGACCTGGATCGCAGTGTCGCGCATCTGGAACGAGCGCGCGCCATCGACCCTGCGCACTTCTCGCATCCCCAGCTTGTTCTTGCCGAGATTCATCTGCGTCGCAATGAAAAGGGCGCGGCCGCGGATTCACTAGAAGAATTCCTCCACTACCATCCCGACTGGCCACAGGCGTCCCGAATTCGAGAGAGGATTGTGGAGTTGAGGAAATAGAGGACGCGCAGCCAGGCTTTTCATTTGTGATATCCTCGCTTCTGTCCTGGTGAACAAATCGAAGCCTCACGCCAGGGGTCGACATGTTCGTTCTTGCCCGTACGATCACTTACGTTAGGCTCTTTATCGGTTTCGTACTTATTTACCTTCCAGCCCGAACCTAGTAACCCCAGTATGTCAACCATAACGCGCCGCGACTTACTTCGCTATTCTATTACGGCGCCGGCAAGCCTGCTCCTGACGAACCTCCGCGTGCTCGCCGAGCCGCATTTGAAAAAGGTCAAAATCACAGACGTAACGGCTATGCAGATTAAAAGCATTGCCGGGAACTCCTTAGTCCGCATTAAGACTGACAGCGGGCTGACCGGCTATGGGGAAGCGGGAGCGAACGGACCCATCGCTCGGGCTCGGATCGACACCATGAAGCCGCTTCTAATCGGGCAAGACCCTCTGGATATCGACGTACATTTTGAAAACATGAGCACGCTGATGCACCCATATGTGGCTCATATTCCGACGATCAGCGGAATTGATATCGCTTTGTGGGATCTGGCGGGCAAGATACTCGGCGTTCCGGTATCCACTCTGCTGGGCGGCCGTTTTCGCGACAGCATCCTGATGTACGCTCACGAAGGACCGCTGAAGGATGCGCTGGATCCGGCGTCATGCCGCGATTGGGCGCGGGCGATCCGGCAGTCGCCCCAAGGATTTAACGCCTTCAAGATCGGCATTCATCCCATCATCGGAGTGCCGGCGGCGAGATTCGCAGACACGCTGGATAGCGCACAACTGCGAAACGTTCACCGCGCATTTAACAACCTGCGAGAGGCTGCCGGTGACGACATCGATATTGCCGTTCATTGCCACAACGAACTCGACACGCCCAGCGCCATCGGCGTAGCTAAGGCGGTGGAATCGATGAATCCGCTGTTTATAGAAGACATTTTGAATCCTCCGTTTTCAGAGGCGTGGATGGCGGTCCGGAGAGCGACTCGAGTGCCGCTGCTGACGGGCGAGAAGTTGGAGCTTGTGCGCCAGTTCAAGCCGTTCCTGGACAATCAGGCAGTCGATTACGTGCACCCGGATCTGGCTTTTGCGGGCGGATTTACGGGCACGAGAAGAATCGCCGATTACGCCGCGTTGACACGTACGCCAGTAGCTCTACACAATGTAGGGTCGCTAGTCTTGACCTACGCCAACGCCCACTTCGGCGCTTCGATCAAGAACTTCTACCGTTCAGAAAGCGCTCTGGACAGACCAGATCGCTATGTCGAGTTGATGGCCGCAAGCGATCCTCCGTTGGTTCGGAACAGTCGATTAGCAGTACCGACTGGGCCCGGTCTGGGGGTAAGCCTTAACGAAGAATTCTTGCGCGCGAATCTAATGGAGAATGAGCCGTACTGGAATTAGCGCGGCTACCTGAATCAACCGCCCTTCCCCTCGCGCGCGGCGTTGTATAGAGCGCGGATATAGCCCATGCTGTACGACCAGGCAGGTAGGCGGCCACCCGCCATGCCGGGTACGTGATCGGCGATGAGGTTGCCCCGGAAATCCACGTCCACCAGCGTCTCCATCAGCTTCCACATATCGGTGTAGCCATTATCGATGTAAGTTTCCACGAAGTCGGGGATAGGAGTGGTGACGTTGCGGAAATGAATCTTGAAGAGTTTGCCCATTTTGGCGAAGGCTCGCGCTGCTTCGAAAACATCCTTTCCTGTGCTCTCTCCACCTTCCATCCATGTTCCACAGCAAAGACAGACTCCGATGTTTGGCGAGTTGGCAATCTCGAGAGCGCGCATATATCCGTCGAACGTCCCGAAGATCGCGCGAGGAATGCCGCCCAGCTCCGGTTCCGGAGGATCATCGGGATGGATCCCGATACGCACGCCGGCCTGCTCGGCAACCGGGGCGATCTGGCGGATGAAGTATGTGTAGTTATCCCATAGCTCCTCCTTCGAATATTTGCGGCCATGGGTGAGCGGCCCCTCGTAGACCTTGCCATTCCAATAGCCTTTGGCGGAGGCCAGGTGGAAAGACCGTGACTTGCCGCCGCCGCGGGTGGTTTCGGGCTCGCTCGACCAGATGCCATTCGCCATGTGAGCGTACGTGATGTAGCCGATGCCGGCCTGGCCGGTGTCGCGAATGTACTGTTTCAGCCACTCGATCTTCTGGTCGCGCCCCGGAAGATTGAGCGTAATTTCCTCGATGTTGCGGTTGTCGTTGTTGGGTATGTTCCAGACCGTCAAGCCCGCGGCTTCAACGCGTTTCTTGATCGCGAGAAAATTCTCGAGTGTCGCGTGGCCGTTTCCGGTTTGGACGTTTAGGTAGTCCACGCCCATCTGCTTGATCCATGTCAGATCCTCATCGGTCACGCTTTCGTCAACCTGCATCGAAATCTTGATGCCAGGAGACAGTGGCTCGAGCGGCCGGGCACTCGCGGTCTTTGTAAAAGCGGCCGCGGCGGCCGCAGCGGAAAAAACGCGCCGTGTCATTTCCATGCTCAATCTACTCCTGGTGAACGATAATATCGTTGAAACGTGTTCACGTCAGAGAGTTTCAGTCTAATGCCGCTGCGATGGCCCGCGGAATGGCGCGATCCATCGATTCTCGATTCGATCCGCGGAACGCCCGTGAACGCATTGTACGCCGGTTCGGAGCCGCTTCCCGGCCCGGTCGCCGAGCGAGCGCAGGCTCTCGGATTGCCGGTATTCGACCAGGACCGCGTACCCGTGGACGTGAAGATTGTTGACGGCGAGTGGCCGGGACTGCGTTTGTCGCGCAGCTCCGGCGACGCAGTGGACGCCGGACCTACCGGCGCGCCGTGGATCGATTCCAACACCTGGCGCATACAACTAGAACGGACACTGGCGCCAAATAAACGCGTCTGGGTCCGATCCAAGATTCCGACTCGCGTGATTCTGGCTCACGAGATTCCTGTCGCCATCGCGGACGCGGCCATTGCCGGCGGGCAGTGGATCATCACTGTTCCGGCGGATTTCAAATCCTGGGCAAAATTGAGCGAAACCCTGCGCTTCTTCGCAGCTAATCCCGGTTGGCCGGCAATGAAGACGAAAGCCGTATTGGGAGTGCTCTCCAGCTTCACCGGCCATGAACAGGCCATGGCGTCGGAGGTGTTGAACCTGACGGCCCGCATGCACCAGCCTTACCAGATACTGCTGCCCGGCGAACCGGTTCCGGCTCTGCGGGCCCTGATCTACGCGGACTTGAAGCCCACCCCTGAGCTGCGCTCAAAGTTAGAGACCTACGTTCGCGGGGGCGGCCTGCTGGTAGTCATCGACAACACCTGGGCCGTGGATGAGGGCATTGGCGCCAAGCCGGACGCCGGGCTCCAGACGCACCCGCGCTTTACGCTGCACAAGCTCGGCCTGGGCAGGGTGGCCATTCCCAGGAAAGCCGTGGTGGACGCTTTCCAGTTTGCCTCTGACGCCCAGACGCTGATGAGCCATCGCTGGGACCTCGTCACTTTATGGAACGCCGCGGCGTACGGATCGCATTTGACGGCGTTGCCGCGGGGCGGAGTGTTGTTACACTTGGTGAACTACACCGGCGAATCGGGCGCAAATCAAGTGACCGCGCGCGTGCGCGGCGAGTATCAGCGGGCGGTTTTGCGGCAGCCCGGCCATGCACCGGAAAGCCTGCCTTTGCAGACGGCGGGGCGCGCCGCGGAGGTCTATTTGCCCGAGTTCGCCTCTTACGCCGGGCTCGAATTGAGTTAAGGTGAAATAGCGTGTTCCACTGCTCCCGAAGACAACTACTATTCGCCGCGCCGGCGATGGTTCCTTTTCTCGCCCGTCGGGCAAAGGCGGCGCCGACGCCAGTTTCCCGCGTGGCGGTGACGGCCTGCACCAGCTACGGCGCCGCGCTCGTGCCCGCCCTCGACGGACTCTTCGATTCCCTGAATATCGGGCGGCTCGTTAGAGGCAAAACTGTCGCCATCAAAATCAACATGACTGGCAGCCCGAAGGCACGCGTCGGCTACGTGCCGCTGGAAGACACGGTCTATTCACATCCTCGGGTAATTGGCGCCGTGGCTTACCTTCTGAGCCGCGCCGGGGCGCGCCGTATCCGCGTGCTGGAGGGCGCTTTCGATTGCAGTGATCCGCTGGAAGAGTTTATGCTCCAAGCCGGTTGGGAGCCAAACGACATTCTGAACGCCGCGCCGAACGTCGAGATGGAAAACACCAATATCGCCGGAGTGGCGCGCAAGTACCACCGCTTTCAGACCGCCGGCGGCGGCCATATTTTTCCGGCCTTCGATCTGAACCACTCCTTCGCGGACTGCGACGTCTTCGTCTCGCTCGCCAAAATGAAGGAGCACGCCACAGCCGGCATCACGCTGAGCATGAAGAATTGCTTCGGCTCGACGCCGATTTCCATTTACGGCGGGAGCGCCGGAGTGGACGAGCCTAACGAAAACCCGCGCGGTGGCCGGGGTATGTTTCACGATGGCGACCGGCAGCCCTCACGGAGCGCTCCGGGCGAGAACGAGCCCGCGACGAATCGCGATCCCGGATACCGCGTGCCGCGCATTGTCGCCGACATCGTCGCGTCGCGGCCCATCGATCTGGCGATCATTGACGGTGTCAGAAGCATGGCCGGCGGGGAAGGCTCATGGATCAGTGGCGTGTCGCCGGTCCGGCCCGGAATATTGGTGGCCGGTCTGAATCCGGTTTCAACCGATGCCGTCGGAATGGCGCTCATGGGTTTCGACCCTATGGCCGATCGCGGTACGCCTCCGTTCGAAACCAGTGACAACACGCTGCGTCTGGCTGAGGAGCTCGGCGTGGGCACGCGCGACTTGAGCCGCATTGAAGTGGCCGGGCCTCGCATCGACCAGTTGCGCTTCGATTTTGCCGGACCCAGAAAGGTGCGCCGCGCACGCCTGCAAGCGGACGCGCACGCTTGACTTCCTACGACGTGGCCGTTGTCGGCCTCGGTTCCATGGGCTCGTTTGTGTGCTGCGAGCTGGCCCGGCGCGGACTGCGCGCAGTTGGGCTAGACCGCTTCTCTCCGCCTCACGATCGCGGCAGCCACTCCGGGGGAACTCGCGTGTTTCGCATTGCCTATGCGGAACACCCATCCTATGTCCCCTTGGCACGTCACGCTGGAGTGTTATGGGACCAGTACGCGATGGCCGCTGGAGTTCCGCTGCTGCACCGCTGTGGAATGCTGAGTGTCGGTGACCCCGACAGCGCATTGATTGCGGGCACCCGAAAAAGCGCGGAGGAGCACGACCTAGACACCACTACGTACACCCCCCAAGAGATCCGGAGACTTTTCCCAGCTATCCATCCAGCCGAAGACCACATCGGCATATTCGAGCCGGCGGCCGGTTGGATTGATGTCGACGCGGCAATCCAGGCGGCGCGACGCATATCGGAGCTGGCCGGCGCAACTCTGCTCGACGATTGCCCTGCCCTCAATATCCTCAGGCGCGACGGCCATTTTGAAATAATCACGCCTTCGAAAGCCATTGCCGCCGAGCAGGTTGTGGTGACCGCCGGCGCGTGGTGCGGCCAGCTTCTTTCCGGGCTGGGCCTGCCGCTTCGCGTGGTGCGCAAGATCGTGCTCTGGGTTAATCCTCTCGAGCCGGATCAGTTCACCCCGCGGGTTCTGCCCATCTTCGCGTTTGCCGAGCGCTTCTTCTATGGTTTTCCCGCCGTTTGCGGTCCGGACGTCAAACTGGCCGTGCATTGGGAGCCTGGCCAGACCGTTGCGGATCCAACCCTGCCTGTCGACCCGCCAACCATGGAAGAGGCATCTCCCGTTTTGGAGCTGGCCGCAAAATATCTGCCTGCTCTCGCCGGGCCCCTGCCCTCTGCCCTCGCTCGCGTCACCCAGCTCAAGACCTGCCTCTATACAATGTCGCCCGATGAGCACTTCATCGTTGACCGTCACCCGGAATGGGAGAACCTGGTCTTCGCGGCGGGTTTTTCCGGGCACGGGTTCAAGTTCGCGCCGGCCATTGGTCAAGCCGTGGCAGATATGATCTCGCTCGGCGAGACTTCTTTACCCGTGGACTTTCTTCGCGCTGGCTCACGCTTTACCGCGTGAGTTTCGTGGCGGCCAAACGCAGGGTGAAGCGGAGAGGGGCATTGGATTGGCTGCAGTAGTTGCACTGGCGGGCCGGCGAGTGGATCGTGGGGATGAGCCAGTTGTCCGCTTTCCGCTCGAAAACGTGGGCTACGTTCGCGAGCAGATCTCGAGGCTCTTTCAAGAACTGAAAGTGCAGGCGCTGGTTTGTTCGGCCGCTTGCGGAGCCGACCTGATTGCACTCGAGGTTGCGAATGCCGACGGCATCAGGAGCCGGGTGGTTCTGCCGTTTTCGCGTGACCGTTTTCGTGAGATTTCCGTGGTGGACCGCCCCGGCGAATGGGCTGAGAAGTTCGACCAAACGCTGGATAGCGCTTCCGCACGCGGCGATGTGGTGACGCTGGACCGGGCACCATCGGACAGCGAGGCATTTTTAGCGGCAAACGTAGGAATTCTCGACGAAGCGGCGCACCTAGCCGAACAGCTCGCAGCCGGGATTGCCGTCATCGTGGTCTGGGACGGATCGCGTGGTGACGCCGACACGACCAGCGACCTGGCGGAAAAGGCCCGCGAGCTAGGCCTGGACGTGTACGAACTGAAAACGATTCGCGTGGAAAAAGCGTAACGGCAAAGCCGTGATCCCGAACGCCGTTACTGGACCGTCTCCGACTTTCGACTGAGATCCTCAGCCAGAATGATCGCTTCGGCTAGGTCGCGCATGGGCCGCCGCAGGCGCCTGCTCTCATTGCGCAATCGCAGGTAAGCTTCTTCCTCGGTGAGGCTGTGGCGATGCTGCAGGATGCCTTTGGCGCGCTCGACCAGCTTGCGCGTTTCAAGCTGCCGGCGCATTTCGGCGGTCTCCTCGAGGAGCCGCGCGTTTTCTTCGGCAAGCACGGATTTTGCGATCGCGCCGCCCATCTGCTCGCCGACAAAAGTCAACAAAGCGATCTCGTCGCTTGAGTGCGCGTGAGGCTGGCGGTGGTGAACGTTGATGACGCCGATGACCTCGCCGCCACTCACCAACGGAACGGACAGGAACGCCTCGTAGGTATCCTCAACTAACGCCCGAAAGCGTTTGAAGCGCGAATCGGAAGAGGCGTGGGCCGGAAGCGCAACCACCGACTGGTGCTCAGCCACCCAACCGGTGACGCCTTCACCCATTTTCAATCGAATGTTTCCCAAATCGCCCTGGTGAGGCACCTGGGATGCGCGCAATACAATTTCGTTACTCTCGCGCTCTATCAGGTAGACCAGGCATGCATCGCAGTCGGTCACTTGCACGGTGAGACCAACAATCTCCCCAAGCATTTCGTCCAAAGACACTTCAGAGCTAACGATGCTGCTGATTCTGTGCAGAAGCGCAACCGGTGACGTGGTCGGCTCCATAACTAACGTAGAGGTCGCCATGCCAAACTGTAATACGAACGGGCACCTGCGATCCAATCAAAAGAATTGATCTTTCCCATCTTGGCAATCCAGAACTTCATTGAATCCAAAAGGCTTGTCGTAAAGTAACAGCAAATCAAGCGCTGTGTGAGCCAGTGTCTTCGCAGGACCTTCGCTCCTTTTCATATACGGTTCATATGCGGATTAATTCGCGCTGCTCTTCGCCCGTCACGCGTGCCTCCGATTCGCCAACAAAGACGTTCACTTCCGACCGAATGCCGAATGCCGGCAAATAAACACCCGGCTCAACGGAGAAGCAAGTGCTTGCGATGACGAGCCTATCATCATGGGATTCGAGATTATCCATATTGGCTCCGGTCCCATGCACTTCGGTGCCGATGTTGTGGCCTGTTCGATGGAAGAAGTACTGTCCGAAACCTCTTTCGGCAATCGCGCCACGACAGACGTCATCCACCTCGTAGCCGCAGAGCCGCGCTTTGTCGCGAACGCGCCCCTTTATGAAGTCGCATGCCCGAACACGAGCCTGCATAACCACGTCAAAGACATTTGCGACCTGATCGGGAATCGACTGCCCGCAGTAGCCGGTCCACGTGATGTCGTAGTAAACCGCGTCCTCATCGGGTAGCTTGGCCCACATATCGATCAGCACCACGTCGCCATTCTGGATGAATGCGTGTCGCTCCACGCTTGGTTCGTAGTGCGGATCGGAAGCGTTGGCATTGGCGCCCACAATGGGGCCGTGATCGGTGACCAGGCCTGCTTCGGAAAAGCGTTCGCGGACGAACTGCTGAATCTGGTATTCATTCACTGGATCGCCGCTTCGTAAGCGGTCTCCAATGAAGACGAATGCGTCGCGGCGGGCGCGGTCGACTTTCTGGCCGGCGGCGAGATGCATCTCCAACTGTTTTTCCGACCAGCGAGCTTCGAATTCCTGAACAAGATTGGCGGAGCTGGACACCTGGACGTCACATCCAGTCACCAGCTCATACGTTCCAGCGTCAACGAGCGAAATGTAGGGAATGCTGCATTGCGGAGAGTATTGCATGGCAATGTGCTTCGCATTAGACAACAGAGATTTGAGCTCCCTCTGTTGTTCGACCCAGCTCGAATAGCACGCCTTCTTGCCGGGGAGGCTGTCGAGGTTGCCAGACTCAATCTGATGGACTAACTTGCGGGGCTCGCCGGAAGCCGGGATGAAGTAGTACCAGCGTCGCGAGGGCTTGGCGGATTCGGGGAGGCCAAGGATGTGATAAGCCAGCGGATCGCGGCGGTGGTGATCGAAGAAGAGCCAGCCATCGAATGATTCGCGTTGAAGCGCCTGCTGAATTTTGTCAAGAAGCATCATCAAGATTCTACGTGGTCTCCAATTTGCGAAGAAGATCCTCGGAAGGCGCGGGAGTCGCGAGGCTGACCAGCACCAGGCTGACCACCGAACATATCAGCGCAGGGTAGACTGCATCGACGTCGCGCAGAAATTCGGGAAACACGCCCGGCGCCCACTGCTGCGTCATTTCCCAGCCTACCGTCACCAGGGTGCCGAGAGCGATAGAAGTCATAGCGCCGGCGGTGGTTGTGCGGCGCCAGAAGAAGACGGCCATTACCACCGGAGTGATTGCAGCGCCGTAGACCGTATAAGCGTAGAGGGACGCCTGGAGGATGGATTCAAATTGAGTTGCTTGCAGAACGGCGAAGAGGCCCAGCAAGACCACGATGAGGCGCGAAACCAGCAGTATCTTGCGGGGGCTGGCGTTCGGCTGCACAAAGCGTTCGTACACGTCGTGAATGAGATTGGTTGCGGGCGAGAAGAGGTAATTGTTCGCCGTCGAGATCACTTTCGCGAAGACGCCACCGAGCAGCAGGGCGCCGAGCCAGGGTGGCAGACCCTGTTTAGCGGCCAGCGCGATAATCTCGCGAGGCTTGTCGGTGGACAGAAAGCTGCTGGCAATCACGGCTACGGTCACCAGAAGAGACTCGAGCGTGATTGTGCCTACGATCCAGCCGTAGACAGAGTACCGGGCGTCCTTCTCCGACTTTGCCGAGAAGAACTTTTGGTACATTCCCTGATTGCCGACCAGCAATAACATGGTTGGCAGGAACCAGCCGAACGCTTTCAATGGGCTGACTTCGCCGAAGATCTGGAAGTGCGAGGCAGGCAGAGCGTGATGCACAGCGCTCCAACCACCAGCGCGAGCGAGAAGAACGGGCACGGAAACGATGACGATCAGCGAGACCGTGGAGCCGATCACCAGATCCAAATAAGCAATGGACGCCATACCGGCGGCGGCCGTGAAAGCGATCACGAAGCCGGCGATTATGTACACGCCCGTGGTGCGCTCGATTTGGGGAAAGATCAAATGGAGAATGTCGCCACCGCCCTTGAATTGGTAGCTGGTGATGACGGTGTATGAAATAACAATGGCAATGCTGGCGAGCACGCGCGCGGTTGCGTTGTAGCGGGCTTCGAGGAGATCCGGGATGGTGAATTGGGCGAAGCGCCTGGCCCGCGCGGCAACGAGGCTGATGACGATTAATCCCGCCCACCCGCCGGCAGATTGCCATAGCGCCGCAAACCCGTTCCGATAGGCGTTCTCGCCACCGGCGAAAAGGCTACCCGCTCCAATCCATGACGAAAGGAGAGTGAATACCAGGACGGGCCAACGGAGGGTACGGCCGGCAACCAGGAAGTCGCTCTTGCCCTTGACCGTGAATGTTCGCAGGACGGTAACGAAGCACAGCACGCCGACAACTGCACAGATGGTTATGACGTAGACCATGACCGACTATCTTACCGATGTGACGACCGTGCCGAATTGTCAAGCCTGCCTAAGGCTTCGACCTTGAGGCAGGCTAGGCGCGGGATAGCCGATGAGGCAGAACTGATCGAGCGCGAATAAGACAATGGATTCCATTCCTTGAGATCGAGCCAAATCGACCTCGCGCACCCATGGGGCGGTGTTATCACTGATCCCAATCAGGTGGCTGCGGGAGCCGTCGGCGAAGCCTTTTTGGGCACTGAACTCCATCGCTTGCAGGCTTTCGTTGAGATTTCTTCCGTACGTGTAGGTGAAACTTTCAGTTTTGAGGGAATTGTAGTTCTGAGGAGTCCACTCAGAAGAGGGGTAATTGACGAGCTCATCCAAAGATGGAGCATGGACAGCCTCGCCCGACGGGATGGGATTTGAGTCCGGGGTTGTATTTGTATCGACGGGGTACAGAACTTCCAAACGGCAGTCAGGATACTGGCTTCGCACAGCCGCCCGAATGCTGGCGGTCTGCTGACCGAGCAGCGTGGAAAGAAGGGTAACTTCATTAGGAAATTGCGACGGGTCGGCATACTCGTCCGCTATAATCGCCATCGATGTTCCGTAAGTCGCTTCAAATTGGCTGGTCGTGTAGCTGTCATAGAAAGGCATGCTGACCGCTATGCCGGTTAGCTGACTCGACGGGAAGTACCACCACTGCACTTCGCCGAACTGGAGATAAGGAACGACGCCTGCCGCTTTTTGAAGGCCAGCCATATCCAGATAGACCTGGGTCCAGTAAGCCAGGCTAGCCGGCGAAAAATTCGTTTGAACGGCCGGTGTCGCGACCAGGATCGGGCTTCCGTCGCTTTGCCTTTGGGCAAGGTTAGCGCTTACGCCCGGATCGGCGTTTAATAGCTCCGTACTGAACGAGGCCACAACATCGATGCCATAAGAAAGAAGAGCTGCGAAGAATGCGGTCGACCAATCCCTGGCGGCCCGGTTGATGCGCGGAACGGTGGTGAGATCCGTTCGCCAATATTGAGTGTAGGGCGTCAGGTATTGCTCGGTAGTCGAATCGTCATATGGAGTGCCAGCCACACCTCCGGTCAAGTTTGCCGAGGAGACCGATGCTGTGACATTACCAGTTCCCGACGTAATTGAAAGAGCGATTGTTGTCGACGGAGCAGCGGTGATGGGAGTCATCGCCCGGGAAGTGATTGTGAGAACATTTTCGGCAGCGGAGGCCCAAATGGAGGTGTAGCCGCTGTTGATCAGGCACACGAATGCCTCCGCTACGGTTGCGGAAGTGTCATCGGGCAGGTTGTAGTGAATGATGGCGGTCAGTTGCGACACAGTTGAACTCTCGGGGCCTATCAAGAGCTCCGTGTAGCCGGAGCCGCCCGAGCTTGACGCCGTGAAGGTCACTTCGGCCGATGCGTAAACGTGGCCCGGCATAACTAGTTCGTAAAACCACAGGGCGCCGGTATAGTGGTTGACGCGCCCTCCAAAGCCGAGCTGCTGAATCATCCAGGCGGTTCTTTCGGCTGGCACAGCCTGGCTATGGTAAGTGTCCCAGTCGGTTGCCAGTGTGAGCACAGCGTCGTGGGATGGCGTCGGTAGATTGGCGGTTGGGAAAGCGATTTCAAGGAAGTCGATGTATAGTGTCCGCGTTGTCCCATCCGAAGGGCCATCGTGAGTGACGGTGACTGTGTACGAACCGGCTGGCAAAACACCCAGAGATATACGAATCAAGTCCTGCTCACCGGGAGTATCCAGATTGAAGGTTTGAGGAGCGGCCGTATTAATAGTTACTAAGGCGGTTGCACCGTCAGGAACGGTCTGAGTGCCCAGATACAGAGAATGCGATTCGTTCTGCGAGTATGTAAACGTCGCCGTGGCGCCAGTTTGCTGAGTTGAGTGAATCCAATTGCCGGAGTAATTGCCCTGTGTGGGAGCGAGCCAGGTGCCAGAGTACGCAACAGAGCTTCCGCTGTCCTCCAGGCGGCGACTTCCTGGTCCGGCAACGTACCACTGGCGGTCTGTTCCGGTGACCTGCCAGTTCGCTACGACGACCTGGTACTCAGTGCGCGCGAAGCTTCCGGGCTGCAAGTCGGCCGCCCACGTCCAGCGCATTTTCCGGACACTTGTAGTGGGAACAAGCATCCACGTGCCGGTGAGCGATACGTCCTGGTAACCGGAGAGATTGCCGAAGTCGATGCTGACCGTGTAAGTGGGCGGGAATGCGCCTCCGGTTAAAGTAACAGTGGGTGAGGCCCACGATCCAGTGGCTCCAGCGCTTGTAAAGCCGTAAATCGTGATACGGTTTCCGTTAGCTCCGGTCTTTCCGCTTGTCGCTTCATAGCCGCTCCACGTAACTGTTACCGATGCACCTGTTGAGGTAGCCGTGAAATCCAAAGAACCGGCGTTGATATTTGCGGCCAAGCCGGTTGCAATGCTTTGAAGCGAGTCGCCGCTCTGAACTTGATAGTAGTAATGCTGCTCCGGGTAACCCGTCACCGCGGGAGCCACGGGTATCGTCAATCCAACGCGGTCTCCAGCCTGAGGAGTTCCCTGCACAGTCATAGTTCCGGACGCGCACTGATAATCCTGCGTTACGGGAGTAGCCAAGCTGGCCAGGGGAACAAAGTAGACGTGCTCCACGCCGTCAGATCCAGTGGCCCAAAGTCGAAGTGACGGCCAATCGACGGTGGGAAATAAGTTGGATTCGAACGGGATGCAGCCAGTCCGCGTTTCCTGATAGGTAAGTTGCAGACCGCTAAGATCGCCGTCCGGCAAATAACGGATGGAGGGATGCTCATAAGCGTTGTCCCTGTCCCACTCGACAACCGCCCAGTCAAACTGCTGACGCCAAGTACCGGAAAGGGTGTATCCACTGGCTGAAGCTCCGCTCATGGCTGCAATGGCGGTCGGAGTCAAGAAGAAGCACTGCAGGTCCCGATGTGGGCTTAGTTTGAGAAGTTGTTCAGACATGGCGACTAAGTCTTTAAAGGCGAATGGTGACGGTCAAATCGCTACCAGCGGTCGTACCACTAACTGATGGAACGTCTGTGATGTCGATTGTCAGGCTAGAGCCCTCAATCAGGGGGCCGAGCGTTGCGCCGTCTACGACATTCGAGGTCGTTTGCCCGTCGGCGACGGTAAGCGTACAAAACAAATCCGTAGATTGCCAAACTTCAACGATCACAGAGCCGCCTGACGGAGCGGTTCCTACAACTGCGCGCACATCCTCTACCGCGTGGGAGGCTTCGACAAACAGTGGCGGTGTCGGACTTTGCTCAATCGCCAGGGTTCCTGCTACCTGAAGAGACAATTGCCCTCCGGACAAGGTTCGAAGACCGCCGTCGGGCAGACTGACCAAACACTGAGTCGAGGCCTGGCCGTTGCCTCTCACATTAGTCATATATAACTGTGCAGCAACTACTCTGTTGTCTGGCACATGAATTGAGTGCGAGTAGTTGGCAGACTGCGGGTTGTCGAAGAAGCCGGCGGCAAAGGGCAAAACGTAGGTGCTGGGCTGTATCTGGTACACGGCCGCGGCAGATGAGTGGGCACTAACGGAGGAACCGAGCGAGCCGCGAACCACGTTCAGTGTGTTGGCTGGAGAATTCACTGAAAGCACTACCACCAACTCGGAATCGACCTGCAGCACACTCCCGGAGGAGATCGCGCCAGTTGCAATGACACTGAGCGTAGCTGTGGCTCCGTCGGCGGCTGAGGCGAGTGTTGCCGCAGGTGCGGTGTTCAGTTCGCTCCAGAAGAAGAGTTGGAGCGTGCCAGCGGTGATGGATTGGGTATTGGTAAGTGCAGTGAACTCAACCCCACTGACTGTGACATCGCCGTCTCCCAACGCCGCCAACGAAAAACCTGGAGCGGGCGGTACATCGACGTCACTGCCGTTCACGGTCGTCCCCCCTCCAACTACCCAGCGCGAGATCGGGCAAAGGTCGGAAGAACGCTCCTGATTCAGTGCGTTCGCGGCGCGGCCGGATACCTCGATTACTGAGCCGCCCTGGTTAGGGATTTGAAATTCCGCGGGACTGGTAACAGAAACTGCTCCAAACCGCCAACTTGCTTCCGCAATTACAAAAAGGCTCGTGGAATCGGGAACGATCGACCATCCTGGAGTTACCGTCAGCGTAGTTGCAGTGTTGGATATGATTTGTTGTTCCTGCCCTGCGCCGGTGCCGCTTGTTATGCGACATACGTTGCCCGTATAAGCGTTGGCCGTTGCGTTCAGATCCGAGGTGGTGATTGAAGTCTGAGTTGCAGACGATGTTAGTAGAGGCCCGGCGAGTTCTGCCCTAAAGTAGAAATTTGCGTGGTTGTAATTCGGGTCGGCGGGTCCAATCGGTTGAGCCGCGAGGCCCGTATCGATGAAGCTGGCAGCAATTGGCTGGTTGGCAGCAATCCGATATAACAATTGGGGATTTAGCCCCCGGTATGCATGAAACGCGGCTGCCGCGGCGGGAAAGCTCAGGCTGGTGAGCGTGACAGTGTTCGCTGAACCGGAAGGCACAGAAGCCGCCACCGTGAACGAAGGAACGGTCTCATTGCCACTGGGGTCAACCGCGCTCAGGGCATAGTAGTAAATGCCCGCCGCCAGACTGCCCCCGGTTTGCGAAATCACGGGAGAAAGGCTTACCAAGGGAAGATTTTGAATGGTTCCACTTGGAGTTGCCGGCTCAACAAAGGCGATCTGAAGACTGTCGGTGATTCCGCCGTCGGACTGCGCGGTGAGCTGCTCAGTGATCTGAAAATCGGTTGTTCCGGATGAGTTCAGCGTAGGGCCAAGTAGAGGCCGAGGGGTGCCCACCTCGCCACTTGCGATTCGCCCAGCTCCGAGAATCACGTTCGGGTTGTCGCTATACCATTGGTCATTGTGAACCTGAGCAAGAACCGTGATTCGCCGGTAGTTAATCGAGGGCGACAGTCTGACGACGCGATACGGCTGTCGCACCAATCCTTCTTTCGCATAAGTAACAGTAATGATGTCGCCCGGCCTCACTTTGAGAGCGCGAAAACTCGTCTGGAATTCTATAAACTGGTTACCCTCGGTTGATTTTGCCAGTTGGAGGGCAAGCACGCGCGATGCCTGGTTGAAGTTCGGAATCCCCAGTGCCGTTGACGTACTGCTGATCTCGTAGCCCATCAGCGCCGCGTCCTCAGCGTTCACTACGGAGAGGCTGTTTTGCTGGTACTCGTTGTTTTCATCCTGGAATTCGACTGTCATTCGATTCGCCGTTTCGGGGACGGATCTGGATAACAACACCACTGACGACGAATCGTTATCTTCGCGAACAATGCCGGAGAATGGGCCGCTTGCGTCGCTGAACTCGTAGGATGGCCAGCCGCCAAGAAGTGGCGCTACGCTGTTGCTGCCGTCGGGTAGTGTCGGGCTCTGGTTGGCGAGAGTAGTCTCAGGAACAAGCTCGAGAAGGCCGCTGGCGCCGTATCTCAACATCAAACCGCAGGCTACCCTCACACCGCGAACGGTCTCGGCGGCGCTACGTCGCCTGATCAATAGCAGATTGCATCCAAAATTCGGCAGCGACTCCGGATTTCCGTTCAAATCTGTGGTTTGAATCAGCTCAGCGCAGAATGCGGCCGCGTTCGCAAATGAGGCTAAATTGATTTCTGCAAGAGACCAGTTCGCCCTGCGGAGAATGTCGAGAATGACCCAAGCGGGGTTATTCGTGAAAACCGTATCTTGGTAGGTTCCATCAGCCGCGTACTGGTCTAGAATCAATCCCTGCAGCAGCACCTCAACTGTCGGCAGACTCGTGCCTGTGCTGATACTGTTCGGAACGACGACCAACAACACCGACAGGCTGCCGTACGGGTCGCCAACGGGATTTCCCGATGAATCCACGAAATCGTAATCGAATGCCCCCGCTGCAGCGCCGGTAGTGACCACGTTGTACCACCCAGTCGCAGTCATATTGGTGCCGTTGACGGCGATCGGGACTTCTATGTCGTTGACTATCACCTTCAGAACACCCTGCATGGCGCCGGTGCCGAGGAGCACTTCCATGTGGGTGAGGTTCCCATCATTTCGCGAAAAAATTACCGGCGCCATCAACCAGCCGGTTCCATACACCAATGGAGCCGGGTCGTTGTATTTCGCGACGTTGTCGAGCACAGATGCTAGCGCGGAGTTCTTATCTCCAAATCCTCGGACCAAATACGATGTCGGGACGTATTCGATGCCTCCAAAACGCCGCGTGACCTGGTTGCCTGCGTCAACGCTGAACATGCCTCTGGCAGCACAGCTAGCGCGAGTCAAGTCACAAGATGTGTATGCGGCGGCGCCGTTCAGAGTTCCACGACCGCCCGCTTGATCCGCAGAATACCCGCATCTAAAAAACGAAGAGTACTTGTTGGCGTTGCTCGTGTCAACCGCGCTGGCTCGTTGAGACTGGGAACCAGGAAACGACCACGGGCACTGGCTCTGAATCCTGACATCCGGAAGCATCACTCGCAACAGGCTGAGCTTGTTTGTGAACGTGAGCTGCACAGAATCTTCCGATATTCTGTCGGGGTCGCCGCCAATACCAAGGAACAAAACCGTGCTTTCGGTTGTGATCGCCCCAGTTGTCAGGTCGGCGAATACAAAGTACACAGTCAGCCGCGCTCCTCTGAAACCAACCTGTGCGTTGATTTCCGAAATCAACGAGTCGGCGTTGGCCAACGTTATAGACAACTGGCTCATGCCGTCCATCGCGTCATCGGCGGAGAGCTGGAGGGCGAAGAGATTGTGCTTGAGTATCCTTGCCGCGAAGAGATTGGAATTGAAATTTATAGATGTTGAGCACCATCGCTCGACGCTGCCCGAAGAGAGGGTGCACTCGAACAGGAGCAAGGGAGTATCCGCATTGCGCAGTTGCTTGACCGCATTAATGGTTGTCGACATCGTTAGTTACCCCAATAGCTCTCAAGAGTGATCTGAGTGGAAAATTCATCAGGCCCTGTGATTACGAAAGCCAAAGCATCCAAGGCCCAATGGGTATCGGCGTAGATGCCGCCGGCGCCCGTCGTCTGCCGGTAGCTCGAAGCTGAAGGTTGGGCATCAAGCTGGGGACCAAAGGCCTGAACCTGCTGGCCCGGCTGTAACTGTATTCCTAACGACCAGGTGTCTGAAACGACAGTCAGAGGAAGGCTTGCTGCAACGCGCGTCCAAGTGGGCCCTATCTGGAATGTCTGCGAAACCTGTTCTGATGCAGACTGGCTGACTAAGACAACTGAAGCCGCCGCTGACGCAGAAAGGTAGACGCTGAAGGTGTACATATAGGTCGCTGGAGAGGATAGAGCCTGCGTCAGCGCGGCAGCCGTTTGGGAGCCGTTAGTGAGTGTAAATGCCGTTGTACCCCCGAATGGATCTGAAGCGCCGGCAACTACGGTTAGGCCGGTTGGGGCCTCCCATGACGAATCCAGCAAATTGGCGGAAGCGCTGAGCAGATTATCAGTGGGATCGAGAAATACAAACCCTGACCACGGACCGTAGCAATTGTTGAACAGCGCTTGAATCGCCTGCATTTCGGCAAGGCTGATAGCGGAGAGTCGCATGTCCCACCGAATGTTGCCGCTGGTCGGATCCAGGTAGGAGATCGAACTTCCGTCCTCTAATGCATTGACGATGACGTGAAGCGACCGGGTCTTCTGGATGGGGTACTGGGTGACTGCTCCGGTTGATAGTTGCGGAAAGGCGAGGCTAGACATAGGTTTCAGTGACGATTAGCTGGCTAGCGCCGATGTTTTCGGCGGTGTACGTTGTGACGCCGTCGCCGCCGGCGAAGCGGCAATTCGGGACAGTTTGGCCGGTGATCGGATCGATGAAGCCGAAGAGCGTGGTTGGTCCCTGCATTTGCGCGAAAAACTGCTCAAGTGTCGCGAGCTCTGCTTCATTCAAGAGGTCCAGGCGCACCAGCCATTGGCGGAGTCCGTTTGCTCGAACGATACAGCGTTGGTCGGCTGCATCTAAGAAGCGAATCACGTCGGTCGTAAAACTTTGGGTTTGACCGAGCGGGTATTGCACGACCGAGCCTGTGCTGAGTGCAGGGAAGTTCGTCATTTACATCTCCGCTATCACGTCGTTTAAGGAGTTTGATTGCAGCATTGCGGTTTTTACCGCCTGGGCAATATGGCTGCTCCGATCCAGAAACGACTGCGTATCGAGGGCGGAAACGTGGATGTGGATCTGGTGGCCCGACCCGGCCGCGGACCCTCCGCCTCTGGATGACGACATCCCTTTCGGGGCGCTTTGAACTCCGGTGCTATAAGTTCGCTCGCTGCTGCCGGTAAAGATGCCGGCCTGCGGCTTCTGAAACGAGGAAGACGGTTTCGAAGGCTGCTGGCTTCCGTTCGCGCTCCCCGTCACCAGGGTTGCGCTTGTAGACTCCGGCAACTGGAACAACGACAATGTCCGGACCGTCTGTCCGCTAGACGATCCGAACAATGAAGCTAACGACCCAATTAGAGAGCCGCCAAATAGACTGGATGCTACGCCGGCCAGTATCCCGGATCCACTCGAACCGCTCGGAACGTTTGTCGTGCGTCTGCTCGGTTTTCCGAAAGAAATTGATTTGAGAAGAGGATCAGTTGAGCTGATCCTGGCTCCATCATCGGGCAGCGCCTCCGCGCTCAACCCGGACGGTGAACTGCTTGATCGGGGCTGCGCCAGTTTTAACAGTTCCCCGAAAGACAGGTTTGCGAATTTAGGATTCAGATAGTTCATTGCAGTAGGCTTCCTCCAGAAGCGCCATGGCCTCTGCCGTTCTGGCGTCCATTTCGTCAAGCCGGAAATCGTCGAGGCGTTTCCGCAGCCAAAAGTGTTCCAGGTAGCCGGCGCTTTGAGGCGTGATCAGGCTTTTTGGGCATTCGGTTGTAACTACGTTTCCCCGGCACCACACCGCGTTTCGCGATCGACTGTCATGATCTGGCAGAAAACCGCAGTTTCTGCTTTTCGAAAGTCCGCGAGTCCGGCATGCGTCGCATTTCCACGCGGCCTCCTGAGAAAATTGAAACTGAAATGCGACTAGGAGTTTTTTCTTTCGTCCTCTGAAAGGCCAAGCTCTTGTTGGACGGCCGCTGCCACTTCAGCGCAGAGGTCTTCGGGTCCTTTCTCGACGAGAAGGGACGTCGTGCACTCGGCATCGTCGATCGTAATTCCTTCGATCCTCGCCAGCCCCCACTCCACATAGAGACGAGTTGCGACCACGGCGCCAAGCGCCGCTTCACTGCGTTCGAGTTCCGAGCCCGCGCTCAAGAATTCATTACGCCTGAGCAACTCCCTAACTGACGTCAAGAGCTCGATTCGCTGGGCGAGCGACACTCGCCGAATCCAGAAGCTGACCCCGGGCACAGCCACGCTATCAATTCGGCGGAGGCTTTGATAGTTAGTTACGTTAAGCGAATGCGACATACAGTTCATCGTCTGCCGCGCCGTGCGCGCGACACGCTTGAAACCTCCATTGCAGCCGGGTATCTGACCCGTCATAGATTGGAACCTCGGGCTGGACATTGGGAAGATAAACACCCAGGAGTGCGCCCTGCTGCTGGCCGAGCTGGATCATTGCCGGAGTCATCTGGCGAGTTCGCGCCGCCTCATATAGCGCAGCCGTTTGCGTGTCGTCTTGCGCATACAGAGTGAACCCTGCAGTGACACTTCTGGGTCCAGGCGCGATAGCTCGCGGCAGGATTGAGCCGAACTCCATATTGCGTGTCTCGATGCCGTTGTCGACAAGCATCTTGCACTGTGTGAGCGTGAAAAATTGATTGGCTGGCGTCCCGAGCCAAACCTGTCCGAGCGATCCGGGAACAATCGAGTAGTCAAACGAGCCGACCGTTGGCTCTGCCGGAAATGAGCTCAGACCGGCTTGGCCGGCCGTAAAACTAACGGAATCGATTACGTCCGCGGCAGGGCCGGAGAACAGGAACTCGTGAAAATCTCCGTTCACACTGAACTCAACGGAGTTGACGGCAGTCCCTACCAGGACCCGGCTGACCGCGGTGACCGGATCCCAGTAGTCGTATATTGTCACGCTTGGCAACGCGGTCGACAAACAATACGTCACGGTTGGAGCGAGAGCGGCCCCTGATTGCAATGGCGTCGAAAAAGGCGCATTTAACTGCAAGGTGCTCGCATCCGGAACCGACGCGACAAACCGGATCTCGTTGTTGAAGGAGACTGCTGTGCCCGGGCTCAAGTCATGCGGCGATACGGTTCCAAAGGTGGTCGGGCTTACCGTGGAGGCGACAACCAGATTTTGTGAAATGATGGGCGACGCACCCATCGCAGCTTGGAAAAGTGAGCCATAACTGGGCTGGGATGCGTCATTCCACGATGCGAGATAAGCTGCCAGCGTAAACTCCGTTGCCTTTCGCGCCACAACCGGCGGAGGCAGGGACGACCGGCTGCCCGTTTTGTCTTTCCTGACCGGCTGCTCCTGCACCTGTTGAATGTTGAGGCCCAAGCAGTTGAACCGGTTGCTCGGGGTAACGCCCGCGGCGCTCCCATAAGAAGACTCGAGTGCGGTGTAGAAACGATTTTGATTTGACGAGATATAGTTCGCCATGGCTACGCTCTCCTAGTTACGACTCACGTTAATTGTGCAGCCTACGATGGCTGTTTGAACGAATCCAATTCCGCCCGCCTTCGGTGGTTGTATCTGCAGATCAAACTTCCCTGAGAAGAACAGCCCGTCCCCCCAATCACCCGTGTTCCGCCGTAGAATGTCGGTAACTGCCTCGATATAGAAATGCATATTCTGTTCGGCTTGCTCGATCAGATCGGAACTGACTGAAATCGCGATTCCGGCGGTTGCTGTCCCGGACAGGCTGCGGAATTTCTCGAGCAGTGTATTTTCCAGTTTTGCCGTGTAAACGGCCACGCGCGGGTAGCCTACTTGTTCGACTTTGTCCAATAGTTCGGCGCTCGCGGCGGACACGATAATCTGCGAAACGGGAACAAGCGGCAGCGGCAAGCCGGTTTCGATTTGAACGTTCTCGACCCAAGCCGCCAGGCCGCTGCTTGCGGCCAGCAACTGGGCGATTAGTTGTGGGATTTCAACGGTTAGCGGCGTCATGATTACCCCCGCGGAAGCCTGCGCTGGTCGAAGACGTAGTAGTCTGGCTCTTGCCCGTCCCTCGGCGCCGGACCCTGAATGAGACCCGCATCCGGGGCAACCCAGACTGAGCCAATCGGTATCGGCGCGTTATTCTGCCGAGTCAGATCAGCACCCACCTGTGCAATGTAGACATTCCACCCAACGGCGCTTGAAGGGGCGGAACTTGCGCCCTCGGCCGTTGACACTGCTATGGAAGACTGATCGGGGACCAGGATGGCCGCTGCGGGGCTTAGCGCGCTTTCATTTCCGTCGACATCGGTCCAGCCAACCTGAATCAACAGCTCGCTATTCGGAAGTAACCCGATTTGCAGTCCAATCAGGGGCGCCTGCGGCTTAGGCAGCGGCTTGAAGACGACACCAACGCCGTACTGCCAGACGAATTGACGAGTCGCGGAAGTCTGTTGGATGTATTGGAGCCACTTACCCTTAAATCGGTCGTTAAGCTGTACGTTGTACGCTTCGTTGTAGATTTGGGCCAACGTTTCCAGACACAGCCACCGTTGAACGGTGCCCGTGAGAACTACGCTCGAAACGCCCAATAATCGACGAGTCGCATGCTGCGGATCGCTAAGGCCGGACTTCAGCAAATGCAAAAGCAGTTCTTCGCTGATTACTTCCGTAGCCAGGCTTATCTTGTTTGCTGCGTCGATTTCATAGGTCGTCAGCACTCCTACGACGTTGGTCTCATAAGGTTGAAGGTCCTCGAGCGTTACGATTTCAGCATCTGTGAGCAGCGCCATATGAAGAGTCCTCCGTTGTTACTTGTCTCCCGGCTTGTTATCGTGGGGTGATCTATCGGGCTCGCGGATCAACGCAACCTGAATCGTTTTTGCCAATTCGGCGCGCTCAGCCGCTTTGCGAGCGTCCTGCTGCGTCCGGCGATAGGCGTCAATCTCGGCCTGCAAGGAACGAGTCACGCGGCTCTCGACGAGAAGCCTCGCGGCGAGTTCGCGAGATACCTCCGAGACAAGTCCGGGCCGGCCGCCGTCTGATGTCTCCAAACTTGTGACAAAGACGAATGCTTCTTCGATCCCGCCCTGCACTTCTCGAATTTTCTTGTAAAACTGACGTACGTCCATTGTTAATCTCCGTGTCTATAAAGAAAGGGGAGCCATCGTGGCTCCCCGGGAGTCTTGTGTGGATAGGCGGCGGTCCGCCCGTAACTAGCTGTTGACCTGAAGAGCGAAGTTGTTTCGGAGCACTCCGCAGCCGTAGAGCACATCGACCGTAAACTGCTGAGATAGAGTATTCGGCTGGTAGCTCATCACCACGCGCATACCGAAGTTTCCTAGTTCCGCATACTCCGCAATGGCGCCAGTGCCCGGCAGCGGCTGAGGCAGACGCCGGACGACAAGGCCGATCGCGTCCTTAGTGAACGCGAGGTTGTGTGTGGTGACCGTAGCCGCCCCAGTGTGAGGCACAAACTGTGAACGGAAGATGAAGAAGTCTTTCATCTTGCCCACATTGCCTTCCACCAAAGCCCGAAGGCCGGCGTCGCCGGCGGAATAGTACTCACTGAACCGCGGTATCTGCCGAATCTGGGAATAAGTTGCGGAATCGACGACCAGATACTTCGGAGCGCTCATTGGCACCATCGCCTGGAACAGTGCGGTTTCAGCGGAGTCGATAGTGGCCTCAGTGATAGCCGTCGCCGCCGTTCCCACCGGCGTGTTAGACGTAAACTGGCTGTAAAGCGACAAAAGGTCGGTCTCAATCCTTTCTGCAATCGCAACCACGGCCGGCTGCATGTAGGCTTTCAGCAGATCCGGGAACGCGAGCGCCTTGGTAACATCAGGGATCTGGAACGTCGCTTCTACGTGAGTGTTTAACACGATCTGCGCGTTTCCGAGATTTGGGTTTTGTGGCTGGACGGAGCCGGCCTCCGCAATGTTATTCGCCACGAGCACTGGCGGGATAGGCACATTTACCGTGTCGCCCGTGTGGGCGAGCACAGGCTCATAGTCCCGATTGACCAGATTACCCATGATCATGTTGCCAATCAACGCAGGCAACGCGTCGGCGGCAACCAGTTTGACAATTGCGTTCGCCAGGTTAGCGGACGTAATCATTGACATAAACAAACCTCTAATTCAAAAAAGGGCAGACGCATAACGTCGCCCGTGTACTCGATTTATGCGCCGCGCAGAGTACGCGTCGCGATTCGCGAGATCTCCTGCCTGACCCGTTCGAGTTCCTCGGGATTCATCCCGGCCTTGATTTTGTCGAGATCGATCCCACTCCCTGTGCCCTGTCCAGCCTCCCGCGCCGAGTTTGGGGTTCCCGCGCCTCCGGCGATTCGCGCTGGTAGCAGCTCAGGGTTCTCTTGGACGAAGCCCTGAAGGAAGTCTTCGAAGCGCTTCCCATCCTGATTCTTGGCGACGAGCCTGCCATCTTCGGTTCGAACAATGTCGTCCTTGACTGCCCGAAACGCGAGATCTACTTTGGCGACGCCCAGCTTCTGCAGCTCCGCCCGTATTTGGGAGAATCGCTCTGCCTCCTCAGCCGCCGAGCGAGCTTGTCGATTCTCTTCTACCAGCTGATTCAATCTTTGCTCCAGGGTTTCACGCCGCTTGCGTTCCTCGACGAGTTCGGCTTTGTAGCTCGGCTCGCTCCTGTGTTGCTGAGCTCGAATGTACTCGTCAAGCGTCTGGCGAATCAACTGGCGCAGTTCTTCGCTTTTGTCGTCTGCCTGCTGGAGGTTGTCTTGATCCATATAATCTCCTCTAAGTTGCAAATTGCTCGTCGATGTCTTTCGAAACCTGGTCTTTTAACTCTTGACGGACATCGGCCAGGTATTGCAGTGCAAGCTTTTTGTAGATGCAGCGCTTCATGGTGTCCGACTGAATGCCTAATGAGAGAAGCTGCTGAGCGTCACCGAGTTCGGTGCCGAAATCGCCGATGTCAAAGTCATCCAACCCGCCGACATCAACCGTCGCTTCGTCGTGGCGCGCCGCAGCCACTAACTGCAGCACCTGGCGGATTGCCATTTTTACGGAGTCCCCATAACTCCGCAGCACCTCTTGAGTAATCGCGAAGTCGCGCATTTTGCTCAGCGCCGACTGGGCTTTGCCGCCGCTCAGATCGCCGGCCGCCTGGGACAGATAGCAGACCCGATAGATCTCGTCTTTCAGGCTTTCCAGGTTCTTGGCTGCAATGTCAAACACCTTACCCTCTGGCTCCGTCCATCCGAAGCGGTCTTGAGGGCCCAGTTGAAGGTAGTACGACTCGCCAACCACCTGGTTCCATTCGCGATCGGAGTAGATTACCGGCATCGCGAACAGCCCCATGGTTATGGCCCAGCCGAGCGCATTGACTTTGTTGAAGTGCTCGACCTGCAGCAAGGCGGACTTGTTCATTAGCCAGAGGCCTGGGCTTACCCGCATCGAGACGACCGGCACCCGGTGCTGTTCCGCAAGGCAATGGCGGCCGTGGCTCAACTGCACCAGCGAACCGATCTCACCCGCCATGTCCACGCGCCTATACACCCGGAAAAACTCTTTGTCGAAGTAGCGCCAGTACGTCTCTTTGACTCGAGTGAGTTGATCGACTGACAGTTGCTTCTCTGCGGAGTTTCGAATGACAATCCACTCATATTGATCGTCAGTGTCCTTCGACCAATTAATGACTTCTGAGGGCGAGCACTGGATCAGGTAGCCGCGCGAAAGCCCCAACGCATCCTCCTGTGCCTGAGTCATTACCCCTTCTCGTTTTGCCGGGAAATCGATGAGCGTAAAACACTCGCCAGTGACGAGAGTCTCAATGAAGCACTTTTTGAAAAAATCCGAGAGGCGAGATCCCCTAAGATCACAGTTGTCAGCGAATGAACTAAAGAAAGCCCTTGACCGTTCATTCTTCGAATCTACTTGGGACGTGGGCTCGCGCCGGAACAGGGTCGCCGCGTACCAGTCGATAATCGACCCGATATAGTTTTCGTAAAAGACCCTTGACGACCGCTCCCAATAGACATCCAGGGGCTCCTTTTGTCGCCTGACCAGGAAGCTGTCTACGTGAGCTTTGATTTGTTCGCCACCTTCATACAGCCCCTGGTATCGCTGCCACAACAGTCGCTTTTGCTTGTACTCAGGGTGCTCATGGTCGATTGCAGCAGTCATGTATTTCCTTTCACCATTGGAGCGGCTGAGACCTTTCGCCAATCGTGTTCTTATCTCCATAAAGCGCCCAAATCATGTAACCTAGGGCGTCTGACATGTGCGTCCTCATGGGGTCCTTATCTTTGTCAAGAATTCCGGTTCCGGGCTTGAATGACACTTCTTCCAGATCGCGAATCAACTCTTTGCATCTCGGATCAATCTCGAGTCTTACTTCCCCAAGAGCGTTTGTGAGCAGGCCGTTGACCGTGTTAACTCGGTTCAGCACCGGTGGATTTGCGGGCGGAACGCTATCGCTGAACTTACGAACTCCGCCTCGAACGAGTGCGCGGGTCAGGGCGTCGTAGTCGCTAAAGCCGGTTGTCTGGCGGCGGCGCCCGGATGCGTCGCCAAAAATCCGTAGATTGTTGGCGCGCATGGCGTACCGATTAAGAAACTCCTCGCACGCCTCCTGGGTAGTGCCGAGCTTCAATGAGATTTCATCGAGGACCGTTAATTTATTGCCTTGCCGTTGCGCAATGATGGAGCTCATTGGCGCTACATTGAAGTCCAACGCCCAAAACAGGGATGCATTGGGATCCAGCTTCCGGGCGGTAACGTGCACGCGCGGGTCGAAGGTATGATACGCGCGATCGGATGAGACACTTAGATATTCGCCAAGAACTTCCTGCCGGTAAAAACGAGGGTCGTAAGTTTCCTCAAGCCGCTCGTAATAATCCGGATTCGCGTCCAGCACAAACTTGTTTTCGAATGGCTTCGCCTGGACGCACTCGTAGTCGGGGCCCATGTTCTTGATGAATCGCGCGAAGACCCAATCGCTGCCCTTTGGCGTCCAAACCGCGAAACCGCAGAGGCGCCTCGCCGCGGGCTCACGGAGTCTGGCGGCCATTCGCAACCAAGATTCCTCTTTCGTGTACGACAGCTCGTCAAGCCCGAACCACGCAAGGTTCGTGCCGCGCAGCCTATCCGGGTTGTCAAGCGAGCGCAAGAGCAGAGTTGAATCGGCGTCGGTAAGCAGCACGCGCTCAAGCGCTTTGTAGTGTCGATATTCGACGCCCCTGCTTTCGAGCATCGCGAACAGGGCCGTGTGAATAATGTCTCGCAACATCGTATATGTTGGTGACGCGATAACTCCTGCACATCCAGGGTTTGCAAGGGCGAGGTTGATCGCCTCATGACAAAGCGCGGCGCTCTTCCCTGATCCGACTGGACCCGAAAAACCTTTGAACGGTTTTTTACTGGCATGAAAAAGCTGTTGCGAAAGTAATGGGGAGTAGGTGACCAGGCGCTGATCGTTGTGCCGGTCTTCGATGGGTTCGCTGTTTTCACCTCGATTACTAATCGTCATGGTGTCCTGCCGCCTCGGGTAAGCTCAAGACGGCGCCGACATGCTCGCTTGGAGTGAACAGCTTTTCGATGAATCTGTTCACCCTCGGACACGAGGCTAACTGGTACGGCAGTTTATCTGGCCTACAAAAGCGTCTCTAACCAATTGATATAGTTGGAAATAAAGTTTTTGTTGATTTTGTGACCTGCGGGTCTTGTGCTGTTTCCGGGGGTTCGAACGATGGAAGCTGCGCTGGCGCACGTGTTCGATGCCGCCGCGACGATCACCGGCGCAGGGACCCCGTAACATGGAGGACCGCCCGTGCTGTCTCGCCGTCTCAACTGGTCAATCGGGCAAACCCGCCTTAGCCGTGCTATTGAACGCGCTCGCTCAGAATCAACGCCCGTTCTCGATTTGACTTATTCAAACCCGACCGCGGTTGGGCTTCCCTATCCTCATGACGACATCGCTGCAGCGTTCAGCCGTGTCGCCGACTACAGCTACCGACCAGATCCGCTCGGCATACTGGCGGCACGTCGCGAGATAGCAGCTCAATATGAACGCAAAGGCCTCTGTGTCTCGCCGGAACAGATAGTACTTACCAGCAGCACCAGTGAAGGTTATTCATTCGTGTTCAAGTTGCTGTGTGACGCCGATGATGAAGTTCTTGTTCCATCTCCGTCTTACCCGCTCTTCGATTACCTAATCCCTCTTGAAACGGCACTTTCCCGACCATATAAGCTGGCATTTGATGGCGCCTGGTTTATAGATTTCGATGACCTTGAACAGCGGATTAACACAAGGACTAAGGCGATTGTCGTCGTCAGTCCTAATAACCCCACTGGCCAGTACCTGAAACGCCAAGAAGCCGAACGCCTTGCTGAGATCGCGGTCCGTAACAATCTCGCGATCATTTGCGATGAGGTGTTTGTCGACTTCCCGCATCTGGACGGCGTTGGTGGAGTTGTCTCGCCCCTGCTCGAAGCGAATGTGCCAACCTTCTTCCTCAACGGCCTGTCAAAAGGGTCCGGGATGCCTCAAGTGAAACTGGCCTGGATCATTGCTGCCGGAGCGGCCGCTCAACGGCGAGAGATTCTCTCCGCTCTGGAGCTGATTTCCGACACCTACCTATCCGTCGGCACCGCTGTGCAACTCGCTCTGCCTGAGCTTCTGCAAATTGGGAGCCGCATTCGATCGTTAATTCGTCAGCGCACAGGGGATAACCTCGTAGCTCTCGATAACCTGTTGCGCGGGTCCTCAGCTCAAGCCCTATTTGTCGAAGGCGGATGGTCCGCGATTCTGCAACTTCCTCAAACCCGAACCGAAGAGCAGTGGTGCCTGGCTCTGCTAAACAGATTTCGAGTAATCGCCCAGCCGGGTTACCTCTTCGACATGCCTCGAGAGGCTTATATCGTCATTAGCTTATTGACTCCGCCGGATGATCTTATCGGTGGAATAGGCGCGGCTATGCAGTTGTTGAACGAATGAGTGCGATCCAGGCCGGCTCACGCTAAGGATGGAAGCTCTGCGAAGAAAGCTTCATCTGGTACCCTAACCAACGAATCTTATGAGCGGGAACGGGGCAGCGCAAACACCTCGAACGTACTGGGCTGTTGTTGTTTTGTACCTCGTCGCCTTGGCTGTGGCCGTCACCCTGTTGCCACTCAGGCTGGCTGAGCTGCTTCAGCTTGCGGGCTCCTCCGCGGCAAGTCTCGGGGCCCTGCTCAGCTGGGTCTTGCGCACCCCTGGTGACGCCCCAATCAACTACTTATTTGAGGCTGGAGCAGTGCGGGCCATGGGGCACGCTGCGTGGGTTGTCCGGATTCCGTCGGTCCTATTCGCGTTAGGATCTGCTTGGGTCTTTTGGAAATTGGCTGTGCGCGCAAATCTTGGGAAGCGGACCATCGCGCTCCTCATCTTTCTATTCTTGCCACTGCATTACCAGGCTGCGACCGAAGGGCGGCCTTTTGAACAAGCCCTTTTCTTTACACTACTGTCATATCTGCTCTTCTTTCGGCTGGTGCAAGCTCCTTCAATTACCAGAACAGCGTCTTACGCTAGCGTGCTGGTCGCTTGCCTATACTCCGACGCCACCTCTTTCTTCGTTTCCGTTGGCAGTATTCTTGGACTCTTTGTCTTTATGAGAAGCAAGGCCATTCGCAGGGCCATTTGGCATGTGTTGGCTGCAGCTGCGGTCGCAGCTTTACTTTACCTACCCTTCATGGTTTTTCAGGAACGACTCCAATTGCCGTACTGGCTTTGGGATCATGACACGGTTTCCTTTACTCAAGATTTCTGGGCGGCAGCGTTGTTCCGAGGCTTTTCGGGAGGAGGCGAAATTGGATACGCTGTAAGCGCCGCTCTGCTTACCGGCATGATAGTTACTCTTTGGAGGCTGATAAAGTCGCCGGAGCAAGAAGCGGCGTGGAGATTGACGTTCGTCTGTTTCCTTAGTGGCAGCGTCCTGGCGATTGTAATGAGCGTATTTGCGGGCTTCTGGGCATCCAAGCCGTTCAGCCCGGAGCAGCTCTTGTTCGCGATGCCTGGATGTGTGCTCCTGCTTGCCTCTGCTCTCGATTGGGTGTTCGTAAAGGCTTCGTCTGCCGGCTGGCTGGCCGCAGGTACCTTGCTCTTGCTTCTTGCCGCTGGAGACTATACCTTCCTGACAGCGCAGTATCAGAACTTTGAGGCATTGGCCCAAGTGGCTGTCCAGGAGATTACCAATGACTCCTGCGTTGTGTTTCTTTCAGAAAAACTCTCGCGGAGCCTCTTTGACGTGATCGAACCCCGCCTTAGACGGAAGGAGTGCCAAAACTTTTTCTACAATCGTATTCTTCTGTTAAGCCACCCTTATGTATTGCCGGATGAACAAGAAGACGGAGAACAATACTTTCGGGGCTTGAACTATCACGAGGTAAAGCGGCGGCGCGCTGGCGGCGGCGTTGTGGTCGTTCTTGAACAGGACCCAGCCAAAGAAACTAGCTCACTCGAGCGTGAATCCATATTGCCCGGTGAATGATTGCTTTCCAATTAGATCTCGCACGGTAAGCACGATTGTGTAACGGCCCGCGCCCATGTCCGCTCGAGTGGGCAGGCTGAGCTTTCCCTGAATGAAGGGTGGTGGATAGAAACTGTCAGGGCTGCCCTCGGCGGCTAACTCCTGCACCAGGGCGGTATGACCGTCCGGCGCGATAACTTGAAGGCCATACTGGACACTGTTGCTATTCTTGGGTCCGTCTTTGAACCCCGTAACATCAAAGCGGGTCCAAACCGTATCTCCAGGCCTGTATGCCGCCATCTGAATTGGTTCTCGGTCGTCCTCGGACCGGTAGAAGCGGAACGCTTGAATTTCAAGTGCCAAAGAGGGGAGCAGCTTCTCCCCACCTACCCGAACGGGCAGCGTTCGGGATACGGTAAAGTGCGCAACCAAGTCTGTCAATGAGATTGTCAGCCGGGCCTCCCCGGCAATGATGTACGCGGGCAACTGCAGAACCGCCCGTCTCACGGGGTGCCAATCTTTATCCTCGTCGTTGAGTTCTTCTTCAACTCTCCCATTAACCTGCGGTGCCAGCAAAGTTCCCGCAGCGTCCGCTAGCTGAATCGAGAAGTCTAGTTTGATTTTTCGGGTCCCCGGCGACTTCTCAATCTGATAGCCGGCAACTTGAAAGCTAAAGTAAACGGGTTCGCCAGGTAAGAACGCGTAGTCCCCGGTAACAAAAGGGCCGTCTTCTACTGCCTGAACACCAGCATCTACAATCCTGAGAGATGACTCACTGGCAAAACAGGAGAAAATTATGAGAAGGTGCATTACGGCAATGCACAGAGACGTCGTCACGTGTCACTCCATCGGTTCAAGTGTACGTCGCTCAAGTTGAGCTGGCGCCGGGCGCCAACCAGCACGGACTCTCTGGCCATCACGCCCAAACCAGCCGCTGTCATTGGCACGGATGCTATACTCTGCGTGATGAAAACGTCCGTTGTTTTTCTATTGTGCACCCTGGCCGCGGGTAGTACGGCCCTGGCCCAGGTCCCGTCTTTTGGTGGTGTTTGGAAGGCAGATTTGCAAAAGAGCAAGCTCGGGCCGCAGCCGCCGCCATCAAACTATTTGGTGATTATCGAGCAGGATGGTTCCAAGGTCACTCAGACAACCGGCATCTGGACAGAGCGGGGAGAACAGCGCTCCAAAATTAGCTTCAACACCGACGGCAAACCCGCTGTGATCTCCTATCGCGGCATCCCGACGCGGATGACGGCGGTCAGCGAGACAAACGGAGTAAAACTGACTGCTGAACCAGCCGGGGAAGGCGGTCTTACTACCTCGGAGTATGTGCTATCCGACGATAAGCAAAGCCTCACTATTAGTGCGAAGTCGGTCGACCACGGAAAAGAACGCGAATCGGTGCTTGTACTCGTAAAGCAGCCCGACTCTGCCGGTGATCCTCTGCGCAAACCTGAGGAGTCGGCCGGCGAGCACTACAAGAACGTCAAGACGGCTTTGAAAAACATGCCCGCGTCCCAGTTCATCGACACCATGCGGTATTTCGCTTTTTCTCTCGGCAAGGATTGCGAATTCTGTCATGTCGAACGGCATTTCGACGCCGACGACAAGAAGGAAAAACAGACCGCGCGAAACATGATTGCGATGGTCACTGGCATCAACGAAACCTCGTTTCAGGGCAAGCAAGAAGTTCGTTGTTATACCTGTCATCAGGGGAATCATGAGCCTTTGCGCCGTCCTTTGTTCCCGGGCGAGGCGCCCGAAAAGGATCAGGGCAAGTAGCCGCTACCCAACCTCCGGGCGTCCGATTAGCAATGCCTCTAAGCGAGCCTGGTTACTCCGAATGTCCGCACAAGAAATTTCACCCGCTTTTCGCGAACGCGCACCTGGCTACAATAGCTGGGAATTTCTGGCCGCGCGCGCTTGACGCTTCGCGGTTTCCCGTAATTGAACAATATTACGCTCCGGAACCCGGCGTTACGGTCAAAGTTCTGGAACATCAACCCCCGGGGCGTCCGCGCGGTCAAATCGTGTTCGTGCACGGACTCGAGGGATCCGCGGATGCAGGCTACATTCGCAGCATGGCGCAGGTGGCCTTGGAGCGCGGCTTCGGCGTGCACAGGGCGAACCTCCGAAGTTGCGGTGGCACCGAAGAGCTATCGGAAACGCTTTATCACTCCGGCCTGACGTCCGATACCCGGTTCATCTTGGAAGCCATTCACGCCCGGCAGCTCGGGCCAATATTCCTGGTGGGCTTCTCGCTCGGCGGAAATGTTGTCCTCAAGCTCGCGGGCGAGCTGGGGCAAACCAAGCTGCTGGCGGCCGCTTGCGGCGTATCGGTGCCACTGGATTTGGCCGAATGTGCGCGGACGCTCGGCCGGCCGGCGAACCTTCTGTACTCTCGCAGGTTTCTATCCCGCCTGAAGGCGAGGGTGGTCCGAAAGGCGTTGACCTCGCCACTCTACTCTGACGCCGGCGTGGGCTCTGTGAAAAGTATTTGGGAGTTTGACGACCGTTTCACTGGTCCGATCTTTGGTTTCGGAAACGCGGAAAACTACTACCACACACAATCGTCTGCCGCCTTTCTAGACTCCATCCGGATCCCAACCCTCGTAGTCCAAGCCATCGACGACCCACTGATCCCGTTTTCTGTCTACGACCATCCGGCCTTTCGGACCAATCCCTGGTTAGAACTACTGGCGGTTCCTCGAGGGGGGCACCTGGGATTTATCTCGCGGCGCCCGCCGCGGTTTTGGCTGGATGACGTGGTCCTCCACTGGCTGTGTTTGCGCGCGTAAGAATCAACGGCTCCTTCCCTTCGGCGATGGAACAAATCGCGCCCTGAATGCGTCTGTGAGCTCTTAAGGCGGCAAATGCCCGCCTTGGCGGAACGCTCAAAGGGAGAAGATCCTATCAGCCCCCAGGGAAGGTTCGGAACCAGCGCGTCTTTTTGGGAGGCCGCTCGTATTGCGTGTGAATCACTAGGCAAGAACAAACTCCGCAGCTTCCTCACGCTTTTGGGAATTATTCTCGCCACGGCGACGCTGATTGCCGTTACTGCGCTCATCCACGGTATGAACGTTTACATTGCGGAGAAGGTATCCGATATGGGCGCGGATGGCTTCCGCGTCGTACGCATGGCGTTCTTCGGCGATTGGAATCCGAAGAAGTTCCTCGAAATGCAGAAGCGCAATCCGCAGCTAAGCCGCGAGGAGTACGATTTCATACGCGATCGGGCCACGACCTTGAAGGACATTGGAATGCTGGCTTCGAGAGAGACTCGCGTCTCCCACCAGGGCGCCTCAATCGAGGGTGTCGAGGTTGACGGAATCACCGCGAACATGCCCCCCATACAGAACATTCAAGTGGGTTATGGCCGCGGCATCACCGATGAAGAAGTGCGCCGCCACGCTCCGGTTGCCTTCATCGGCAGTGAAATCCGCACCCGTTTTTTCCCCGATCGCGACCCTCTTGGCAAAACGATTCAGATCGAGGGCAACCCCTACGAAGTCGTTGGCGTAGCCAAGGAGCTCGGCACCGTTTTTGGCCAGTCGCAGGACCGATTCGTCATGATACCGATAGAAGCTTACTTCAAGACCTACGGAAGCCGAAATGGTCTAACCCTGATGGCCAAGGCCGCCAGCCAGGAACATTTGTTTGAAGCCGAGGACGAAGTTCGCATGTTGCTCCGGGCCTTTCGTCACCTCCATCCCGGGCAGGACGATAACTTCACTATCTTCGGTTCCGACACTTTTGTCGGCCTTTGGCAACGACTCACTTCGACAATCGCCGCAATGGCGGTCGGTATCGTCTCGGTGTTCTTGCTCGTCGGCGGTGTCGTCATCATGAACATCATGTTGGCCAGCGTTACCGAGAGGACTCATGAAATCGGCATCCGCAAGTCGCTCGGCGCGCGAAGCCGGGATATCTTGAATCAGTTCCTGGTCGAGAGCGCCGTCCTGGCGGCAGCGGGGGGACTCGCCGGCGTTCTTCTGGCCTGGACGGCTGCGGTGTTGGTTCGTAGCTTTACGCCTGTCCCAATGCAACTCCCGTGGAACTCGGTGTTCCTCGGCGTCGGCTTGTCGGCGGTCACTGGCCTGTTCTTTGGCATCTACCCGGCCAGACGCGCCGCGAAACTGGACCCGATCGAAGCCCTGCGCGAGGAAAAGTGAAATGCAGATGACGGCCCTCTCCTTGGCAAACGCCACCCTCCTTGCGCTCGAGGCCATTCGGGCACACAAGATGCGGTCTTTATTGACCGTGCTGGGTGTCATTATCGGGACCGGAACGATTATCGGCGTCGGCGCCATCCTCACGGGCTTCGATAGTACGATCACCGCCGTGCTGCGAAGTTTCGGACCTAATTCCATCATCGTTTTCAAATTCCCAGTAGGATTTCGCATGGGCGACCTAACCCCTGAAGAGCGCCTCCGTAAGAATTTCACTTACGAGAACGCCAAAGACCTGCGGGACCGCTGCAGTGCTTGCAAAGAGGTCTCTCCGATGCTCTTTGCCCCCAATGGCATCATCAGCGCCAGATACAAGGGCAATGACATTTACCAGATCAACCTGTTTGGCGTGGAAGAAGGTTACGCGCGTGAAGGACAGGTAGACTTGCATGCCGGGCGATTCTTCAGCGATGAAGAGAGCCGCCACCACGTTCCGGTTTGTGTTATCGGCGCCGACATAGAAAAAGCCCTATTCGCGAATGAAGACCCCATTGGCAAGATCATTGCGGTGGATGGCCGGCAGCTGGAAGTTGTCGGTACAATGATTCGCCCCGCCGCATCTTTCTTCGGCGATGACGACAAGCGCATTCTTGTTCCCTTTTTCACGATGCGTCGCATTTATCCGACGGCATTTGAGATTGCAATTGTCGCGAATGCCTTTGACGGGCGCCTACCTGAAGCCATTGACGAAACCAGGACAATACTTCGCATTGACAGACACGTGCCAGTGAACAAGCCTGATGATTTTGCGCTTTCAACGGCTGACCAGATGGTAAGCGACTTTCGTCAAATCACTGCGATGACATTCCTTGTCATGGTCACGCTGAGTTCGATAGGCCTGCTTGTCGGCGGCATTGGTGTCATGAATATCATGCTGGTTTCCGTTACTGAGCGTACACGCGAGATTGGGGTGCGCAAGGCGCTTGGCGCCAAGAAGTCGGATATCGTCCTGCAGTTCCTGCTTGAGGCTGCCGTCCTCACAGGGATGGGAGGCCTGGTCGGTATCGCATTTGGCTGGATCGTCGCAGCCATCAGCCGCTTGGTCTTCTCCTCTTTGCCTGCGGCTGTTCCGGCGTGGGCGGCAATTCTAGGCGTGGGCATGTCAGTCGGAGTCGGCCTGTTTTTTGGCATCTGGCCCGCCAACAAGGCTGCCCGGCTCGATCCTGTCGAAGCGCTCCGCTACGAATAGGGACTTTCATGAAGCCCGCGCTGGTTCGTCGGGCAACCGATTGGCCTCCGCCGTCGTCCATTTAGAATCAGATTACGGTGGCGGCAGCTCTCCACTCCCTTAGGCTCATGACTCTTAGATCTCCTCTTTCTCTCCCTCTCATTTTCTTGGCGCCACTGCTTCTTACGGCGCAGCCTGCCTCACGTGGCAAGAAATTCATTGAAGGCGTCGTTACCGCCCTGGGCGGCGACCGCTTTCTGCACATGCAGAACCGGATTGAGGGAGGGCGCGCCTACTCCTTCTACAACGAGCAGCTTAGCGGTCTGACGATCGCGACTATATACACCGAGTACCTCGACCAGCCTCCTGCCAAGGGCATCGCGATTCGTGAGCGTCAAGTCTTCGGCAAGCATCAGGACTACTCGGTCCTTTTCTTCGAAGACCAGGGATGGGATGTGACCTTTCGCGGTGCGCG
>Ga0181525_10000256_pt1 | contig 48326 bp, 36 predicted proteins | sample PEATcosm2014_Bin_48_FD_121100 | JGI IMG/M metagenome (GOLD analysis project Ga0181525, IMG submission 121100) | Peatland microbial communities from MTU Mesocosm Facility, Houghton, MI, USA - PEATcosm2014_Bin06_10_metaG | ecosystem: Environmental > Terrestrial > Soil > Wetlands > Peat | place... | reverse complement strand
TCGCGCACAACGGCCCGCGGGCCTGTGGGCTTTTATTGGTCGCGCACAACGGCCCGCGGGCCTGTGGGCTTTTATTGGTCGCGCACAACGGCCCGCGGGCCTGTGGGCTTTTATTGGTCGCGCACAACGGCCCGCGGGCCTGTGCGCTTTTATTGGTCGCGCACAACGGCCCGCGGGCCTGTGCGCTCTTTAGGATCGTCTGCACCGCTTCATCGAGGACATCGGCGGCTTCGGCGGCTGAACGGCCCGACTCTCGCGCCAATCGAAGTGTTAAGTCGAGCTTTGTCATCGCGACTTAATATATAGAGCCGCTTTCCCGCTCCGGCCCTTCGAGGTCGCGATCATGCCGCTTGAATACCCCTCATGTCGCTGAACAGACTGGGTTTTTGTTACTCAGAGGAAAAAATGCAAGCTGTGTGACTGGTGCTCGTCGTAACTGGTTGGCCCAGATTAACCTGAGCCCAACGCGTAAAGAACCGGCGTTCCACACCAAAGTAATCTCACCAATCCGCCGATTAACACCAGAGCAATGAGTCGCCCAGTATTCAGCTTCCACTTCACCCGGTCAGCCACCAAACTCGTCGAGGTAATTTCCGTGGGAATCGTGAAATGAATAATTCTGCAATACCTGCCGAGCCCGAGACCCGGGAAGCTGCCGCGCCGCTGGCCGCCGAGGTGCGCGAGCGGCTCATTTTGGAACACCTGCCACAGGTCCGGTTGATTGCCCGGCGCATTCACGAGCGTCTTCCAGTTTCAGTGAGTCTCGACGATCTCATCTCGACCGGAGTGCTGGGCCTCATATCCGCCATTGACCGCTACGACCCTCGCCATGACGTCAAGCTGAAAACATACGCCGAGTACAAGATTCGCGGCGCCATTCTTGACAGCTTGCGTGGTCTCGATTGGGCTCCTCGGCAGCAACGCCGACGCGCCAAGCTGATTGAATCCGCCATCGCGGTGTTGGAACAAGAACTCCAGCGAGCTCCCTTGGAGGAGGAAATTGCCAAACAACTTCAGCTATCGGTTGGCGAATACCAGAATTGGCTTTCCGATGCCCGAGGACTGACCCTCGGCAGTCTCGAGAACTCGGGCGGCGAAGAGGAAGGTAAAGACCTGCTTCGCTATCTCGCCGACACGAGAGAGGACTGGCCCTCGCATCTGTATGAGCGGGCCGAATTGGTGCGAATTCTCGCCGAAACAATCGAGCGCATGCCTTATATCGAGAAAACAGTGCTCAGCCTCTACTACTACGAGGAAATGACTTTGCGCGAAATTGCCAAGATCGTGGAGCTGCACGAGTCGCGCATTTCGCAGCTCAAATCACAGGCTATCTTGCGCCTGCGCTCATTCATGGCAAAGCGCTGGCCGCATGAGCGGGGAGCAGCCTGACCGGCGGCCCTGCTAGCCGCCCGTCTGGCGCCAGGTTGCTGAAGTCCGCGTCCGCTGCGTGACGCTTCGCGAGCTACGGTCACGGTTCGGTATACAGGCAGCACTGAACTGCGCGCATCAGCGAGCGGACGAGGCTGCTGAAAAAGGCCTGAACCGGAAAAACGCAGGCGAAACCGCCTGCGCCACCACGACAACAGGCATTCAGCCGCCGGAGGCTTTTTCAGCAGTCTCGGAGACATGGGGACACAGCCCCAAGCTGACGCATGGGGCTAGATGGCTCAGAACAGGCGCCGCTATTCGTTCCCGATGCCGGCGGATTTCAGAGCAGTGCGAAGCGCTTCCTCGCTGTGTCCGCCGCGGAGCCGCTTGATCACCTTGCCGTTTCCATCGATCAGAAAAACCGTCGGGATGGAAGTGACATGGTAGAGGCGCGATGCCTTCTGGGAATTGTCATCGATGGTGGGCAAGGTCAGGCCGGCCTTTTCCAGATACTTCCTGGCTATTCCGCTGTCTTCATCATTCACGCCATAAACGGTCAGCCCCTTGTCCTTGAATTCGCCGTAAAGTTTGGCCACCGCCGGCAGTTCTTCACGACAGGGAGGGCACCAGCTTGCCCAGAAACTCAGCATCACCACTTTGCCTCGCAGGTCCCGGAGGCGGACTTTTTCGCCATTGATAGTCTTGGCCTCGAATTCGGGAGACGGGTGATTAACCAGGGCCGAGCCGGATTGGCCGGGAAACACCAATTCCTCGACTTGCTTGGCCTTCTTGGGCGGCTCAAAGGTGAACAGCTCATCTGGCACTGGCTCACCGGCTGAAAACGAGGAGAATTGCAGATTGGTACGGATCGTAACCGTTTTGCCGTCTTTTGGACGGATCTCAAGCCACGCCATACGCCCCAGCACGGGCTTGTCGGGCGGCATGGTCAGCTCGGCGATAATTTGGTTCCCGTTGTCTTCCGGCTTGTCGAGAATTTGAACCACCGGCCAGTTGACCTTCTCCTTTCCGAACTTAAGAGAAGCGGTCTTCGTCGACCCGATCTGCTTCGCGTGCTTCAAGAATTCGGAGACGCTGGCCACGGCGTTGAGCGCATACCGCCCTACAAGGGTTTCGCCCTCTTCGGCCTCGCCCTGCTGCTCTTGCTCATCGGCCCCGGAAGACAGGCTGGCCAATTCCTCCACCATGTATTGCTTCTTGGCGGGAAGGTAACTCCACGTTTTCTTTCCGTCGGAAATCAGCCAATACTCCTCCCCGCCAGTGGGATCTATCTTAAGCAGGGACTTCCCTTCCTCGCCGCTCGCCAACTCGGCCTTCGCCGACGCAACCGTCAGGAACGCGCCGTCGCCTTCGCGCGCCTCGATCGTCAGTTCACCTTGCCAGGAATACTGCCGCGGATGGTCACACCGCTTCGCGAGCGCCGCCAGAGTCTTCGCCAACTGGCTGGAGTCGCCAGGCGGCGATTGGGCGAAAAGCGCCAGCGAGGCCATAAGCGAGAAGGCGGGCGCGACAATCGATCGAAATAACATCGAGACTGCAATCTAACGGTTTGGGTAAGGGTCTGTCAAATGTGGCGCGGGCAGTCCTCTCTGCAGTGTCGAGAATCCTCTCGACCTTTCAGCCGAGGTGACACACTCAGCAGGAGCAAGCGTCGGCACGAGAGCCGACGCGGCAGGCACGAGTGCCCGCGCCACATTTTCAGGCGGGCTAAACTGAACTTTCATTGCATGAAGAAGCTTATTTTTGCGCTCCCGTGCCTGGTTGCGGCGTGTGTTGCACAGCCAACGCGCCCGGAAAGCGACACCCGCGTGATTCTGCTGGGCACCGGCACGCCCATTCCGGATCCCGAGCACAGCGGGCCGGCGTTGGCCATCGTGACCGGCCAGAACGTTTACATCGTGGACGCGGGGCCGGGCGTGGTTCGCCGCGCCGCTCAGGCGGGCATTCGCATGGACCAACTGACCCGCGTCTTCATCACTCACCTGCATTCCGACCACACTGTCGGGCTGCCCGACCTCATATTCACCCCCGCCGTCACCGGCCGAAAAGAAGCGCTGGAGATTTACGGGCCGCCGGGCATCGCCGCCATGTCGAGCCAGATCCTCAAAGCCTGGAAAGAGGACATGGATATTCGCCTTCACGGCCTCGAGCCATCGGTGAAGCAGGCCTATGTCGTTCATGTGCACGAAGTGCCGCGGCCAGGCGAGATTTATCGCGACGCGGCAGTCAGCGTCTCCGCTATCCCGGTCGCTCATGGCACTTGGAAATACGCCTACGGCTATCGCTTCGATGTGACGCGAAAGGTGATTGTCATTTCGGGCGACACCACGTATAGCCCCGGGCTGCTCGAGGCGGCCAAGGATTGCGACATTCTGGTCCACGAATTCTATTCGCAAAAAGGATTGGAGTCGCGGACACCCGATTGGCAGCGCTATCATTCTGCCTTTCACACATCCGCGATTGAGGTTGGCAAGCTGGCCGCGGCGGCGAACGTGAAGAAGCTGGTTTTGTATCACGAACTACCGATGGGCCAGCCGCCGGACGAGGTGATCCGCGAAGTTCGCCAGCATTTCAGCGGAGAGATCGTTTACGGAAAAGACCTCGACGTCGTGCGTTAGCGCCAAGTCGCGGACGTATGCGTACGAAGGCTATCCGCTTGCTGACGCGCGCGGTTCAGTGCCGTTAGCGGGCCCGTGCGGCTTGCTTCGCAAACAAATCTGTTTTACCGTCGAAAGCTGAGGTCGACTTCCCCAAAATGCAGAGTAAACTCGGACCCGTGCTGGCGCTCGCCGGCGTGATCTCCTTTGGGAACCTGCTCGCCGCCGATGAGCATATCGCCGATGTTGCCAACCCGGCGCCCAATGTGCCGTCGCCGCAGTCGGTTCTCGGCCACCGGCCGGGCGACGATTTCTACCTAGCCAGCTACGACGAATCGCGGGACTACTTTCGCAAACTGGCGGCGGCTTCGAACCGTATCAGGCTGGTCACGGTGGGTAAAACAACCCGAGGCCTCGATTGGGAGATTGCCATCATCTCGTCGCCGGAAAACCTGGCGCAGCTGGACCATTTCAAGGACATCTCGCGAAAGCTGGCGGACGGGCGTGGGTTGTCGGACGAAGCCGCGCGGGCGCTGGCGCGAGAGGGCAAAGCTATCGTGCACATTGATGGGGGTTTGCATTCCACCGAGGTGGCGGGCGCGCAGCAATCCATCAATCTGGCCTACAAGCTGGTGGCCTCCCAGGGAGATCCCCAAGTGGATGCGATTCTGAACCACGACATCGTTATGCTGTGGCCGACTCTGAACCCCGACGGCCAGAACGAAGTCGTAGCGTGGTACCGCAAGAACCTGGGCACGACCTTCGAGGCGAGCCCCTTGCCTGACCTCTACCAGGAGTATGTGGGCCACGACAACAATCGCGACGGGTACATGAACAATATGCTCGAGTCGCAGGACGTGACTCGCGCCGAGATCGAATGGGACCCGGTCATCTTTTACTGTCACCACCAAACCGCGCCGTTTCCCACGCGTATTTTCATTCCACCCTTCGTCGAGCCGATTTCTTCCAACATTCACCCGCTGATGGCGCGGTGGCTGGGCCTGATCGGCACCGGCATCGCCGCCTATCTGGACGCCCACGGAATGCCCGGCGCCGTGAACCGCGTGGGCTTCGACAACTGGTATCCCGGGTTTCTCGACTACACCCATATCTTCCGCAACAGCATCGCGTTCTTCACCGAGACCGCTCTCTATCGGTACGCCACCCCGCGCTTCTACACGGTGGATGAGTTTCCCAAGGACCAGCGCGACCTCCGCTCGGGAGTTTTCTACAGCAGTCCCTGGAAGGGAGGCTGGTGGAGGCTGCGCGACGCGGTGGATTATATGGAAGGCGCGTCCCTGGCGGTGCTGGATATAGCGGCGAAATACCGCGAGGAATTGCTCTACAACCGCTATCAGGCGGCGCGCGACAACGTCGAGCGCTTCCGCAAAGAACCTCCCTTTGCCTACGTCATCGCGCACCAGCAGCGCGACCTGCCGGAAGCGGCGACGCTTGTCCAGAAGCTGATGATCAACGGCATCGAGGTGCAGGAGGCCGTTCAGCCCTTCCATGCCAATGGACGAGACTACCCGCCCGGGACCTGGGTGGTGCTGATGGACCAGCCCTTTTCTCCGCTGGTGAAAGAGCTGTTTGAGCCGCAGCAGTACCCTGACTTGCGGGAGACGCCGGCCAGCCCGCCCAAGCTGCCTTACGATGTCACCGGGTGGACGCTGCCCATGCAGATGGGTGTGCAAGTGTCGCCCGTGCTTCAACCCGTGGCTGCTGACCAGCGGGCGTCGCTGAAACGGATCGAACAATTCACGCCGCCGCCCGGAACCGTGGAAGGCGCGGGCAGCGTGTTTGTGCTGAGCCACCAGCCGAACTCGAGTTTCAAAGCGATTAACGACATTCTTTCGAGCGGTGGCCATGTGTCGTTCGCCACCGCTGAAATCGAGACCTCTCAGGGAATGGAAACCGGCGCCATCGTGGTGGCGGGCGTGGATCGCGCTCGCATGGAAAAGTTGGCGCGCGAGAATTCGCTCGCGGTAAAGGCAGTAGCGGCCGCTCCGAAAGACGCCATCGCCGTGAAGAAGCCCCGCGTCGGTTTGTATCGCGCGTGGGTACCGATCATCGACGAAGGCTGGTCGCGCTGGATCCTCGAGAATTACGATTTCGCGCCGCTCACCCTGCGCAACGGCGATATCCAGGCCGGAAATCTGCGCGACCGGTTGGACGCCATCATTATTCCCGATGCGTCGCCGGAAACTCTGCGCAACGGCTTTGGAGTGGGAACCATTCGCGGCGAGTTTACCGGCGGCATCGGCGCACTGGGCGTTGCCGCCTTGCGCAACTTCGTCCAGGAGGGAGGAATCCTCATCACCTTCAACGATGCCTCCCTGTTCGCTATCCAGGATTTGGGGCTGCCGGTGAAAAACGTGCTGGCCGGACTCAAGGACGAAGAGTTTTTCTGCTCGGGGGCACTGTTGCGCGTTGAAGTGCGGGACATGAGCGATGCGGCCGCGTGGGGGCTCACTCACGATCCTATTGTGATGTTTGAGCGCGGCCCGGCCTTCGAGGCCAAAGACGGATTTCGCGGCCGCGTGATCGCGGCCTATTCCAAGGAGCAAAGCCCGCTCATGAGCGGCTACCTGTTGCATCCGGAAAGAATTCAGGGCAAGGCCGCGGCTATGGAAGTCCAATATGGCAAGGGCCGCATCTACCTGCTCGGTTTCCGCCCGCAGTGGCGCGGCCAGTCTCATGGTGCATACCAGTTCATCTTCAATGCGATTTACGAGTCCCAGGGATTGTCAAAGCCAGCCGCCGTTGCACTCTCGAAGCCGGCGGAGGGGTCCATCGCCCACAGCGACGTGGCCGAAGCCAAGCTTTCCTCGCAGTAAAACTCGAATAGCCGCGGATGAACGCCGGTCAACGCTGATGGAGGACAAACTTGAAGACGAATGGCTTGTCCGCGTTCATCGGCGTTCATCGGCGGCCAAATCGTAATCCCCGCTTTTTTCAGGATCCTCTGAAGCCTGTCGCAGGACAGCCGATCTCGTCTGAAGCCGGCGCAACGCTGGGCCATCAGGGCACCAACTGAGGGTCTTCATCGTAAATGGCGCCAGGTGGCTCCACGCAAGGCCCTGCGGTCGCGGGCAGCCACTTGGCCAACATCTCGGTGAGCTGCCCGAGCTTCACCGGTTTCGTAAGAAAGTCGTTCATCCCCTCGCTCAGGCAACGATCCCGGTCTCCCGGCATTTCGGCGGCAGTGACGGCGATGATCGGAATGCCCGGGTGATCCGACGTGCGGATGCAGCGAGTGGCTTCGATGCCGTCCATCACTGGCATGCGGACGTCCATCAGCACCAGACCGTATGTTCCGTCCCGCACCGCTTCGATGGCTTCGGCGCCGGTGCCGACGGTGTCGGCCTCGATTCCAAGCGTCCGCAGTTGTGCAAGAGTTAGCTCCTGGCAGGTGGGGTCGTCCTCGGCTACCAGGATTCTGGCGCCGCTCACGATACGAGTCGCCCCGTCATCCGGGCTCGCGAGCCGCTTTCCGCGACTCGGCGCGCATCTCGCCAGGCCCTCCAGGTCGTGCGATCTTGCATCGCTTTTCAGGGCTACGGATTGAGCGGCTGTTCGGACCGGAGAAAACCCGCCATTCCCGGCCCCAAGCCATTTCCCGATCACAGCGAGCAACCTCTCCCGCGAAACTGGTTTGGACAAATAGTCGTTCATACCCGCGTCGAGGCACTGCTCCCGGTCGTTCTTCATGGCGTTGGCGGTCAGGGCGACGATGGGAATGGCGTGATCGCCGACCTTGGACTCCGGATCGCGAATTTGACGGGTAGCCTCAATGCCGTCCAGCACCGGCATGCAGACGTCCATCAGCACCAAGTCGTAGGGAATGGATTCCAGCGCTTTGACTGCTTCGGCGCCATCGGCCACTGCGTCAGCGCGTAGCCCGAGCTTCCGGAGCATGGCCAAGGCTACCTGCTGATTGACGACATTGTCCTCGGCAAGCAGAATCCGCGCGTTGACGCCAGCGAGAGGCCGCAATCTTTTGCCTGCCGCGCCTGGCGTGACGACGCGCTGCGTAGCGGAATCGGGATCGCTGGACACAGCGCGGGAAAGGGCGTTTAGCAGTTCCTGATGGCGCACCGGCTTGCTGAGAGAGGCGGCGATGCCGGTCTCTTCAAATCGCCGCGCCTGATCGCGGGCTCGCAAGGAGGTGAGCATTACCGTCCGCGTGCGGGCCAAGCGGCGGTCGACGCGGATGGCCTCGTTCAGGACCTCGCCGGCCCTGCCCGGCAGCTCCATGTCGATCAAGCCGACTCGGAACGGATCGTTCTCCTCCAGCGCGCAATAGAGGGCCCTCAGCGCCGCGGGGCCGTCGCCGGCTTCAGACGGGCGCATGCCCAAAGAAATCATACGCTCCGCCAGGATCGCGCGGCTGGCGGCGCTGTCATCCACGATCAGCGCGCGCACGCCGCGGAGCGCCTCCGGTGTTTGATATTCCGGCTGCGCCGCCGCGGGCTGCTTACCCAGAAGGACGGTGAACCAGAACTCCGAACCTCTGCCCGCTTCGCTCGAGACGCCCACTTCTCCACCCATCATCTCGGCCAGTTGCTTCGAAATGGCCAGTCCCAACCCTGTGCCGCCATACTTGCGGGTGGTCGACGCATCGACCTGCCTGAACTTCTCGAACAGCCCGCCGATCTTGTCTTCGGGAATCCCGATGCCGGTGTCGCGGATGAAGAACCGCAGCAGGCACTCCGCATCGGTCTCTTTCTGCAGCGTCACTCGAACCGCCACTTCGCCCCGTTCGGTGAACTTTATGGCGTTGCCCGCCAGGTTAGTCAGAATCTGGCGCAGGCGGCCCGGATCGCCGCGCAGCAGCGTGGGGACCTGCGGCGCGGCCGTGCAGAGCAACTCCAGCCCCTTCTGCTGCGCCGGCGCCGCCAGGGCGGTCGCAAAATCATCCAACAGGTAATTGAGATTGAAGTCCACCTTCTCCAAGTCCAGCTTCCTGGCTTCGATCTTGGAGAAATCGAGGATGTCGTTGACCAGCCTCAAGAGAGCCTCGCCGCAGTTGCGTACGCTCGCGGCATAGTGGCGCTGCTCTTCGCTGAGGTCGGTATCGAGCAGCAGGCCGGTCATCCCTATCACGCCGTTCATTGGCGTGCGAATCTCGTGGCTCATACTCGCCAGGAACTCGCTCTTGGCGCGGCTGCCTGCCTCCGCTTGAGCTCTGGCCGTCTCCAGTTCTCCCGTGCGTTCGGCCACCCGGCGCTCCAGGTCTTCATTCATTTGTTGAATTCTGTTTTCGGCCTGCTTTCGCGACGTGATGTCGCGCGAATTGATCACCAGGCCCCGGACAGCGGCATCGTGCAGGCGGTTGCTTACTGTGCCCTCCAACATGCGCCACGTGCCGTCGTGGTGTTTCCAGCGAAATTCCAGCGAGCATACCGCCCCGGCAGCACCGGTGGCCATGAATTCCCGAAGCCAGCCGGCGTCATCGGCATGAATGAACGAAAAGATGCTCTGCCCGGGCATTGCCTCCGGGGCGTAGCCCAGAACCCGCACTACGGCGGGACTGCAAAAAGCCACCTCGCCCTGGCCGTCCACCACGGTAATCAGGTCCGCTGCGTTGACGATCAGCGACCGGAAGTGCGCCGCGCTGGTGGTCACTTTTTCGTACAGTTCGCCCAGGCGCGCCGAGCTTTCGTTGAACACCCTCGTCAGGTTCGTCAGTTCGTCTTGTCCGGCGGCGGGAATCGCGCGCCCAAAATCTCCGGTTGCCAGGCCGCGCGTTCCGGCGTGCAAAAGCTCGAGTGGTTGCGCGATGCTCCGCGTGACCGTAAAGCCCATCGCCAGCGCCGCGAGCAGGCTCATCATCGACAGCTCGACGGTCACGGCGACGGCCCGCGTTTGCTCGGTCCGCATGCGGTCCAGCGCCTGAATGCGGGCCAGAGCGACCTCGGCGTCCATTTCCTGGACCAGCCCAGCCATGCTCAGACTGGCGCCGCTGATCTGGTTTGCCAGCCTGAGCTGGACGGCTTGCCAATCGCCCGCGCGCGCCAGACGTAAAGCCGCGTCGACGTCATCCGGCAGTGACGCACGAATGTAGTTCAGCGTATCTACAGCCGCCGTATGTGGCGCCGCCGTATGTGGCGCCAGGTCTCCCGGCCCGTCGCGGATCGACTCGACGCTGGCATGCAGGTCTCGCCGGAGAGAAGCGAGCGAAACACTGGCCTCGGATGAAAATTCGTCGGCGCGGTGCGTCGCTACCGCGCCCTCCACGCGTTCCTTCACCGCCAGGATGTCGTTGTTCAGGCGCAGCAGCGTGAGCATTCGTCCGTTCAGTTGGTTCAGACGCTGCGCCTGCTGGTTCGCGGCTGCCACGTGCCATACGGACATAATTCCGCCGAGGCACATCAGTGCGCTGATCAGGGCGTACGAGAGGGTCAGCCGCACACCGATTCGGAGTCCGCGGATCCTGAAATGCTTCAGCAAACGCAATAGGGAAGTTTGCACAGCAGGTTACTGGAATAACTTATCGGGCAATTCTGCCTCGTTCTTCACGTCTGTCGAGAATCTTGTCGATATAGACACAGTGAGGAATCGGCACTACATTTCTCCCTGTCATGCGCGCCGGGAATCCTGTCGATATAAAGCGTGAAAGGAATCGCACTAAGTGACTGGCCCTGTGTGTCAGCAGGTGATTGGCCCCGCTTCGGCCGGCCGCTGGCTGGCATTGTTCGCCGGCATCGTCCTGTCTTCGTGTGGCGCCAAACAACCGATCAGCCAGCAGACTAGTGTCGTCCTTACCACCACCCCGCTCATCGAGAACGAAAGCCTCGACGCCGAACGTGAATACATGCGCACTTTTGCTCATGACACGGGTATAGGGGTCCGGCTCATCCCGAATCGAGAGTCTGCGACGGATCGCCTGGAAGTGTATCGGGGTTACTTTCGCGAGCATTCGCCCGAGCCGGATGTCTTGACCCTCGACTTCGTTTGGCCGGGAGTGCTAGTTGACGATCTGCTGGATCTGAATCCATGGTTGGGCGACCTGGCAAAGCTGCCTTTTCCCGAGCTGATCCGCAACGGTACCGTGCACGGACGCCTCGTTGCGCTGCCGCTGGTAAGCTACGTCGGATTGCTCTACTACCGTTCCGATTTGCTGGCTGAATACGGCTTCTCGCATCCGCCACGATCCTGGGCAGAGCTCGAGCGCATGGCGGGTCGCATTCAGGCCGGCGAACGCCGCAAGGGCCACTCCGCTTTCTGGGGATACGTCTGGCAAGGGGACGCGTACGAGGGCCTCACCTGCAATGCCATGGAATGGCAAGGCATCGAGGGCGGAGGGCGCATTATTGAGCAGGATGGCTCGGTCGTCGTGAACAATCGCGTTGCAGAGGAAGCTTGGGAGCGAGCGGCCAGGTGGGTTGGGTCAATCTCGCCGCCATCAGTGGTGGAATACAAGGAAAAGGATGCCGACAATGTATTCGAAGTGGGTAATGCCGCGTTTTTGCGGACCTGGTCCGGCTGGCGGACGGCCGACACCCATACACGCGGCCGCGTAGGCGCGACTACGCTGCCTCGAGGTGGTGTGATTGGAGGGGGCGGGTTGGGCATCTCTCGCTATTCGAAGCATCCGCGTGAGGCGGCTGCGTTCATCCGGTTCTTCACCGGAAACCCCGCGGAAAGCCGGGTGAAGCTGGCGAATGGTCTCCCCACCATGCCATCCCTCCAATCCGGTCCCGTCCCGTCCGAAGGGGCGCACCCGCCGGACCACATTCAGAGCATGCCGGCCAACTCTTTTTCCCGGCCTTCCGCGGTTTCAGGCCCCAATTATGATCCCGTCAGCCGCTCGTATTTTCTTGCTGTCCACTCGGTGCTGAAGCGCGAAATGACCGCCGCCCAGGCGCTGGCGGCGCTCGAAAAGGAACTCAGCCGGATTCCCGGTCTCCGCCTCCCCGCCAGGCGTTCTATCGATCCTCGGTGAATAAAGCGGCCTTGGAACGGCTCCGCGGGAGGCGCTCAAATGGTCGCCTCGATGGCTGGCGCTCCATGGTAGTCTTGTTCTCACCGGCCTTTTCACACGTCCATGCGCCTGATTTCATTGGCGTAGAGCGGGTCCGGGGGACCCGCGCGGACCAGGGGGTCCGCCCCACTATTAAGCCAGAATTCGCGACTCCACGATAACTAAGTGACATTGGGCAGTTGTACCGACGTTCTCCCCGATGAGAGTGGCCTCCCTAAGGAATGATCGCCTCAATAAGACAGGGGCCCTTTCCTCGAACTGCCGCGCGGAATTGCGCAGCAAACTCCGCCGCCGATGTGGCGCGGGTGGCGGCGACACCCATTCCAGCCGCCAAGCTTACCCAGTCGAGATCCGGTTTCCCAATATCGATTAGCTTGCCGGCCGCCGGCCCGAAGCCGCGAGCTCCGGTGCGCTGCATCTCGATATCGAGAATGGCGTAGCGCCGGTTGGCGAAGATCACGGTGACGACATCCAGTTTTTCGCGAGCCATGGTCCACAGCGCCTGAGGAGTATACATCCCGCTGCCATCGGCTTCGAGCGCAATCACTTTGCGATCCGGACACGCTACCGCCGCGCCAACCGCCACGGGGAGACCTTGCCCAATCGCTCCACCCGTAACCGGCATCCATTCGTGCGGCGCTGCATTGGCGAGATAACCAAGCACGCGCCCGGAGGAGGAGAGCATCTCTTCCGAGATCAGCGCGTTTTCCGGAAGATACGCTGCGACCACGCTGCCGATGGCGTCGAGCGTCAAGGCTCCCTGCTCCACCGGCGACGGTGTTAAGCGGGGCGGCTGAATCACCGGAGCGCAGCCTTCGGCAAGCGCCGCAAGCGCGCCGGCGCCATCTTCGTCGACTCCGGCCAGCATCGATATGTGGCATGCATCCGGCACCAGAGAACCCGGCGTATTCGGATAACCAAAGAAGGAAACCGGCGTCTTCGCCTCCACCAGAACCAGGTTCTGAAGATCGGCAAACAACTCGAGCGCGGGTTCGGGGAAATAAGGCACCTGCGTGGGCTGAAAGCGTCCCCGGCCGGACCAGATCTTCGCCACGTTCCTCGCGATGTGGACGCGCACGCCTGTCGCTGCTGCGAGCCGGGCGGCGGCGTCCAGGGCTTCTGGCGCAAGCGCGCTTCCACCCAGCAGAAGCGCGGTTCCCGGCTTTCGCACGAGCTCGGCCGCGCGATTGATGGCCGCGCTCGAAGGCATACGCCGCACCTGTGGCGCTATCACGCTGCCGCAGCCTTCGGCGGGCGACCACGAGAGATCCGCGGGTACGATCAGCATCGCCACCTGGCCGGGCGGCTGTTTAGCGTCGGCGATGGTAGAGGACATGTCGGCGCCGAGTTCGTGTCCGTTTTTCGCGATGCGGACGCGATCAGAGACCGTGCGTGCGAAATTTTCGATGTCTGCCGAAAGCGGCGCATCGTATCGGAAATGAGCCGTGGAATGCTCGCCGACAATGCTGACCACCGGCACTCGGGCTTTGCGGGCGTTGTGAAAGTTGGCCAGACCGTTCGCCAAGCCGGGCCCGAGATGCAAGAGGGTCGCGGCGGGCGTGCCCGTGGCGCGCGCATAGCCGTCGGCCGCGCCGGAACAGACGCCTTCGAACAGGCAAAGAACACCGCGCATCGCGGGAATGCGATCGAGCGCGGCGACAAAATGCATCTCCGAAGTGCCGGGATTCATGAAACAGGCGTTGACGCCATTGGCGACCAATGTTTGAAGAAGGACTTCGGCTCCGGTAGACACTTCACTCATTATGTGGGGTCATCGAAGGCACGAAGAGACCAGACTCAGCATCAAAAGACACAGAGGCTGAATCGCGGATATCTCCGAAGTTCACGACAGGAGCTTCACGACGGAATCAGGCGCGATGAATTTCTATTTCAGTGCCTCGTTGATCTCGATATCACGCTTCAGCACTTCGGTCACAAGCTCGGACAACTGAACGCCTCGCTGTTCGGCCTTCCCGGCGAGATACTCCCAGACTCCCCGCTCGATGGAGACGGGCATCAGTACCTTGGCGCCAGCAGGGATATGGTGAAGCCCCCGGACACCGGCGCTGAAGTCAATCTCGCCGGGCATATCCGCATCATCGTCAACTGGTCGATTGCTCACAAACCTTCCTCGTACTGGCGGCGCTCGGCCTGCGTCGCTCTGCGGGCCGATATCAGCCTGACCTTGATCACCGGATCGGATTCGATCCAAAGATGGACCACCGACAGCAGCCTACCGTTGCCGGCGATCCCTATGGAAACCACCGTTCCTCGGTTCCGCTGTGCCCCAGATCAGCGACCGTGAGCAGTCGCGGATCGTAGAAAACCTATGACGCCAATTCGAACCCGATGCCGTGCTTGCGTTCATTGGCGTCCGCTTTGGCATTGTCCCACTCGAACTGGAACAGCCACCCAGTCACCACTCTCTCATATCATGCTCACCTCGTGGCGTCCTGGAAACCCGAAGTGGTGGAGCTGGTCGGGTCCGCAGACCTTGCCTCCGGTCGGCCCCTTTTCGCGCGACCAACTTTACGCCAACCCTCCACTTGCGCTTTCCAGCGGTATGTGTAATTATTCATAGTAGTGAATAAAGATTCACTCCGCCTTGTCGGCGGCATTCCCAAGAAGGAGGATAAACGTGGCCGCGACCCTGTTTCAGCCTGCTGCCCATGTCGGAGCTTCCAATCTCCGTCACGACCTCGATTTATCGACTGACGAACTCGTTCATCTGCTGGACCTCGCTGAACAGGTGAAACAAAGCCGTCCTCGCTTCGCCTCCGCCTTGAAAGGCCGCTACCTCACGCTGCTCTTTGAGAAGCCGTCGCTTCGCACTCGCATGACCTTTGAACTTGCTATCAAGCAGCTTGGCGGCGACGCAGTGGTGCAGACCGGCCCCGTCGGCGAGCGCGAACCTATTAAGGATGTCGCCCGCAACCTCGACCGCTGGACCGACGGCATCGTGGCGCGGGTCTTCTCTCAGGAAACCATCGAGGAATTGGCGCACTGGTCCAAAGTTCCGGTGATTAATGCGCTGAGCGATCTGTATCATCCCTGCCAGGCCCTCGCCGACATGCTCACGCTGCGTGAACAGTTCGGACGCCTGAAAGGCCTGAAATTGGCATTCGTCGGCGATGGCAACAACGTGGCGCATTCCTTGCTTCTGAATGCGGCTCGCCTCGGAGTGAATTGCTCGGTTGCCACTCCCGCCGGCTTCGAGCCGAAACCCGAAATTGTGGCAATTGCCCGCGAATACGCCGCCGAGACTCGCGCCCAGATAGAGATCACCAACGACCCCGAGGATGCCGTAGTGGCAGCCAATGCGGTCTACACCGACGTCTGGGCCAGTATGGGTCAGGAACACGAAGCGGCGGCGCGGCGTGAGATCTTCGCCCCTTTCCAGGTAACCGAAACACTGATGGCGAACGCGCGGCAGGATGCTGTTTTTATGCACTGCCTGCCCGCCAAGCGCGGCCAGGAAACCACGGATGAGGTCATGGAGTCGGCTCACTCGGTGGTATTCGATCAGGCCGAGAACCGGCTTCACGCCCAAAAGGCGCTGCTGCTGATGCTCCTGCAATAATTGGTGGGGCAGGCGATCTTGTCGCCTGCCAACATGCATTCATTAAGCAGGTTGCATTTGTGAGCGGCGCGCTCCGGACAAAAGCGGGTGGGGACAGAGGGCCCGGAGCTAAGAACGCTCCCTAACGGTCGCGTCTCGGCTCGCGGTTTCCGGGTCGCTCTGCCCGTTTTTACTGTTCGACCGGCTTCAAAGGAGAAATACAACTCATGAGCAGAATCTCAGCCAAGCGAGTGGCGCTTGCCTATTCCGGTGGTCTCGACACCTCGATCATCATTCCGTGGCTTAAAGAGAACTATGGCTGCGAGGTGGTGGCGGTGTGCGGCGATATCGGCCAAGGCGGCGAGGAGCTCGACGGGCTGAAAGAGAAGGCGCTGAAGACCGGGGCTGCCGAGGTATATGTCGAGGACATGCGCGAGGAGTTTGTCAGCGACTACCTGTGGAAGCTCGTGCGCTCGGGCGCTGTTTATGAGACCAAGTATCTGCTGGGCACCTCGATCGCTCGGCCGCTGCTGGCGAAGCGCCAGGCCGAAGTGGCGCTCAAGACGAACTGCGACGCCCTGGCCCACGGCTGCACCGGCAAAGGCAATGACCAGGTGCGTTTCGAGCTCACATACAAGGCCTTTGCCCCGCACCTGAACGTCATTGCGCCGTGGCGCGAATGGGACATCCTCTCTCGCGAAGCCGCCATCGAATACGCCGCCAAACACAACGTGCCCATTGCGCAATCCACCACTAAAATCTACAGCCGCGACCGCAACATCTGGCACATTTCCCATGAAGGCGGCGAGCTGGAAGATCCGGCCAACGCCGCGCCCGAACATATCTGGATGCTCAGCAAGAGCCCCAAAGACGCGCCGGATACGCCTGCCGAAGTCACCATCGGCTTCGAATCCGGCCGGCCGGTTTCCCTGAATGGCGCGAGGCTGGCGGGCGTGTCGCTGCTTGAACGCCTGAATGCGATTGGCGGAGAGCACGGCATCGGCCGGATTGATCTGGTCGAGAACCGCTTCGTGGGAATGAAATCCCGCGGCTGCTACGAAACCCCTGGTGGCGCGATTCTCATGGCTGCCGCGCGGGAGCTCGAAGGCCTAACGCTCGATCGCACCACTCTGCATTACAAACAGAAGATCGCCCTGGATTACGCCGAGATGGTTTACAACGGGCTTTGGTTCACGCCGCTCCGCGAATCGCTCGACGCTTTCTTCGAAAAGATTGCCGCGCCGGTCACCGGCGAAGTCACTGTCAGCCTCTATAAAGGCAACCTGACTCCGATGAGCCGCAAGAGCCCCAATTCGCTCTATAGCCTCGGCATCGCCAGCTTTACCATGGGCGCCGACTACGACCAGAAAGACGCACTCGGTTTCATCAACCTCATCGGGTTGCCCATCAAAGTGCGGGCGTCGTTGAAAAAGAATTAGTTTGAAGAAGAATTAGCCATGAAACTCTGGGGCGGAAGATTCGAGGCCGGTCCCTCTCAGGTCTTCGAGGAGTTCTCCGGCTCGCTGCATTTTGATCGCAAACTGGTATTCGCCGATATCGAGGGCTCGAAAGCTTTTGCGCGGGCCCTGCATCGCGCGCACATCCTGTCCGCCGCCGAGAGCGCGGCCCTGATCGCGGCGTTTGACGCCATTGCCGAGGAAGCCAAAAATCCGCACTACTTCGACGGCGCAGACGACGAAGATGTGCACACCTTTGTCATTCGCAAGCTGAGAGAAAAAGCCGGCGGGCTTGCCGACAAGATTCATACGGGCCGCAGCCGCAACGAGCAGGTTTCGCTCGATGTGCGTCTGTGGCTGCGCGCTTCGTCCACGACACTGATCGAGCAAACGCTGGCGCTAGAGGAAGCGCTGCTAGAGCTGGCGCGCAAATACCCGAACGCGGTAATTCCCGGCTATACCCATCTGCGCCGCGCCCAGGCGGTATTGTGGCCGCATTACTTGCTGGCCTATTTCGAGATGTTTTCGCGCGACGCCGAGCGGCTCGCTCAGGCACGTGAAGGCATCAACGTTCTTCCGCTAGGCTCGGGCGCGCTGGCTGGCAGTGGATTCCCGTTTGATCGCGAATCGATCGCCTCCGACCTGGGGTTTGCCTCCATTACAAGCAACAGCATGGACGTGAGCGCCGATCGCGATTTCGCTCTCGATTTCCTCTACGCCTGCTCTCTGGTGATGCTCCACCTGAGCCGCCTGGCCGAAGACTGGATTCTCTATTCGAGCGAGGAATTCGCCTGGCTCTCACTCGGCGACGGCGTCACCAGCGGTTCCAGCCTCATGCCGCAAAAGAAGAATCCCGATTCGCTCGAGCTCATTCGCGGTAAATCCGGCCGCGTGTTCGGGGACTTCACCAGCCTCTTCGTCACGATGAAGGGCCTGCCCATGACGTATAACCGCGATATGCAGGAGGACAAGGAACCCCTGTTCGACGCCTTCGCGCAAACTTCCGGATCGCTCGCCATGGCAAAGGTGGTTGCCGAATCGGTAGTGCTCTATCCATCCAAACCGGCTGCCGCCGCTGAGGAGAGCTGGGTGGTTGCGACCGATCTTGCCGAAGAGCTCGCGCGCCACGGCGTTGCATTCCACCGCGCTCATCAATTGGTCGGCAAGCTGGTGCTCGAAAGCGTGAAAAGCGGCAAGCGTCCATCCGACTGGACACCGCAGGCGCTCACCGATTTTGCCCCTGAGTTCACGCCGGAGATGGCTCGCCTGCTCGAACCCACGGAAGGCATGAAAACCCGTTCCCTGCCTGGAGGCACCGCGCCCGCGGCAGTGAAAGCGGCCCTTGAAGAAGCCGGCCAGCGCGTCAAGAAGATGCGTGAAGCGCATCAGCTTGAAACCGTATGAACAAGAGCTTTCGCCAGGGCCAGATCCTCGAGATCATCCGCGACAAGCAGGTTTACACGCAGGATGAGCTCGCCCGGGCATTGAGCGGGCGCGGCATTGCGGCGACCCAAGTCACGCTTTCCCGCGACATCCGCGATCTAGGCCTGGTGAAAACTCCGGACGGATACCAGCAGCTTGCCGCTAGTGCTGCCGGGCCGAGCCTGGAAGACACGGTCGCCGAGTTTCTGATCGATATTCGCATGGCTCAAAATCTCGTTGTCCTGCGGACTGCGCCCGCAAATGCGAATTCCCTGGCGGTGGCTCTCGATCACGAGCAACTGGATGAGATCGTCGGCACCATCGCCGGCGACGACACGGTTCTCGTCATTACACCCGACTCTGAAACGGCCGCGAAATTCCGCGAACGGATGTTGGCGATTCTGGCGAAGTGAGGGCAGCCCAGGCCGGTAGCGGGTTAGTTTGAAATTCTCACTTTTTGACGCCGTTCCAGCTCCATCAGGTTAGCGAGAATGTCGTTGATGCGCGTCAGATGGCCTTCGCCTTTGGATTTCAGCCAGTCGAGAACACGCGGGTCAAGACGCACACTAACAGCCACCTTCCGCCTAACGTCACGCAGCCGCACCATCCGCGCCAACTGCTCATCAGTCAGGCGCGGGATGTCCTCGAAGCTGATGTTCGAGTCGTCTCCAGCCGCCTGGCGGCTCGCAGCGCGGCGCAGCGCTTGTCGCTCCGCTTCATTCCATTGCCTGTTCCTGATATCTTCGGATCTCACGCCTTTCAGCCCTGCGGGCCGAGATGATGCGGATGATTTCTTCGCCATTACGGTTCTCCCTGTACGAATGAACAACCAGCAGCACGGTCGTGGGCTCGGCCTCAACATGAGCCGCGCCGATTGCGTGCCAGCGTTGTTCGCCCGTCTCGTCCATTTGGTCGGGACCTACAAGGCAGCGTTCGTCGTCGAAGACCAGCGCCGCCAGCTCGAATGAGATTCCAGCGTGCTTTCGTTGGTTCCGCCGGTTCTTGGCCTCATCCCACTCGTATCGCACACTGTATATACAAATGGTAATACACAGTACGCCAGCGCTGCAATGTTAATCCCCCTCACCCTGCAGCTAGCGCCGGAACATTCCGCTCCTCATCTGCCAACACAGCCATTGCGGCGTTCCGCCCGTTGATGCCCATTACGCTGCCGCCGGGATAAGTCGCGGCGCCGCACAAATACACGCCTTGCATCGGCGTGCGCGCCTGCAACCGGTTGCTCCACATGTAAGGCGGCAGGCACTCTCCTTGAAAGATATGTCCCCCGGTCAGCCCCACCTTTTGTTCGATATCCGGCGGGCCCAGCACCTGGCAATCCACTACCGCATCGGGAATATTGCTGCAGAACACCGCCATTGAGTCGAGCACGCGCTGCTTCACTTCCTCGCGGCGGGAATCCCACGTCCCCTCCGCAAAGCGATATGGCGCGTATTGAGAGAACACGCTCATGGTGTGGAGACCGCGCGGCGCGACGTCGGCGTCGTGCACGCTCTGGAAATAAAGCTCCGTCCACATGCGCTCCGGAAGCTTGCCTTCACGCGCCGCGCGGTAGCCATCCTTCCACTGCTGCTTGGTCAGAGGCGTATTGATTTGGCCGTGATGATGCGTCTCAAACACGCCGGGGCGGGCGCGGAAGTTCGGCAGATCGCGCAACACCACGTTCAGCTTTACTGTGCACCCCTCGATTGGCACCGATTCCACTTTTCGCCGCCACTCTGGTTCCGCTCCGCTGCCGAGCAGTCTCAAGGCCACTCGCGGATCCGCGTTCACGATCACCGTTCGCGCCTCGATGCGCACGCCGCTCTCCAATACAACCCCCTCACCCGACAGAATCTGCGCCACCGGCACATTCGTTAGAATCGCCGCGCCGGATTCCTCGGCTGCATCGGCAATGAGGAAAGACACTACGCCGATTCCGCCCTTTACGTAACCCCAGGCGCCCGGCAAACCACCCATCCGCCCGGAAGCATGATGAAACCGAATCGAGGCGGTACCCGCGTCGAACGGGCTCGCGTTCGTTCCGATCACTCCCTGGCCCAGATATCCAGCCTGCAGCCGCTCATCGCGAAGATAGTGCTCCACCATCTCGGCCATGGACCAATCGAACAACAGGTGCAGGGCTTCCGAATCGCCGTGCAGCCGATCTTCGATCTGCCCCTTGGTTGGGGCCTCGCCGATCCAAATGTCGTCAGTGCCCGGCGGCCGCAACGCGTCGCGCGTGCGGCGAATCACGTCCATCATCGCCCGCCAGCCCTCGACGTCGCCCGGAGCGAAGCGCTTCAGTTCCGCATCGCAGGCCTCATCGTCGTCGTAAAGCTGTACGCTGCTGCCATCCTCAAACGGGATGAACAACCCCGCCGAAGCGGCACTCCAGCGGAACCCGCGTGAAGGCAGGCCCAGCTCCTCGATTATTAGCGGATGCAGCAGACCGGCCAGATAGGCGCAGGGAGACAACCGCACTCCAGGAATCTTCTCTTCAATCGTGCATGCGCCGCCGATCCGGTTCCGTGCTTCCAGAACCAATACGCGCTTTCCGGCACGCGCCAGATAAGCGGCGCAGGCCAGCCCGTTGTGCCCCGCCCCGACCACGATCGCGTCCCAATGGGCGCGCTGCACTTCGCTCACCGGCGGAGCTGAATCGGCCAGCCCGAGACTCCGAATCCATGACATAGCTAGATTCTGACGCAATGCTGCGTTGTCCTATACTATGTCGGTTACATATCTATATTGTGTGATATATATATGGCTGATGCCTAAAAAGGACCCGCAACGTCTTCTTCCGCTCAAGTCGCACTGGTTCCACATCATGCTCGCCCTTGCGGGCGGAGAGCAGCACGGCTACGGAATCATGCAGGATGTCCGGAATCGCACGGCCGGGAAAGTGCGGCTGTGGCCCGCGACGCTTTACGGATCGCTCAAGCGGCTCATCGAAGCGGAACTGATTGAGGAATCGGACGAGCGGCCCGCTCCGGAACTGGACGACGCGCGCCGCCGTTATTACCGTTTGACAGCCTTCGGCCGGCGAGTGCTCGACGCGGAATGCGACCGCCTGCAGGAACTGGTGCGCTCAATTCGTGTGAAGCAAGCCATGGTGACGGAATGAATTTCGCATTGCGAATCTACCGGTGGCTGGCGGAAGCTTTTCCGCACGAATTCAAACTGGTTTATGGAGCGGACATTCTGCAACTCGGCGAGAATGTAATCGACGAGATTGCCAGGCGGCATGGAGTGGCGGGGCTGATCCCACTGATCGCGGACATCGCGATTCGCGTACCGGCGGAATACCTGAGCGAGATGCGCCGCGATTTGCGGTATGCGGCCCGAGCGCTGGTCAAATCCCCCGGATTTGCGCTGGTCGGCATCGTTTCGTTGGGCATCGGCATGGGCGTGACGACCATGCTGTACAACTCGAAATTGCAGTTGATTTCTCGTGATCTGCCGGCAGCGGCGAATGCCAAACGTTTGGTGATGGCTGAGAAACCTGTCTCGTATTACTACATCGAGCAATACCGCGACCAAAAGACGCTGTTCACCGGGGTTGCCGCGCTTCAGACCGGGATCCCATTCAATGTAACCTTCGAAAATGATTTGAATTCGAGACCGGAGCGCGTCTTCGGACAACTTGTATCCGCCGATTATTTTTCCGTGCTGGGCGTCCGGCCGCAGCGCGGGCGAGTGCTTAACGCAGGAGTTGACAAGCCCGGCGATGCCCCAGTGGTTGTGATCAGCGATCGTTTCTGGCGCAATCGCCTCGACTCGTCTCCCGACGCGGTGGGGCAAACTCTTCGCGTGAACGGGCAACCGGCGACTATTGTGGGAATCACTCCGAAGAATTTCAATGGCGCCCTTGGCGTCAATCCGGCAGAGCTGTTCGTTCCCGTCACTGCCCCGGCGGCGCTCGCTCCGGAACTCACAAACGACGTGCTCGATCAACGCAATGCCAAGGAGTTTCTCGCCATAATGTGCCTGGCGCCTGGCGTATCCATGGAATCCGCGGAAGCGGGCCTCGACGCGGTCACACACCGTCTCGATGATCAGAATTCTTCGGCGCAAACGCGCACCGGCAAAGGCAGGCGCGTGACTTTGCTTTTGGCAGGCGGCATGGTGCCGCTCCCCCGGAATCTGAAGTCCGTGCTGATCGGATTCTTTGCCGCCCTGATGGCGCTAATCATGACCATTGCCTGCATGAACCTGGCGAACATGCTGCTGGCGCGCGGCGCCAATCGGCGAAAAGAATTGGCAATTCGCCTGGCAATCGGAGCCAGCCGTTTTCGTCTTATGCGCCAAATGATGAGCGAAGGCATTTTGCTCTCGCTGCTGGGCGGCATCGCCGGATTCCCATTGGCTTATGGGCTATCCATATTGAAGTCCAAATTCACTCCGCCCATGGCGGTGCCGGTTGAACCCGAGTCCGCTCCGGATTGGCACGCAGCCATTTTCGTATTCGCGCTCGCGATTGTTTGCGGCATCGGATTCAGTCTGGCGCCCGCCTTACGGGCGGCGAAAGCCGATGTGGCCCCGGCGCTCAAAGAAGGCTCGGCGCTGCAACTGCCCGGCTACCGGCGCTTTGGTCTGCGCAACTTGCTGATGGTGGCCCAGGTCACGGGCTCGCTCATGCTGCTGCTGATCACTGGTTTCCTTGTGATGGGAATGAGCAAGACAAGCAGCATCCAAACCAGATTCGACCCGGCCACGATGTATCTGTTGTCCATCGATCCGGCGCGAAACGGCTACACGCCCGAGAAAGCGCAAGCATTTTTCGAGAGGCTTCCTGAACGGCTGAAAACCGCCGGCGCGGTGCGCAGCGTCGCCCTGGCGGCTCAGGCGCCGTTTCCGATCCAAGATGAAGATGATGCCCTCCAATTGACTTCGGACGCCTCGCGCGTCCAGATAGCGGCGGTCGAGGAAACGGTTGGTGCGGGCTATTTTGCCGCCCTAAGTGAGCCGATGCTTGCCGGCCGGGAGTTTGAGGAACCGGACCAACGAAGCCCGGCAGACGGATCGAAGGCTTTGCCCGCCGTACTTAGCGAGAGCGCGGCGCGCGGATTCTTCGGAAATGGAAATGCAGTCGGGGAGCGTGTCAGGGACGACAAGCAGTCCTACGAAGTAGTCGGCGTGGTGAACGATTTGAGGAAAGACATCGGGATCAGCCAGTCCGTGGTTTATTTACCGCTGACGCGGCGCAATTTTGCGCGGCCGCCGGCCGATGGCGTGACCATCATGGCGCGCTCGGATGCGGGGACGGATGCACTCGACGCCATCCGGCGCCAGATCGCTTTCATCGATCCGAGTCTGCCCATCTTCAATGTGCGAACCCTCAGCGAATACCTGGAGCGTAGCCGGTCGTCGGAGCGTTTTGCCGTCGATACCTACGGCGGAATTGGAGTATTCGGCCTGGTGTTGGCCGCAATCGGACTCGCGGGCGTCACGGCATACGCGGTTGCGCAGAGGCGCAAGGAGATCGGAATTCGCATGGCGCTGGGCGCGCGTAAGGGGCAGGTGCTGCGGTTGGTGCTGCGCGAAGGCGCGGCGGTGGTAGCAGCGGGTACGGTGCTGGGATTTCTGGGAGCAATCGCGATGGTGAAAATCCTTTCGTCGCTGACCAGTGTTTTTGTCTCGGCTTTCAACGTAGCCACAAACGATCTGCGCCTGGTGGTCGGCGCGCCATTGCTGCTGGCCGCCCTGGCGATGCTCGCCTGTTACATTCCGGCGCGAAGATCGGCGCAAATCGATCCACTGAAGGCGCTACGCGAAGAGTAAGCTTTCCAGCGGCCGAGGCGCAGTCGCAGTCTACGGGCCGGTTGCGCCAGCCGGCCGCGCACTCGCACCGGCTCCTGAAGGGAGGCCTTGCAGACCGTCTTTGCTCTCACTGTCCCCGCTACCGGCCGCCTTGGCAAACCACTTCGCGGCCTCATCTTTATCCGCCTTCACGCCGAGGCCTTCCTGGTAGAGAACGCCGATATTGCTCATCGCGGCGCGGTTGCCCAATTCGGCAGCGCGCCGGTACCAGCGCAACGCGGAATCGTAATCGGCAGCCATACCCTGCCCCTTTTGATACATCACGCCGATACTATTCATCGCCAGCGCATTGTCTGCCTCGGCCGATTTTCGAAACCACTTGATCGCGTCGCCGTAATCCTGCTGGACGCCTAGCCCATCGCGGCTCATTACGCCGAGGTTGAACATCGCCTGGGAATTGCCGCTGTTGGCGGAGGTCTCAAACCATTTCCTGGCTTCTTCGTAGCGCTGCGGAACCCCCATTCCCTGAAAATAGAGAATCCCGATGTTGCACATGGCGGTGTCATCGCCGGTTGCCGCGGCCTTGCGGAACCAGGCCAGCGCCTCCCAGTAATTCACTGGCCCGCCCTTGCCGGCTGCGTTCATCAGCGCGACGTACATCATGGCGTCCACATTGCCCGCATCCGCCAATAACCGGAAGGTCTTCAACGCCGCAGCGTAGTTTTGCGCTTTGAAATCCTCCATCGCCCGGGTCATCACGGAGTTGTTCGATCCGGGCGCCATGGTTCCATCGGGGGGCTGCGTGGTCTGTGCGCGCAACGGCAGCGCGGCAACCAGCGCCAAAACCAAACTCCACTTGCGTATTCCCGAAACCAATTTGAACCACATACCGGCCATTCTTTAATTATGGAAGACGCCGCCTCGCCGCTGTCCGTTGCCGAGACACTTTAACGTGAATTATGGTAGTCCTGACCCGGTGGTAGTCTGAGTTTTGATCGCTTTACTGGTGTTCGCAGGATTCCTCTGCTGTGTCGTCACTTCTCTCAACCTCGGCTTTCTTGCAGCGAGGGTGCTCGACATTCGGCTGGATCGCGGCGAATCTCTCGCGTTGGGGTATATCCTCGGCAGCGCGCTCACCAGCACACTGACTTTGGCGATCGGACTCGCGGGATTTGTTCACAGCACCGTTTTCGCCGTAATCGGAGTCCTCTCGCTGCTGGGGCTCTGGCTGCAGCGCGGGTGGTTTGACGGGCTCGGCTCACGGCCGGGAAGCAGCGCGCCAGTGGCATGGCGAATACTGCTATGGGGCGCGCTGGGAATTTACGGAGTTCTGTATTTCAGGCAGGCATTCGCGCCGGAACTGAGCGCCGACGGCTTCAACGGCTACCATTTGGGTTTCGTCAATTTGTGGTCGCACGCCGGCAGAGTCTACAGATTAGACGACATGCTGGCGGGGATGCCGCAGGGCGTGGAGATGTTGTTTCTCTTCGCCTACACAATCGGCGGACATTCGTCCGCGGCGCTGATTCATGCCTCATTCCTGTTCGATCTTCCGCTGCTGATGCTGTGTTACGGCCGCAGATTCGGATGGCCACCCGCGGCGGTAGGATTCGCCGCCATTCTGGTGTTTGCCAGCCCACTGATTGGAGTGGACGGCACTGTCGCCTACAACGACGTGGCGCTTGCCGCGGTTGCCTTCGCGGTTATCTACCTATTGCAGATATGGCGCGAAAACCAAACTTCCGGCGTGCTGATCGCTTGCGGAACGCTGGCGGGTTTCGCGATAGCGATCAAGTACAGCGCCGTGCCCTTGCCTTTGCTTGTGCTGGCAACCGCGGCGTGGGAATCACGCAAGGCCCGCACGGTTGCAATTGTCGGGCTCTCGATGGCGGTCCTTTGCGCACCGTACTTCTTGCGGAACTGGATTTGGTTCGACAACCCGATTGCCTACTTCGGAAACGCCATCTTTCCGAATCGCTGGTTTCACGATTCACTCGAAAAACATCTCACCTGGCAGCAGACGCATCCTGACGGATTCCGGTGGAGAGATATGCCGCTCGCCTTGACTGTGGGCACTTCGAAGCTACAGTCGAGTTTCGGCCCGGCATTTCTGTTGCTGCCGCTTTGTCTTGCCGGCTTGTTCTGGCGGCAGACGCGCCTTCTGGCTCTGGCCTCGCTTGCGCTGGGCGTGATCTTTATTGTGCGAAAAGATCCGCGGTTCATTATCGCGGCGATTCCTTTCGCTGCCATGGCCCTGGGATTTGTGCTCAGCCGCATTCCTGCCGCCGGCGTACTGCTTGGCATGGTCGCCGTGGCTCACTTGATCGTTTCATGGCCTTCTTTTCAGAACTTCGCTCATTTTCCGTCCGCGTGGCAGTGGCGTATCGTGCCTGTCACCTGGGCCCAGGCGTTTCAGGGCGGAGCGCGGGCGGATTTGCTTGCCCGGTCTCCCGACTATGTCATGGCTAGACAGATCGAAACTCTTGTCCCGGAGGGCGAGACCGTACTTGCCTTCACGGGCGGCGCCGCGCAATCGTGGACGTCGCGGCGCGTTCTGGTTTCCTGGGAATCGGCCTATGGGGAACGTATGGCGGATTTATTCTTCAGTAAGTGGCATTCTCCGAAAGATTGGCGGCAGCGCGCCTCGTTTACGTTCCCGCCGGTCAAGGCGAGACGTATTCAAGTGGTTCAGGAAGGCGCCGACAAGAATTCGACCTGGAACGTGGATGAAATTGAATTCCGATCGCAAGGCAGGCTTTTACCCGTGTCGCCGGAATGGCGTCTGAGCGCCTCGCCCAACCCATGGGACGTGGCCCTGGCGTTTGACGGCGACCTGGCGACGAGATGGCGGAGTTGGGATGCGCTGCGACCCGGGATGACGATCTCGGCGGATTTCCCGCACGCCCAGGAACTGGATACGGTGGATGTGATACTGGATGACCGCGAGTGGACTACTAAGGACGACGACGCGTGGGAAGCCCGGGTCACTCTCAGGATCGCGGCGGCGGATGGCACGGAGATCAGCTTGTATCCACAGGTTGTCCTGGAACCCGCGGGCGATTTGCGCCGGGCCGCCGCGGCGGCCGTTCAGCGCGGAGGCATTCATTATCTGCTGATTAACAAGGCCGACTGGATGGAACCGGAATTCACCGGCGTGCCCGAAGCCTGGAGCATGCACGCCATCGCGGCCAATGAGAAGACCACTCTCTACAAGCTGGATTAGAGCTCCGAGGCCTGCGCCCGGGAATATCCCCCTGCTGCCCGAGTTTGAGCCGCCAACCCAAGGCCACGAGCCGAGACGCGACTGTAAAGGAGCGTTTTCGAGACCCAGTTCCGGGCTCGTAAAATCTGGCGGCAACGATCTTAGCCAGCAGCCGTCTATCGTTTATGGTCGGTCGACTTCTCGCGTTAGCCTTGGCCCTCGCCGGTCTCGCCTCGGCGCAGGAACCCGCCGCCAGCCCCAGCGCAGCGCCTTCTAGCGCGAGCGCCACCAAGGGCCCTGGATCGCCCCAGTGGCCTCGTCTCAGCGTGGAGGAAAAGCTGCGCTATGACGGGCGTCACCTCTTCGATGTCGATAACGTGGTCTACGCCGGCATTGGAGCATCCATCGACTACTGGCGCGATCGTCCGAGCGAATGGGGGGACGCGCCGAGCTCGTTTGCAGAGCGATACGCGTCGCATCTGGGCCAGTATCTGGTTCAGCGCAGCATTATGTTTCCGGTCCAAGCCATCGATAACGAAGATCCGCGTTACTTCCGCTCGAAGAGTTCGAGCTATAAGGGGCGTTTTCGCGATGCCTTTCTTCATACCATCTGGCGCCATAACGATCGTGGAGGCATGATGCCCGCCTATAGTGAATTCCTCGGCGACTACGGCGCCGCCGCGGTATCGCGAATGTGGTGGCCGCAGCGTTTCCACACTGGCTCGGCTATCTTCTTTGCCGGATCGAGCACGCTCGCCGTCGATGCGGGCATAAACGTCCTGCACGAGTTCGCGCCCGACCTGAAACGCTGGCTGCACTTTAAGCGCTAATTGTGGCCCGGAATTTGCAATCGGAAGTTCCTTCGACGGCGCTTGTGTCAGTCCCGGATTTTTTCACAGCGTCCCGGCGCAGAATTCGGCTATTTGTGCCAGTACATGTCCCAGCCCAGGTATCGCGTGGTCGCCTCGTAAACCACGCTGCTGACGGGCGCAAAGTTGGCAGCCACGTGATGCTCAAAGCCGTTCACGCAGATGTAGCGCAGCAGGTCCTGCAGACGCGTGATCTGAACCACGCCGGCGCCGCCAAAGGTCTCGAGCGGGTCGTTGGTGAACTGGCCGTCGCCCGTGTAGCCGCTGATTTTTCCGGACGAGTCGGAGGTCGAGAACCGGGCATAGCTCATGGCGCCTGATTTCACTCGCCCGACGCAGGTGCCGAACGTGTTGTCGCGGCCCACGGTTCCGGCAATGATCTGCTGGAAATCCATCCTGACATCGGCAAAAAAGTGCTTCGGCAGATTGCTGCAGTGGAAGCACACGGCCTTGTTGGGGTCGTCGCCGTAGTTGTTATTCCAATCGAGCAATGCGCTCGGCGTACCGGAGGCGAGCCGCAGGGCATGCATGGCGATGACGCCGCAAATATCCGTCTCGCACGCGCTGGACATCAAATTGTCGCTCATCATGCTCATCACGGTGCAGGGCACCACGCCAAAATATTCTTCAAGCGAGGTCCAGCACTGAATGGCGCTGATCGAGACCTCCGTCTCTTTCATCCAGCCATCGATCACCGCGCCCAGCTTGGCCATCTTCAGCAGCGCCGAAGCAGGCGTTCCGGTGGTATCGACGTAGGCCTTGATCGCGGCCAGCTTAGCCTGCGCCGCCGGATTGTCATCCTTCATCTTTTCGATGCGGCCCAGCACTTCCGACAGATCGAGCGTAATGGTGGAAATGCCATTCGATTCGAGCAGCTTCTCGCTGAATCGAACCGTGTTGAACGCCGCCGGCCGGGCGCCCAGCGCGCCCACTCGAAGTCCGCGCAGACCGCGCACTACACGGCATACTCCGGTAAACCACTCGAGATCCCGCTGGAACGTTTCCGATTGGGGCGTCTCCGTGTGCAGCGTGGTCAGCGAATACGGGATCCGGTACTGCGTCAGGTTATTGCAAACCGACATCTTGCCGCAAAAGCTATCGCGGCGGTCGGCAATCGTCATGCGGCCCACCGAGTCGGGCGTGGCCTGAATCAGCACCGGCACATTGAGATTCGCCAGCCGAAGCGTATCGGCCACCGCGCGCTCATCGCCGAAATTCGGCAGCGTCACAATCACGCCGCCGATGGTTTCGCGGTGCGCCTTGAAGAGATCGGCACAGCGGCGCGCTTCGTCAAACGTCTCGACTGCGCCGTATTTCGATTCCTCGGGCGTGAGCGCAACCACCTTTGCGCCGGCGGCTTCGAGCACGCCGATCATGTCCTGACGGCCAGTGGCCGCAAGATGACCGGGGAAAAAACCCCGATTGCCAACGATCAGTCCAAATGTAGGTTGATAAGAATCGGTAGACATAGGTTCCCTCGCTCACCGGACACGACTCCGAAAGAATCCGCCATCCTGTCCGTCGCTTGAAGCGAAAACGTTTCGAGCAGCAAACGGAATTATATATGCAGGGACGCTGATGGGTTTCACAAACTCCGCCACTCCGGACTTTGAGTAGACTGGTTAAACGATGATTCCAATGCATCCTTCGGGTCGTTCGGCGTGCCTCGGCGCCCTTCTGGCTCTTGTTGCCGCAACTGGATTTTCCCAGTCACCGGCATCATCTTCCTCACCGGCCGCGCTGAAGGTGACCGGCGACGTCTCATCTGCGCTGACACTCACTGCCGGCGATCTCGCCCAGATGCCGCGGGAATCCGTCAAACTCCAGGAAGCAGGGCACGACGCTGCCTCGTATGAAGGTGTTCCGCTGCGCGAGATTCTCAAGAAGGCGGGTGTTCCTCTGGGAAAGGACCTGCGCGGAAAGGCTCTCTCCACTTACGTTCTAGCAAAGGCGAAAGATGGCTATGAGGTGGTATTCTCACTGGCTGAACTGGATGCAGACTTTGGCGATGCGCGTATCATCGTAGCCGATAAAGAGGACGGCAAACCGCTGGCTGGCGAGCGCGGACCATTCCGCCTGGCAGTCGCCAACGACAAACGAGCCGCGCGATCGATTCGCATGCTCGAAGAGCTGGAAGTCGTCCGCCTGCGAAAGTAGCCATCATAAAGATGCCTGTCGCCCGCAAATCCGCCGGCCGGCCTTCCGCAGCGCCGGCCGCCAAATCGCCGCCCTCTGCATTTCTCGGCATTCCCAAGCAAGGGGTTCAATTTCTCGCCAGCCTGAAGAAGCACCAGGATCGCGATTGGTTCCGCGAACGCAAGAGCACCTTCGAGGAGCTTGTGCTGCATCCCATGCAGCAGCTCGCCTTTGAAGCCGCGGCCGCATGCCGCAAGCGTGGAGTGCCGCTTTACGCGCGGGAGAAAGCACCCACCACGCGTATCTATCGAGATATTCGTTTCAGCCCCAACAAGGATCCATTTCATACGCATCTCGGCGTCGCGCTCAAGCGGCTGGGTGAAACCGGTATGGGCGAGTTATTCGTCTATGTCTCGCCCGATGACTCCTTCGTCGCCGCGGGCTTTTGGATGCCGGAGCGGCCTTTCGTCGAGGCCTGGCGCGCCGCGATGGCTCGAGAGCCCAGGAAGTTTCTCGCCGTTGTCGCTTCGCTCGCCAAACACGGGCTTGAGTTGTCCCTCGAACAGCCTTTGCAACGGCTGCCCCGCGGTTACTGCGAGCACGAAGGCTCACCCATCGAAGGGCATCTCAAGCTAGTCTCATACACCACCCATCGCAAATTGAAAGCCTCGGAGGTTTCGTCGCCAAAGCTGATTGAGATTGTTGCGGATTTTGCCGTGGCCGCAAAGCCCCTGCTCGAATACGGCTGGGCGCTCGGTTACCAGCCCAAACGCGATTTGCTCGACGAGCGATTGTAGTGAATCGTCGGGGAAAAAAGCGCCGAGACGAATCAGTCTAGGCGCGGCAGGCACGAGTGCCGCGCCACATTTGACAGCGTGCATGTGCTAAACCGAACGCTGATAAGCCCGAAATGAGGACGTCGCCAGCGTGGCGCTCAGCACTCCAAAAGCCGCGAGCAAGCCCATCCGCAAAGCAATAGCTGCCGGGTGGCCGTTGCCCATCAGCGCTGCCCGAGCCGCGCTCACCGCCCAGTTCACCGGATTGAGGTTGGCTACGGCCTGGATCCAGCCCGGCATCAGCGCCGGCGACATGAACACTGGCGAAAGAAACGTCAGCGGCAGAAGCAGGAAGTTCACCGCGCCGATCAAAGATTCTTCTTTTCGCACAGTCAGCGCCATGGCGAGCGACAGAGCGCCGAACGGTACAGAAAGCAGAATCGAGCAGGCAAACAGGGTGGCCACACCCGCCAGGCCGCCCGGGTAGCGCGCGCCCAGCACGACTCCAATAACGGCAAGAATCGCGGTTTGCGTGACAATGGTCAACGCCAGACTTACCAAACGCCCCGCAATGATCGCGGCGCGGCTCGCCGGCGACACCAGAAACCGGTCGATTACTCCGGATTCGAGGTCGCGAATGATGCCCATGCCTGTCCAACCGGACGAGAACATTGCCGACATGCACACGATGCCCGGCGTCAGGAACGTGATGTACGAACTGGCTCCAAAACCCGGCAGCTCCACGACTCTCTTGAACAGTTGCCCATAGAGCAACAGCCAGATCAACGGCTGGAACAGAGTCAAGGCAATCCAGATCGGCTGCCGCAGTAAGGCGCGAATGTGGCGCTGCGCCAGATACCAGGAGTGCTTCACGAATGTCATGCTCCCCACCTTCCATGCGGCGCCTGTTGCTGGGCAGCTTCGGCCTGCTCAAACGTGCGCCCGGTATACCGCAAGTAAACGTCATCGAGCGATGGCCGCGACAGTCTTACCGACTCCGCCTTTACACCCTCCGATTCGAGCGCGCCCAGCAGTGCGGGCAGCGCGCTGGCGCCATGATCCACGCGCGCGTGCACGGTCTTGCCATCCACTATCACCTGGGTCACTTGCCCGGTACGATCAGCCGCGCGTCGCACCGTCGCCTCATCCGCCGCTTCAAACAAGTCAATCGAGACGGAATCGCCCTTCAGCTCCGCTTTCAAGTCTTCCGGCGTACCCTCCACCACCACTCGCCCACGATCGATTATCGCCAACCGTTCGGCAAGCCGGTCCGCTTCCTCGAGATAGTGTGTCGTCAATAGAATTGTCAGACCCTCCTTCGACAAGCGCGCAATCTCATTCCACATGTCCGCTCGCGCTTCCGGATCCAGGCCTGTGGTCGGCTCGTCCAGAAAGAGCACTTGCGGGCGATGAATCAATCCCATGGCAATATCCAGCTTGCGCTGCATGCCGCCTGAGTACGTCCTGGCCACGCGATCCGCGGCTTCGGTCAGGTGAAACCGCTCGAGCAGTTCGGAGGCCCGGCTCTTCAGATCCTGGCCGGCCAAATCGTACAACTGCCCCTGCAACGTCAGATTCTCGCGCCCGGTGGAAGGCATATCCACCGACGAACGCTGCGCCACGCAGCCTATCGCGCGGCGCACAGCCTGAGGGTTCGCAAGCACATCGATTCCGGCGACCATTGCCGACCCCGAATCGGGCCGCGAAAGGCTGGTGAGAATCTTGATCGCCGTCGATTTTCCCGCCCCGTTGGGACCAAGCAAGCCAAAAACCGCTCCGCGGCGAACGGAAAACGTCAAGCCATCCAGAGCGCGCGTCCCTTTCGGATAGGTCTTCACCAGGTCGCGCGCCACAATCGCCGCGCCGCTGTGATCCGGTGGCGCCGCCGTGCCCCCGCGTTTCGCGTCAAATGATTCCATAATTAACTCCGTTCAGGAAGTCTGCGGCCGCTCCCTGTCGCTCTCGGTTCGGTGCAAGCCGCTGACAGCACTGAACCGTGCGCGTCAGCAAGCGGACAGACCTCCTACGCAAACTTCCGCAACATGGCACTAGAGCAAGATAGCAATTCCAGGAGGGTTCCGTCGATGTGCGGGTCTACGAGCGGTTTTTTCGGCTGCCGGTCAGCCGCCAGGCCAGGTCGAGTGAACGGGCCCCGGAGGAAGGCCTTGCCTTACCCGTTAATCGAATCTTCTGGAACTTTTGCTTCCTGGCTCGCGTTTTGAAATCATGTTCTCTATGAATCCTTTTCAGAAACCTAGACGCCTCTCCCTGTGCCTGGCGGCGTTGGCGATTCTATCCGCTGCGAGCCTCCTCGCGCAAACCGGCAGCCACCCTCTTGTGGGCACTTGGAACCTGGTGGCGACTACCCCCGAGGGCGACAAGGTTCCCTTTGGGCTGATTATCAAGGAACAAGATGGAAAACTGACTGGCACCTTGAAATTTGACACCGACGAAGGCGAGGCCAAGGATTTCTCCGTCGCGGACGGCGTCATAAAGTTTCAGGCGCCGTATCAGGGCAACTTTTACGACATTGAAATGAAGCTCGTGGAGGGCAAGTTGACCGGCAAGTGGCACGGAACCGACGCCGAGGGAGAAATTTCCGGCACCAAAGCCGAGGGCTGACGAGTCGGTTCTTGGCGCCGCGTCGCCTGAACCCGCACCTCAGGGCGCATAAAGGAAATCCTCCGGCGCGGGCAATTGAGCCGTTGCGTCCCGCGGAATCAGGAACGTCCCTCCATCTGCGGTGCACTTCACCCACCGAACCTCCGGCTTCCCCGTGTGGGGCAGCACCGTAATGGGCACGTTCGCGGTGAAGTCTTCCGCCACGCCGCTTACTTCGACTTGCACCTCGCGGGTGGAGGTTTTCGCCTTCTGGGCGGGCGCAATTCTCAGACCGAGCTTTGGAATGCCGGTGCTATACACCCATGTTTCGAAGAAGTCCTCGAGCTTTGGATCCGGCCCGCCAGGCGGCAGGTAGCTCGAGGCCAATTTCCGAAAATCCTCATTGGTGACTGTGCGTCCCGCGTATTCACTAACCAGGTGTTGCAGCATCTGCCGAAACGAGGCGTCCCCCATTCGCTGGCGCAGCATGTGAAGAATCCAGGTTCCCTTCTCGTAAGTGATCACTCGCCAGACGTCAGGGTCGCCCAGCTCTTCCAGCCGGTGCCCCAGCTCAATCGGTCCTACCGATTCCACCACGCCGCCATCCACGCGCGGCTCGAGCAGGTCTGCCCGGAAAGAAGCCAGCATCTGGTCTCGAACGGCGATTCCACGATTCTGCGCAAGCAGTTCAAAAGCCGCATCGTTCGCCAGGGCTTCGAAGATCCATTCGCTGTGGTAATCGGCCGGAGACACCACATTGCCCCACCACTGGTGCGCCACTTCATGCGCTAGCAGGATCTCCGATAGAAAGATGCTGCTCCTCCGGCTTTGCATGGCCGGGGGACGCTCGTCGTCATGCAGGTAGGCCATGCTGGCCAGGTAGACCAACCCCGGGAAGCCCTGACCCAGATTTGCGGGGATCGGAGAAATCGCCAGAGTCCGTATCGGCAAAGGGCCCCACTCCGCCGTGTAACGATCGAGCAGCACGCCGGTCCTGGCGGAGATCTCGGTCAACCGCCGCACCGCCAGAGCTTTGTCCGCCTCCGCGGCTTTGTGCGCGCCTTCCGCGCTTCCGCCGGCGCCATCCTTTTCTGCCGGGTCATCCCCGCGCATCAGCACATCACGATTTGCAAAGCACTCAATCCGATAAGGCCCGTGCCCAACCGAGACCTCCTCGTACTCCCCTAGATTGAACCCGGCATACCGAACCGGCGCCAGTGTGCGCCGATGCACTACCCGCTCGCCATTCGCCACGTGCTCATCCACCGGCTCGCCAATCGAGACAATCCGGAACCGCTCGGGCGAGTGGAACGTCAGGTCGAAAAATGCCGCTTCAGGGCCGCGGTGTGGGAACCAGGCGTTGCGATCCGCGACATAAAATCCGCGCGGCCCCTCGTGGCGAACTACCGTACCCTCCGCCACGATCGTGAAGGTGTGGGTCTCGCCGGGCGCGAGCTCATGCTCGGCCACGACGATGATGGGGGAAAGCGAAGGGTCCTCACCCGCAATATGCGTCGAACTTCGCTGATAGATTTCCGCAGGCTTGCCGTCGACCAGGGCCGAGGCCACCTTGAGCCGTTCCGACATTAGAAATGATACGGAGCGCATATGCGGCCGCTCGACCACCACATCGACTCGTGTTTCCGTTGTCTGCCGCAGATCTTCGCCGATTCGTGTATCGATTCGGTAGTTGGCCAGGTGAATCGCGCCGCCCACGGCTGCTTCCGGATGCCGGGGGGCAAAGCTGCTCCAGAGCTGGAAATACGAGCGTCCCTGCGAACTTTGCACTTTCCCGATGCTCACTGCTTCAGGCGCCTCAGGGTCGTACATGATGTCCAGGGCGCCCTGTTGCATCCCTGCCAGCAATCCTTCGAAGAAGCCGGCGCGGACACCTGGGCCGTTGACCATCGCGTCCAGAAGCCGGGTCTCGACGTCAGCCGCCAGATTCCGGATCACTGGATTCCACTCCGGAGCCAGCTTCTCCGCCAGATCCGGAGAATTTTCGGTGGCGTGTTCTGCAACATGACTTCGAAGCTCGTCAAATGTCCGATCGGTAAAGAGAAAGACCGCAGAATGAAAATGCTCGTCCAGATTGGGTGTCTTCGCAAAGTGCAGCAGCGCCTCGCGCTCTCCGCGCCGGGGCGGAAAAACCAGCAGTTCCGCATCTCCCAGGTCGCTTTCCTGAGTCACGAAAACGGCCGCCAGGCGCCTCCCGTCCACCGGTGTGGCAAACGAAATCACGCCGTCGGAGAAGTAAAGCCGTAAGTCGCCGCGCGTGAGCCGGAAGTCCCGCACCCGATAGGTCTCCTCAGGGTCGAGCCTTATTTCGCTGAGCTCGCCATCGAGGGTTGCCAGGCTGGGGTTGGGAGCGCGCGTTGCGGCAGGCGGGTCCGGCGCCTCGGCGAGTCCGGCCATAACCAGCGTGCCGAGAAAAGCGCCGGCAGAGAGAATGAAAGGGCGCATACCCTTCAATCCTCGCGCAAGAGAACCAGCCTGTGACACTCTCTCCCTTCAGGCGAGACCGGATAAAGCCGGGGGGTACGCCGCCCGCCTACTTGATTTCCGGGCTCTGTGCCGTCGCCGGCTCCTGTCCCCAGTTCTCGTGAACAATGCCGCTCTGGTCCGAATAGAACGTTCTTCGGCCGGTCGTGCCGAACGCATTCGGTACCGCAGTCACTGCGAAGCCACCCGGCTGCGCAGCCAAAGTGAAGTTATAGCCGCTGTTTGAGCCGCTGGCCAGGCTCTGGGGAATCAAGCCTGCCGCCGAGGGCCCCTCCGGAGCGCCGGCCGCCGCCGGACCCAGCTCCGCGAGCGTAGTAGCAAACCTCCCGAACTGCGACATGTATTGCGTCTGTGCCGTTTCCAGAGTCTTAATCTGTTGAATCGCCGCCATTTCGCGGCCATGCATCATGGCTTTGTTGTACTGCGGCACGGCCACCGCCAGAATGATCAGAATGATCGCCACGACGATCAGCAACTCAATCAAAGAGAAACCCGATCGCCGGCTGCGCTTTCGGGTCAACTCGTTAAACCTGCTCATACGACTCACATCATACGACGCCGCAGGTGGGTCAAGCGTGTACGGGTGGCCAGGCGCCGGGTGCCATGTCCCCCGCCGGCTGGAGCCGGAGCTCAACTGTGGCTCTTCTCTTTGGATAGAGCCCATAAAAAGCGGAAAGAGTGGGGCAGGCGATCTTGTCGCCTGCCACAATCCCCTCTCCGAAGTCAGGCCAAAACGCAAACGCCGAATCTACGGTTTCTCGGTCTCTTTCTTAGTTTCCTTGCCCTTGCCGGTCTTGGTGGTACCGGGCTTGGGCGCCTCTTTAGGCTCGGGTTTTGGGGCGTTGGCGGCCGGAGTTGCCGTAGGAGGCACTTTTCGAGCCTCTGGCGCCGGCGCCGCTGTTGTCTTGGTCGGAGCGCTCGGTGGCGGAGTCATTTTGTGGGCTTCTGGCGTTGGCTCCGCGGTCGTCTTGGTCGGAGTGCTCGGCGGCGGAGTCATTCTGTGGGCCTCCGGCGCTGGCGTTGCGGTGGTCTTGGTTGGCGTTGGAGGCGCGGCGCTCTCCATCTTCGATGGAACCTGTCCAGCGTTCACCTGCTTGCTCGCAGGCGTGCCTGGCGCGGCGCCTTTGGGTTGGCTGGTGGCCGTGGTGGCGACAGGCGCCATCTTCTGGCCGCCTTTCGCCTTCACGTCAGCGGCGTTCGGGTAGGAGGGTTTCCCGCCTTTCATCGCAGCCGGCGGCGGACTTACTTTGCGGACGGCGGCGACTGGGGGAGTCGCACTCTTTGGAACGGAAGCGCGAAGCTCCTGCTTGTTAAACGGCTGGCCGGCATGACTGGCGAGGAACGCCTGCTTCTTCTCAAAAGGAATAGGCGGAGCGGGAGGAGCGGCTTTGGCAAACACCGGCTTTGCAAGCAACTGCGCCGGAGGGTGAGCCGCGCTGGCCTTCCCCGTCCCCATCCCCAGTCCCAGGGCCGCTTTGGTGGGAGCCACAGGCGGCGCAACAATCGAAGTGTTGGCGGTCTGAATGCGCCCCAGATCCTGCTTAGGCATCGACTGCCCGGCGCGCGAAACGGTCTGCCCCGACGCCATTGCGCTTTGCGATATCACGGTGACGGCATTGGGAGCCTGGACATTGGCGAATTTCCGGGCAGGCGCAGCCGCGGCGCCACCGCCGCCATTGACATAGGTGACGTTGTAAATGTTGGTGATATTGACGTTCTTCTCGATCACCGTGTTGCTCACATTTACCTGCGTAAAGTAAGTCGAGCTGACATGATAGGCGGGCGTGTAGTACTCGCCGGGACCTAGCGGAACCCATCCGAGCGAAGGGCCGCCACCGAGGTTGATGCTCAGGCTGAAGCCGCCGCCTCCGAAGAAGGCAACCAAAGCGGGCGCATACACCGGACGTACGGCAACTCCGACGGTCACCGGGCCTGGCGTCCAACCCCATCTGCCGCCAACGAACGCCCAGCGGCCATAGTGGAATGGAGCGAAGCCCCACTGCGCATCGTCAACCCAGGTCCAGCCCCAGGGTTCAATCCAGGCCCAATGGCCATAGCGATATGGCGCCCATCCTGCGGCCACGGTGGTCGGGTACCAAACAGCGCCATAGCCGGCCTGTTGAGTCCAGGAGCCGTTCCCGTCGAGATCCTCATAGCCGATCATGTCGGCAGACACGTAACGCGGATGGAACGCCTGTTCGCGGCGATCGCGCTCGACGCAGAACATATCGAATGCGTCCAGACCCGGCGCGGAAACGAGATCGTATCCCAGCGTGTCAGTCCCCGAGAGGTGAGAGCTCTGGCCGGCTTGCAAACTGAATCCATCGCCTCCGCCAGTAACATCGACGCTACCCGCGCGGACTTCGACGAAGCTGGTCTGGTCGTTCGGGTTCACGTTGACGCGGTAGTCGCCGGGCGACGTGATTGTGACGGCGGCATTTGGCGTATCCACTTCAATAACATCGTCCGGCGACAAGCGCCTGATATGCAGATTGAGGGAGCCTTCGACAAGACTAAGCTGCGCGACGCCATCGTCGAAGTTCAGCAAGCCCAGGCTGGTTTGCGGACCGATGCGCATAACGCCCGCATCGAAGTGAAGCTCCGCCCGGGAGTCGACGTCCGAGTAAATGTAGTCGCCAATCGTGAACGGCCGATTGATAACGGCCGGCACCCACTGGTCGGACCCGGCGGGCTGCATAGACACCGCAGGTCCCTGAACAAGGTTAAGCCGGGCAACGCGGCTCGGCGGATCGCCCCCGTCCTGAGCCGAAAGTGTGAGAGTCAAAAACAGAGCGCAAAGCGCTACGCGTCCTGCGAGGGAAACGCGCTGTGAAAAAGCATGCGTGATAGACATTGCTGTCTCCTTGGGCATTATTATCTCCTGCCTGGAAGTTGACGCGATTCAACTGGAAAGTGAAACAGGAAAGTGTGTAGATGAAGGAAGTTAATCTAAAGGAACATCAATCCGCCAGAAAAGCGGTCGTTTTGATGCCGGAAACGTCGAATGGTTTGCGGCACCGCACGTTCTGGCATTGCGTCTTGTCATCCAAAAGGACCATGTAGCTCTGGGCTTTGGCGAACTTGGCGCGGTCGCGCTCGTCGGCGCGCGGCGGCAGACGGTCCACTTTGCTCCTCACCAGCCAGCGCAACTGATAGGTTGCCACGTTACGGCAGTACGGGCAGTTCAACTGCGCAGGCTTGGTGGTTTGCGATTCCCGGTAGAAGGCGCGTTCATCCATGCGAGTTCCATTGTATGACGTGTGGGTGTGTCATCCCAGTTGCTTGCGAAACCGCATCGTACTGAGCGTGAGCAACACAATGGCAAAAAGCGCCAGCGCGAGCAAATTGGGCCAAAGGGAATCAAAGCCGGCTCCTTTCACCAAGACCCCGCGAGCGATGACACCGAAGTGCCGGATGGGGTTGAACAATGTCACCGGCTGAAGCCAGCGGGGCATGGCTTCAATGGGAGTCAGGGCTCCGGAAAGCGAAGCCATGGGTGGATTGATGAAGAAACTCAGCATGAGCGCCTGCTGGGTCGATTTCGTGTAAGTCGCCAAGAAAGTCCCAATTCCGATGCCGCTCAAGACGCAAAGCGCGCCGCCCAAAACCACCAGCAGGGGGTCGCCGCGGAAGGGAACGTGAAATACGACTCGGATAATAACGCTGGCGAGCACAACCAGAATCAGGAGCAGGAAAAACAGAGGCGTGATCTTCGCCACGATGATCTCCGCGGTTCCCGCCGGCGTCATCAGCAGTTGTTCGATGGTTCCGCGCTCGCGCTCCTTGATCATGGCGGCCGAAGCAATGATGGACGCGTTCAGAAGCAGCAGGGTGCCGAACGTGCCGGTGACGATGAACCAGGAAGTGACCAGGCCGGGGTTGAATAGAAACGCCGGATGCAGCACCACCTGGCCAGTGCGGGCCACCGGTCCGGTATTAAGGGTCAGCACTTTGGCGACTACGCCGCCCCCGCCGAGGCCGCGGTTGTAGTTTTCAAGCACACCTTGGGCGTAGCCTTCACCAATCGCCGCGGTATTCGAGTTGACGGCATTCAGCAGCACCTGGATAGTGGCCGGCCGGCCGCGCGCGATTTGTTTGGAGTATTCGCGTGGGATCACCAGGCCCGCGTCCAGCTCGGACCGGGAGATCGCCGCGCTCAGGTCCCGCTCGGAGAACCAGGTTCCGGTCAGTTCAAAGCTCTTGCTCTCCGTCATCACCGCTATCAGCTCGCGACTCTCCGGCGAGTGGCAATAATCCACCACGCCCATGCGCAGATTGGAAACCGACGAATCCAGCGCAAATCCGAACAGGAGCAATTGCAAGGTAGGGGGGACAACGAGCGAAATCGCGAGGCGGCGATCGCGCCTGATCTGGCTGAACTCTTTAGCGATCAAAGCGCGCAGCCTCGAGAACCTGGAGGCCGCAGTCAAGTGATCGGCGGAGGCGCTCATCGTCACGCTCCAAGCTGCATGCGCCGCATCGAGCGCCATGCAAGCAGGTAGAACACCGCGCCAATGATCGCAATAGCTGCCACATTTCGCCACATCGCGGGCCACCCTCCACCCACCAGCAGAGCGTCTCGCACAATCTCAATGTAGTAACGGCCCCACACCAGGCTTGAGACCCAGCGCAGCCCATTGGGGATATTGCTCACTGGGAAAATGAGCCCGCCCAATAGGAATACAAGCAGGAATCCGCCCAGGGCAACGGCCTGCATGGCGGCGGCTTGACTGGGAATAGCGGCGCCGATCAAAGTTCCATAAGCGGAGACGCAGAAGATATAGAGAACCGACGCCACTAGAAACGCGCTTGGATCTCCAACGAAGTTCAGTCCGAAGTAAGTGAAGAGAAAGGCCAGGGTTAGCATCCACTCGGCGGCGGCCAAAACCATGCAGGCGAATATCTTTCCCAGCAGAAACTCGTGGGCTGAGATGTTGGAGACATACACCTGCAGAATGGTTTCGTCCTCCCCCTCCTTCGCCATAGCGAGAGCTGCCAGCAAAGGCGGAAACATGGAAAGCCCGAGCACGAAGATGCCTGGCCCAAAGAATTTCGTCGAGACCCTGCCCGGGTTGTACCAGAGGCGGATTTGCGCCTGGACCGGAGCGGGGCGAACAGACAAGCCCGAATGCTGCTCGAAAGCGCGCGCCACCTGGCCGGCATAGCCTTGAACCAGCTTCGCGGTGTTGGCGTCCGTAGCATCGATCAATAACTGGACTTCGGCTGTGCCGCCGCGCGCTAAAGTCCTGCTGAAGTGTCTGGGGATTATCAGCGCCCCGCGAGCGAGGCCCTTACGCAGAGCGTTCTCCGGATTCTCATCCGATTTCCAGGGCACCACACGAAAGCTCAACGACGCGCGGAAGGCGTCCAGGAACTCGCGCGAAGCCGGCGAATCATCAAGATCCTGAGCAACGATGGGCATATCCGACACGTCGAGAGAAATCGCCGAGCCGATGAGCAGGAGAAGCAGCAGCGGCAGAACCAATATGAGCGCTACGGCAAGTCGATCGCGCAACACCTGTGTCAGCTCTTTCCGGGTTTGTGCCAGCACGCGTCTCACGCGATCGATCTCCTTCCTTCCCGCGCTCGGTTGTCTTCCGGCGTTCAGCCCTCGCTCGCGACCTTGCCTTCCAGTCTCGCCTGTTCCACCGTGGCGATGAAGACATCTTCCAGAGAGTAGGCTTCCTCGCGCGCGGCCGAAATCGCGATTCCCTGTTGCCTCAGAGCCTGCGTGGTTTCGGCAATTCCAGCTTCGGCTTCGAGAGGCGTGATGACATGCAGGCTATCGCCAAACAGAGAAACACGCCAGCGGTCGATTACTGTCTTCAGGTAATCGGCGGCGCGCTGGGGTTGGTCCACGCGCAGCACCAGGAGATGGCCATGCATGGCCGCCTTCAAACCGCTGGGAGTCCCTTCGGCCACCAGCTCGCCGGCCACCATCATTCCCAATCGATTGCACTGCTCGGCTTCTTCGAGGTAATGCGTAGTCACCAGAATCGCGGTGCCCGCATCGGCCAGATGGTTGATCATCTCCCAGAACGTCCGGCGCGCCAACGGGTCGACTCCGGAAGTGGGCTCGTCCAGAAAAAGAACGCTCGGCTCGTGCATGATAGCGCTGCCAAAGGCCACGCGCTTTTTCCATCCCCCGGGGAGGCTGCCCGTGATCAGGTTCTGCTTGCCTTCGAGACCCGAGAACTCGAGTACCCAATCCTGTTTCTCGCTCCGCTCGGCCGGCGCTACCCCATATACACCGGCAAAGAAGTTCAGATTCTCGCGAATGGATAAATCGTCGTAGAGCGAAAACTTCTGCGACATGTATCCAATGTGCTGGCGGACGCTCGGCGAACGCAGGCTGCCGCGCTCTCCCGCCAATTCCATGCTTCCGGCCGAGGGTTCCAGAAGACCGCAGAGCATTTTGATAGTGGTGGTCTTGCCGGCGCCGTTAGCGCCCAGCAACCCGTAGATCTCGCCGTAGCGCACTTGGAGGCTGACGTTAGAGACTGCGACAAACTCGCCGAATCGCTTGGTCAAACCCGCCGCATCCATAGCCACCTGCCCTGCCAGCTCGCGATGCAAGTGGCGGATGGGGGGCGGAGCCGCGGCACGATCGCCGCCCATGGCGCGAAGCCTGGTTACAAACACGTTTTCAAGCGTGGGCTCGCTTTTCTCGATGGCTGCGCCGGGGAGGCCCGCGGCATTGAGTCTCTGCTCAATCTCGCCGCGGGCGCGCTCGGAGTTGGTGAGCACGTCGAGGCGATCCCCAAATCGCTGCACGTCGACAATTCCATTTCGCCCGGCGGAGGCAAGCAGCACGGCTTCCGCCAGTCTGAGATTCCCCGCCCTGACCTCCAGCCGCTCCATATCGAGACTCTTGCGCAAGCGGTCTGGCTTATCGCACTGGTGAATTTCTCCCAAATGCATTAGCGCGACACGATGGCATCGTTCGGCCTCGTCCAGGTAAGGCGTAGCCACCAGGATCGTCAACCCACCGGCGGCCAGGTGCGCCAGCGCATCCCAGAACTCGCGTCGCGATACCGGGTCGACTCCCGTGGTTGGCTCATCCAGCAGCAGCACGTTGGGCTGCGCCACCAGCGCGCAGACAAGCGAGAGCTTCTGCTTCATTCCTCCGCTTAGCCGCCCGGCGAGCCGGCTCCCGAAACGGTCCATCCCGAACATCTCCAGATAGCGCTGGCCGCGTGCGCGGATTTCATCCACGCGAATGCGCCGGAGGTCGCCCAGGTAGCGAATGTTTTCCTCTACGCTGAGGTCGGGGTAAAGGCTGAATGCCTGGGTCAGATAGCCGGTGTTCGCGCGGGCTTCGCGCGCCGCAACTCCGAACACCTCGGCAACGCCGGAAGTCGCTTCCATAACGCCCGCGAGAATCTGGAAAGTGGTCGTCTTGCCGGCGCCGTCGGGCCCGATGAGGCCGAAGATCTCGCCTACGGCCACCTCCAGATCGATCCCGCGCACGGCTTCGAGCGCGCCGTAGCGTTTGCGAAGCCCGGCAACGCGAATGGCGGCCGGCGCGCCTGCGTCTCGAGAAATGTTGGCGAGAGACCCAGCCTGCGTCATTTGCGATGCGACCCTGCCGGCCACGTATCGCCGGCGACGAGGATCTCGCCATCCGCCGGCATACCCGGCTTGGCATATCCGAAACCGGATGTGAGCTGAAGCTTGACGCCTACCACCTGCTTCACGCGATCGTCGCGGAAATACGTGTTCTCTGGAGTGAATGTAGCCTGCGGGTCAATACGCGACACGCGAGCCTCAAACGGGGCGTTGGGATTCGAGTCCACGTACACTCGAGCCGGCTGGCCGAGCTTCACCTTGCCGATCTGGCCCTCGGGAATGAATCCGCGCAAATAAACTTTGGTCATGTCCAGCATCGTCACCAAGGCGGTGCCGGCCTGCACCACTTCGCCCGGCTCAGCCGCTCGCGTGGCAATGGTGCCGTCGAACGGCGCTCGAACCACCAGGTCGCGCCGGTTCGCCTGCGCCTCCGCCAGTTGCGCTTCGGCGTGTTGCAGATCGCCGGTAGCATTGGCGACTTCCGCGCGCTCTTCGGCGATCTGCCGGCTCACGGCCGCCGACTGGGCGCGCCGAATGGGCGGATTCGAGAGGTTTGCTTTCGCCGTGTTCAAGGCGCCGCGCGCGGCCTCGACGCGGCGTCCGGAAGCCGCCACCAGCGCCTCCTGGGCCTCCGCCGTAGCAATGGCCTGGCGCGCCTGACGCTCCGCTACCGCACCGGATTTGGCGAGAGATGTATAGGCCTCGCGGTCAAAATTCGCCAGCTTCAAGGTCGCCTTCTGCTGGTCAAGATCGGCCTCGGCCGCGGAAAGCTCAGCCTGCGCCTGATTCACGCGGCCTTGCGCGTCCACGCCGGCCTGGCCGGTTTCGAGTTCGGTCTGCCGCAATTGCTCGTCGAGCACCAGCACCTGCTGCTCGGCCGCGTGCAGGCGGGCCTGCGACTGGGCCACTGCGGCCCGCGCCTGGTCTTCCCTGTCCTTCACCTGGTCGTCATCGAGAATCGCAATCACGTCATTGGCCTTCACGAGGTCGCCTTCGCGGAAACGCAGTTCCGCGATGCGGCCGGCCGTCTTCGGCGCAACCGCGGAATCGTCTCCTTCGATTCGCCCGCTCAAAACAACGACATTCGGCGGGATTGCGGGAGTCGAAAAAAAGATCTTCCAAACCAGGAGCGCCACACCGGCAACGACGACCAAAATCACCACACGCAAGAGCGTGCGCCGTCCTTTTTCTGGCTGGACTACGTTCTGTTGTGCCGTCGATTGTACGTTTTGTTGTGCCGTCGGTTGCGCTGCTGCCATTTTTTCTGACCCCTGTCCCGAGACCCCTAGCCTGTGGCACCTGCCGTTGAAGCCGGCCCATACCGCTCCCTTGCGCTTCGCGAAACTCTGGTCGCGGCTCGGTGTCGGTCCAAAATGCTGCCGGAGGCGCGACCAGAGTTTCGCGAAGCGCAAGAGAGCGGTCTTTAGAAACCCGGACCCAGCACTGGAGTCACATCCTGTTCCACCCGGCTTAGACCGGAGGCCCTGCTGACCCCCGGCCGAATTCGATGAACTGCAACGATTCTAATCGCTTCGATTGCGAGGTGGAAGCCCTGTTCCGCGCCGGACCCCTGGTCCGGCTTCAAAGCGCCCCGCCTCCCATTGCGCTCGTCATATGCTAATGGATCGGATCCCGATTAGCCCAGGAGGCCCGTTGCACCGCCTATTGCTCCCCGCCTTGATTCTCTTCGCGCCCGCCGTTCTCGCTCAGGGTCCCGCGCCCGAAATTCCCTTTGAGTCTGTACCCGACTTCCTCAAGCTCCCGCCCGATATTCAACTGGGCGAAGCAGCCGGCGTCGCGGTCAATTCCAAGAAACACATCTTCGTATACTCCCGCGGCAACAGCACCGGACCCGCCTATGGCGCCACCGCATCGCAACTGCTCGAATTCTCGCCCGACGGAAAATATCTCCGCGAGATCGGCAAGAACTTGTACGCATGGTCTTTCGCGCACGCCGTGCGCATCGACAAAGACGACAACATCTGGGCCGTGGACAAAGGCTCCGACATGATCATCAAATTCAATCCCCAGGGCCGCGTGGTGATGGTGTTCGGGAGAAAGAAAGAAGCCTCCGACGAAGGCGGCGGCCCGTGGACCCACGTCAATCCACCGCGTCCGGCGCAGAACGGGCTGTTCCGCCAGCCCACCGATGTGACCTGGGATAAGGACGGAAACATTTTCATCAGCGATGGCTACATCAACTCGCGCGTGGCGAAGTACGACAAAAATGGCCACTGGGTGAAGCAATGGGGAGAGCACGGCAGCGCTCCGGGCGAGTTCAACACGCCCCACAGCATAGCGGCCGATGGCGACGGCAACATCTACGTGGCAGACCGAGGCAATCGCCGCATCCAGGTTTTTGACCCCAACGGAACCCTTCTCCGGCAGATCACCATCGACGTGCCTGTCCCACCCGACGCGCAGCCCTGGATGGGCGAGCGTCCCGGGCCAAATTCTGCGCCAACCATGCAGAGCGGCGCGCCATGGGCCATCTGCATCACACCCCTCCCCGCAGAATATCTTTACGCCGCCGACGGCTTCCCAGGGCGCATATACAAGTTGTCGCTCGACGGAAAAGTGCTGGGCATGCTGGGCAGCTCAGGGCGCCAGTTGAAAGAATTCGGCTGGATTCACGAGCTGGCGTGCCCGGCAGAAAACGAACTCTACGCCGCCGAGATCCTGAACTGGCGCGTCCAGAAGCTGATCTTGCATCCGGCGAAATAGACGCAGTTCGACCGAGTGGTAGTCGCAACGAATCCGCGATCGGGCCATAGATGCGCGCGCACTCCAATCGGCGTTACGCCGCTGCGTCGAAACCGAGCGTGCCTGCTGAGAGCACAGTTACCACGTCCCTCGCCACGTTTAGCAAGGGCCTCTCGTGACGCGCTGCGGCGCTTACCAGCCACTCCTTCGCTTCCCGCTCGCTGAGGCCGGAGCGTGCGGCAATCAGACTGGTCGCTCGATGCACGAGCTTAGCGAGCAATACGCTGTCTTCCGCACTCCGGATCGCAGCCCGCAAGTTTTCGTTTTCCTCTGCGAGCACCCGCACTGCCGCCCAGCGCGCAATCTGCTGCGCCAGCAGTTCGGCAAGTAGCGATAACTCGTCCGCCTTCACGGGCGCTTTCAACGCCAGCGCAACCTTGACTGAACCATTGCAGAAATCGGCGCGCAAGGCTTCATTTTCGCCGGCCTCAGGCTCCCAATTGACGGCGGCCGCATGCGTCGCATCGCCTCCTGCTTGACGGCCGATCGCCACCACCACGCGCGCGCCGTGGATCTGCGCGCCATCGCCGACAAATCGAAGTGCGGAAGATAGAGTCTCCCGCACTTCGCCACGCGCTCGCGCCAGGAGTCCGCTAACGCGCAGAGCAACTTGAAACAACGGAACATGCTTCCCCCGGTGCGCATAGGCAGAGACGGAAGAAGATCTGGATTGAGCTTGGCTCATCTGGAATCCTTTCCTCGGAACCATGAGTCCGAATTGCGACCCCGCCAGTTTTGCGGTCAAACGGCCCTTAAGGCTCGCGCCTTGGTTGGGTCTTCGATGCACTTATTGATGATGAGTTGGGAAATTGACCCCGGACGGAATCAGTCGTTCAACAACAACAACCTGGTCGGCTGTTTAGCTGGACGAATGGGGCTTGGGCTATGGCTGAGAGTTGCATGTCTACTTTATAGATAGATATTATTCGGTTTCGCAAAACTTGTCAAGCTGGATCGTCACTCCGCGGGCGAGGTTCCAACCTGCCCTCTCCGGAGCCGCAACGTGTGCGTCACGGCGAAAAGCTTTGGCTGCTCACCAAGTCAGTTTCCGGGCGGCTTGTGATCCGGACGAATACGGACGTTTCGGCGTGTTCAGTTCAGCCTCGCCGCGCTGCCTCGATGGCAGCGATGTCGATATTGTTCATCGTCATCATCGCCTCGAAGGCACGCTTTGCCTCGTCGCCACCAGCAGCAAGCGCATCGGTTAGAGCGCGCGGGGTAATCTGCCACGAGAGGCCCCAGCGGTCCTTGCACCAACCGCACTGGCTCGCCGTGCCGCCATTGCCGACCACCGCGTTCCAGTAACGGTCCGTCTCTTCCTGATTCTCTGTCGCGATCTGGAAGGAAAAGGCCTCGGTGTGCTTGTACACCGGGCCACCGTTGAGACCTAGACAGGGAATGCCTACGACGGTGAACTCCACCGTCAGCACATCGCCCTTCTTGCCGCCCGGATAGTCACCCGGGGCCTCGTGAACAGCGGTCACTTTACTATCGGGAAAGGTGGCGGCGTAGAAGCGCGCCGCCTCATGGGCGTCTTTGTCAAACCAGAGGCAGATCGTGTTCTTTGGCTTCAAGTTCGTGTGCTCCTTGTGGTCGATCAGGGCGAGGGCAGCCGTGTATGCGTCGGTCCGTAGCATTGACCCACCAATTCATTTGCTGATCTACTGCGGCCGGCGTCTCAAATTGGCCGCCACCTCTCCCGCCCTTGCAAATCATATCGCTTGCAGCGATTCGACGTCG
>Ga0181525_10000255_pt1 | contig 48374 bp, 38 predicted proteins | sample PEATcosm2014_Bin_48_FD_121100 | JGI IMG/M metagenome (GOLD analysis project Ga0181525, IMG submission 121100) | Peatland microbial communities from MTU Mesocosm Facility, Houghton, MI, USA - PEATcosm2014_Bin06_10_metaG | ecosystem: Environmental > Terrestrial > Soil > Wetlands > Peat | place... | reverse complement strand
GCGGCGCCGGCGACAGCGGCGCCGGCGGCGGCGGTGTCGATCCGGGCGATCACCTGGCCGGAGACGACGCTGGCGCCATCGGCGACCAGCAATTGCGCCAGCGCGCCGGCCGCGGGCGCCGGCACTTCCAGCACCACCTTGTCGGTCTCGATCTCGACGAGGATCTCGTCCATGGCGACGCCCGCTCCGGCGGGTTTCTTCCACTGCAGCAGGGTGGCTTCGGATACCGATTCGGACAGCTGCGGAACCTTGACTTCAACGATCGACATGATCAACCTTGGAAAGTCGCGGCTGACCGGCAGGTGCCGGCGACCGCGGATATTTGCTTGAGGTGGCGCCCGGCGCCGGTGCCGCGCGGCTGGCAGCCCCGCGGCCCATGACGCTCGCGCCGTCCACTTGCCCGGCTCACTTGTTCAGCACCAGGCCCTTGAACTTGCCGAACGCCGCGTCGATCAGGGCCTTGAGCTGCTCGGCGTGCTTGGCGTAGTAGCCGACCGCCGGCGAGGCCGAAGCGGGCCGGCCGGCATACGCGAGCTTCTGCCCTTCGTTCATGTTCTCGAGCAGGTGGTGCTGGGCGTACAGCCAGGCTCCCTGGTTCTGCGGCTCGTCCTGCGCCCAGACGATCTCCGTGAGATTGGGGTAGCGCTTGAACTCGGCGGTCACCGCCTTGTGCGGGAACGGATAGAGCTGCTCGACGCGGATCACGGCCACCGTCTCGGCGGCGCGTTCGGCGCGCGCGTTGGCGATGTCGAAGTAGACCTTGCCGGAACAGGCGATCAGCCGCTTGACCTTGGCCGGGTCCGGCACCGCGCTGTCGCCGATGACGGTGCGGAACTCGCCGCGCGCGAGTTCCTCGAGCGGCGAGCTGGCGTCCTTGTTGCGCAGCAGCGACTTGGGCGTCATGATGACCAGCGGCTTGCGGAACGGCCGGATCATCTGGCGCCGCAGCAGGTGGAAGATCTGCGCCGCGCTGGTGGGCTGCACGACCTGCATGTTGTTGTCCGCGGCCAGTTGCAGGAAGCGCTCGATGCGCGCCGACGAGTGCTCCGGCCCCTGGCCCTCGTAGCCGTGGGGCAGCATCAGCACCAGGCCCGACTGGCGGCCCCACTTGACCTCGCCCGAGGAGATGAACTGGTCGATAACGACCTGGGCGCCGTTGACGAAATCGCCGAACTGCGCCTCCCACACCACCAGCGTGTTGGGTTCGGCCGACGAGAAGCCGTATTCGAATCCCAGCACGGCCTCCTCGGAGAGGACCGAGTCGATGACGACGAACGGCGCCTGCTGCTCGGTGACGTTCTGCAGCGGGATGAAGGTTCCCTCGCTCCAGCGCTCGCGGTTCTGGTCGTGCAGCACCGCGTGGCGGTGCGAGAAGGTGCCGCGGCCCGAATCCTGGCCGGTGATGCGCACCGCGTAGCCGCTGGCGACCAGCGAGGCGAACGCCAGGTGCTCGCCCATGCCCCAGTCGAGCGGCAGCTTGCCCTCGCCCATGGCGCGCCGGTCCGAAACGACCTTCTCGACCAGCGGGTGGAGCTTGAAATTCTCCGGGATGCGCGTCAGGCGCTCGGCCAGCCGCCGCAGCTCGCCCAGCGGCACGGCGGTGTCGGCGCTGTCGGTCCACTTGCGGTTGAGGAAGGGCGCCCAGTCGACCGCGTACTTGCTCTTGAAGTTGGTGAGCGTCGGGTCGACCGTCTGGTGGCCTTCATCGAGCGCCTGGCGGTAGGCACGCGCCATCGCCTCGGGTTCGTCGGTCGCGACCACGCCCTGGGTGAGCAGCTTGTCGGCGTAGAGCTTGCGCGTTCCCGGATGGGCGCCGATCTTCTTGTACATCAGCGGCTGGGTGACGGCGGGCGTGTCCTGCTCGTTGTGCCCGAGGCGGCGGAAGCAGACGATATCGATGACGACATCCTTGTGGAACTCGGTGCGGAAATCCATGGCGATGCGCGTGGCCAGCACCACCGCCTCGGGATCGTCGCCGTTGACGTGCAGCACCGGCGCCTCGATCATCTTGACGACGTCCGAGCAGTACAGGCTGGAGCGCGAATCGCGCGGATCGGAGGTCGTGAAGCCGATCTGGTTGTTGATGACGATGTGCACCGTGCCGCCGGTGCCGTAGCCGCGGGTCTGCGCCAGCGCCAGCGTCTCCATGACGACGCCCTGGCCGGCGAAGGCGGCGTCGCCGTGCACCTGCACGGCCAGCACGCGCATGCCGGTCTTGTCGCCGCGGCGCTCCTGGCGCGCCCGCACCGAGCCCTCGACGACCGGGTTGACGATCTCAAGGTGCGACGGGTTGAACGCCAGCGACAGGTGCACCGGGCCGCCGTGCGTGGAAACGTCGCTGGAGAATCCCAGGTGGTACTTGACGTCGCCGGCCGGCAGGTCGGCCGCGGCCTTGCCCTCGAACTCGGCGAACAGGTCCTTGGGCATCTTGCCCAGGGTGTTGACCAGCACGTTGAGCCGGCCGCGGTGCGCCATGCCGATGACGATCTCCTCGACGCCGGACGCGCCGGCGTGCTGGATCAGCTCGTCCATCGAGGCGATGAAGCTCTCGCCGCCCTCGAGCGAGAAGCGCTTCTGGCCGACGTATTTCGTGTGCAGGTAGCGCTCCAGTCCCTCGGCGGCCGTGAGGCGGTCGAGGATGCGGCGCTTCTGCGAGGGCGTGAAGCTGGGGGTCGAGCGGATCGACTCGAGGCGCTGCTGCAGCCAGCGCTTCTGGGTCGGGTCGCCGATGTACATGTACTCGGCGCCGATCGTGCCGCAGTAGGTCTGGCGCGCCGCGCCGATCAGGTCGCGCAGCGACATCTGCTCCTGGCCGAAGTACGTGTTGGCCGCCGAGAACACGATGTCCATGTCGGCCTCGGTGAGGTCGTAGAAGCCGGGTTCGAGCTCGGGTATGGGAACGCGCTCCTGGCGCTTGAGCGGATCGAGGTCGGCCCAGCGGCTGCCCAGGAAGCGGTAGGCGGCGATGATCGACTGGACGTGGACCTGCTTGCGCGCGACCGACAGGTCGGTGGCGGCCACCGCCGGGCGCAGCGTGCCCGCCTTGGCGCGCATCGCGAACGACTCGACGATGGGCGCGTGCGCCACGTCGTGGGTGGACGCGTTGCCGTCGGCCGCCGGGACCAGCTGCATCTGGTCGAAATAGGCGCGCCACTTCTCGGGGACGGAACCGGGATTGTCGAGATACCGTTCGTAGAGTTCCTCCACGTACGGGGTATTGCCGCCAAACAGGTAGGAGTTGGCCTGGAACTGTCGCATCATGGTGTCGCCTGCCCTTTCGAACGAGCTTCTCGTCAAAATTGCCCGACCGGCCACGCCAGTCGATTCTCGCGATCCCGGCTTCCGGGTTCGCGATACGCCGCACCTGCCGCACGCCACGCATGCCGCACGAGCGCTGCATGCTAGCACCGCGACCGCCGGCGTGCCGCGGCGGGATCGGCGAATAAGCCGGTCGATTCCGGCGGCGCCTGCTCCCGCTCCCGCACGCCGGAGAGGGGGAAAATCGCAGCTGTTAGCTAGCGCTGCCCGATCGGCGGAACGTCGCGCCGCTCCGGGCCGACGAACAGCTGGCGCGGGCGGCCGATCTTGTATTCCGGATCGGAAATCATCTCGTTGAGCTGCGCGATCCAGCCGACGGTGCGCGCCACCGCGAAGATCGCCGTGAACAGCGACACCGGTATGCCGATGGCCTTCTGCACGATCCCCGAGTAGAAATCGACATTCGGATAGAGCTTGCGGCTGACGAAATACTCGTCCTCGAGGGCGATCTTCTCCAGGGCCATCGCCAGCTTGAACAGCGGATCCTCGTGCAGGCCCAGCTCGTTGAGCACCTCGTGGCAGGTCTCGCGCATCAGCCGCGCCCGCGGGTCGTAGTTCTTGTAGACCCGGTGGCCGAATCCCATCAGCCGCACGTTGGAATTCTTGTCCTTGACCTGGGCGATGAACTCGCCGATCTTGGCCACCCCGCCCTGGCGCTGCACGTCGTACAGCATGTTGAGCGCCGCCTCGTTGGCGCCGCCGTGGGCCGGGCCCCACAGGCAGGCCACGCCCGCGGCGATCGCCGCGAACGGGTTCGTGCCCGACGAGGCGCACATCCGCACCGTCGACGTCGAGGCGTTCTGCTCGTGGTCGGCATGCAGGATCAGGATGCGGTCGAGCGCGCGCGACAGCACGTCGCTGGGCGCGTATTCCTCGCACGGCGTGGCGAACATCATGTGCATCAGGTTCGCCGAGTACGACAGGTGGTTGCGCGGATAGACGAAGGGCTGGCCGATCGTGTACTTGTAGGCCATCGCCGCCAGCGTGGGCATCTTGGCGATCAGGCGGATCGCCGAGATATGGCGCTGCGCCGGATCGTTGAGGTTCATCGAGTCCGGATAGAAGGCCGACAGCGCCCCGACCAGGCCGGTCATGACGGCCATCGGATGCGCGTCGCGCCGGAAGCCGCGCAGGAAGAACTGCATCTGCTCGTGGGCCATCGTGTGGTGCATGACCTCGCTGGTGAAATCGGCGCGCTTCTGCACGCCGGGCAGCTCGCCGTACAGGATCAGGTGGCAGACCTCGAGGAAGTTGCAGTGCGTCGCCAGCTGCTCGATCGGGTAGCCGCGGTACAGCAGCTCGCCCTTGTCGCCGTCGATGTAGGTGATGCTCGAGTTGCACGATGCGGTCGAGAGGAAACCCGGGTCGTAGGTGAACTTGCCGGTCTTGGCATAGAGCGCGCGGATGTCGATGACGTCCGGGCCGATGCTCCCCTGGTAGAGCGGCAGGTCCAGCGCGGGCGTGCCGTCGCTGAACGTCAGCGTGGCTTTCTGGGTGGAAGGCTTCAGTGCCATTGCGGTTTCCTCAAAAGGCGATACGCGTCGAACCGCGGAGCCGCGCGGACCTCCCCCTGCCGGGTGCCCGTCCGTCTCCGCCCGTTTTCCTGCCTGTCAACTTGCATTTCCTGCGGCCAAACCTCGCGCCCCGCCACGGCCGGCCTCAGGCCGCGCGCAGCATGCCCAGCACCGTGCGCACCGGCGCCTCGTCGAGCTCGCCCTGCGGCTCGGCCCGGCCCAGCGCCAGGTCGAGCAGCTCCCCATCGGGCAGGTCGAGCAGGCGCGCGAGCGCGCCGGCGGCCGCGCCGTCGAGGCCGGCGCCGTGGCGCTCGAAGAAACGCGCCAGCATCAGGTCGTTCTCCAGCAGCCCACGGCGCGCATGCCAGCGCAGCCGGCGCAGCGCCACCGCGGCGGCGCCGTCGGGGTCGGCCGGCACCGCTTCGCGGCCGGGGGTCGTGGGCTCGGCCATGGCTTCCTATACCTCCCGGCGCACCATCATTTCCTTGATCTTGCCGATGGCGCGCGTCGGATTGAGCCCCTTGGGACACACGTCGACGCAATTCATGATGGTATGGCAGCGGAACAGCCGGTACGGGTCCATCAGGTTGTCCAGACGCTCGGCGGTGGCCTCGTCGCGGCTGTCGGCGATGAAGCGGTAGGCCTGCAGCAGGCCGGCCGGGCCGACGAACTTGTCGGGATTCCACCAGAAGCTCGGGCACGAGGTCGAGCAGCAGGCGCACAGGATGCACTCGTACAGGCCGTCGAGCTCCTCGCGCTGGCGCGGCGACTGCAGCCGTTCGCGCTCCGGCGGCACGGTGCCGTTGACCAGGTAGGGCTTGATCGAGTGGTACTGGTTGAAGAAATCGGTCATGTCGACGATCAGGTCGCGTACCACCGGCAGGCCCGGCAGCGGCCGCAGCACGATCGGCTGGGCCAGCTCGCGCAGGTTGGTGATGCAGGCCAGCCCGTTGCGGCCGTTGATGTTCATCGCGTCGGAACCGCACACGCCCTCGCGGCAGGAGCGGCGGAACGACAGGCTGTCGTCGACATCGGCCTTGATCCGCATCAGCGCGTCGAGCAGCATCTTGTCGTTGGCGTGCAGCTTGACCTCGACATCCTGCATGCGCGGGCGTTCGTCGCGCTCGGGGTCGTAGCGGTAGATGCGGAAACGCACGGTGGCGGCGCTGCGCGTCGTAACCGGGCCGGCAACGGGACTCGTGACGGTCATGCTCGAGTGTCCTTGGAAGGATGACGCGGGAAACCCGGCGCGTGCGGCCGGGCGGCTCGGTTCGGTCGGTGACGGGCGGACGTGCGCATGGCGGGCGGGACGGCCGGTACGCCTCAGAACGTGCGCTTCTTGGGCGCGAAGCTCTCGACGCTGAGCGGCTTGAGGTGCACCGGCTTGTACTCGAGGCCGCGCGCGCCCGAGAACCACAGCGTGTGCTTGATCCAGTCGGCGTCGTTGCGCTCCGGGAAGTCGTCGCGCGCGTGCGCGCCGCGGCTCTCGGTGCGCGCACGCGCCGATTCTATGGTGGCGCGGGCCGCCTCGATCAGGTTGGAGAGCTCGACGGCCTCGACCCGCGCGGTATTGAAGATGCGCGACTTGTCGTTGATCGCCACGTGCTGCGCGCGCTGCGCCAGCTCGGCCACCTTGCGCACGCCCTCGGACAGCAGCGCGTCGGTGCGGAACACCCCGCAATGGGACTGCATCACGCGGCGCAGTTCGCCGGCCACATCCTGGGTGCGTTCGCCGCTGCTGCGCGCGTCGAGCGCGGCCAGGCCGGCCAGCGTGGCCGCGCCGGCATCGGCCGGCACCGGCTTGTGCGCGCCGCCGCCGGCCAGCGCCCCGGCGATGTGGTTGCCGGCGGCGCGCCCGAAGACGATGAGGTCGAGCAGCGAGTTCGTGCCCAGGCGGTTGGCGCCGTGCACCGACACGCAGGAGCACTCGCCGATCGCGTACAGGCCGCCGACGATGGCATCGGGCCGGCCGCCGGCGGGCGCGACCACCTGGCCGTGCATGTTGGTCGGTATGCCGCCCATCTGGTAGTGGATCGTCGGCACGACCGGGATGGGCTCGCGGATCGGATCGACATTGGCGAACTTGACGGCGATCTCGCGGATCGACGGCAGGCGCTTCATGATGGTCTCGGCGCCCAGGTGGTCGAGCTTGAGCAGCACGTAATCGTGCTCGGGCCCGCAGCCGCGCCCTTCCTTGATCTCCTGGTCCATCGAGCGCGACACGAAATCGCGCGGCGCCAGGTCCTTGAGCGTGGGCGCATAGCGCTCCATGAAGCGCTCGCCGCGCGAATTGAGCAGGATGCCGCCCTCGCCGCGCACGCCTTCGGTGATCAGCACGCCCGCACCGGCAACCCCGGTCGGGTGGAACTGCCAGAACTCCATGTCCTGCAGCGGCAGCCCGGCGCGCGCCACCATGCCCAGGCCGTCGCCGGTGTTTATATAGGCGTTGGTCGATGCCGCGAAGATGCGCCCGGCCCCGCCGGTGGCCAGCACCGTCACCTTGGCCTCGAGCAGCACCGGCTGGCCGGTTTCCATCTCCAGGGCCACCACGCCGATGCAGTCGCCGTCGGCGTCGCGCACCAGGTCCAGGGCCATGTACTCGACGAAGAACTGGGTGCGCGCCGCGACATTGCACTGGTAGAGGGTGTGCAGCAGGGCGTGGCCGGTGCGGTCGGCGGCGGCGCAGGCGCGCGGCACCGGCTTCTCGCCGAAGTTGGCCGAATGGCCGCCGAAGGGCCGCTGGTAGATGGTGCCGTCCGGGTTGCGGTCGAACGGCATGCCCAGGTGCTCGAGTTCGTAGACGGCGTTGGGCGCCTCGCGGCACATGAACTCGATGGCGTCCTGGTCGCCGAGGTAGTCGGAACCCTTGACGGTGTCGAACATGTGCCACAGCCATTCGTCCTCGGTCATGTTGCCCAGCGACGCGCCGATGCCGCCCTGCGCGGCGACGGTATGCGAGCGCGTCGGGAACACCTTGGAGAGCACGGCCACGCTCAGGCCGGCGCGGGCCAGCTGCAGCGAACAGCGCATGCCGGCTCCACCGGCTCCGACGATGACGGCATCAAAACGGCGGCGTGCCAGCGGCATGATCTTCAGACGCTCCAGAGAATTTGCACGCACCACGCCAGGCAGTAGAGCAGCCACAGCACGGTCAGCGTGAGCAGGGCGAGGCGCAGTCCGGTGTGGTGGATGTAGTCCATCCAGACATCGCGCACGCCGATCCATGCGTGGTAGCACAGCGCCGCGAAGGCCAGCGCAGAGAGCAGCTTCATCGGCTGCGGCGTGAAGATCGCCGCCCAGCCCTCGTAGTCATGGCGGCCCTCGATCGCCAGCGCGCCTGCGAGGACGATCAGGTACAGCAGCAGCAGCACCGCCGTGATGCGCTGTGCCAGCCATTCGCGCAGGCCGTAATGGGCGCCGACCGGGGCGCGTCGCCGATTGACGTTCATCCCAGGACTCCGAAAACGAACAGGGCAAACAGCAGCGCCAGCGGCAGGCTCACGGCGAAGACGACCACCGAGCTGCGCCGCGCCGCCGGCTTGTCGGTGCCCAGGTGCAGGTCCAGCAGCAGGAAGCGCACGCCGGCGCTGGCGTGATGCAGCAGCGCCCAGCCCAGCGCCACCAGCACCAGGCGTGCCAGCGTCCCCTGGCAGACGGCGACCAGCTGGTCGAAGCTGCGGTCGGAGCTCAGGCTCAGATCGAAGAGCCAGAGCAGCAGCGGCAGCAGCAGGAACAGCAGCAGCCCGCTGATGCGGTGCAGGATGGAGACGAGGCCCGGTATCGGCAGGCGGTAGTGGACCAGGTCGGCGAAGCCGATATTGCGGATGGTTGGCCGTGCGGCCGGGCGGGAGGAAGGCGGATTCGTCATGTTCGGTTGTGAGCCAGCGACGCCAGGATCAGTTCATCGAGCCGCGCAGCACGCCGCGGAGCCAGCCACGCCAAGAGCCCCACTCCGCGCGCGTCGCCGGAAGTTCCCGTGGAACCCCTCTATTCTGACGCAATTCGCGTGCAGTTGAAAAACGCCGGGCCGATGCGCCATGTCCAGTGGTCCGTCCGCCTCAGGCCAGCATGTTGTGATAGTAATGCTCGCGCGTCACGCACAGGCCGATGCGCACCTCCACCGGCCGCTCGCCGTAGGTGAACGACACGCGCTCCACCAGCAGCAGCGGACTGCCGGCCGGCACCTGCAGCAGCGGCGCGCTCGATGCGTCGGCGCCGATCGCGCGCAGGCGCTCGTCGGCGCGGATCATCGGCACGCCGAACTCCGACTCGAAGAGGCCATACAGCGGTCCGCCGTAGGCGGCCAGCCGCTCGTAGGTGAGTCCGCGGAACATCCGTCCCGGCAGCCAGATGTCGTCGAGCACCACCGGCTGTTCGCCGAACAGCAGCAGGCGGCGCACGAAGACGACGCTGGCGCCGGCCTTCATGCCCAGCCGCGCGGCGATCTGCGCGGGCGCGCGCACGCGCCGGCACTCGACGAAGCGGCTGTGCGCGGCCGGCGCCGCCCCGTCGTCGGCGAGCAGGCGCAGGAAACGGTACTGGGAACGCGGCTCGTGGTGGGTCGCCACGTAGGTGCCCTTGCCCTGGCGCCGCACCAGCAGGTTCTCGCTGGCCAGCTCGTCGATGGCCTTGCGCACCGTGCCCTGGCTGACCTGGAAGCGGGCCGCCAGGTCCTGCTCGCTCGGGATGGCCGCGCCCGGCTTCCACTCGCCCCGGCGCAGGCTATCGAGAAGCAAGCGCTTGATTTGCTTGTACAAAGGCGAGAAGACCGCGGCCCGCTCGGTGCGGGCTGGCGGTGGCGCACTGCCGGAGGACGACCCAAGGCTCATCGTTCGCTCTGCGTTCCAAATGACACGAATGGGGTATGCGTGGCCGGCACGCCCGCCGGATGCGCCCGGCAGGACGCCCGCGGCACGGACCGCACCTTGCCACAAACCGCTAGTGGACCAGAACCGGGCACGGAGCGCAAGGTAATCTTATGTCTTATATATGAGTTGACGTATACTGCCGCCATTGCCAGCCGTGCAGGATTACACTTTTCCCCGCCGCACGCAGACGGCCGCCGCCCCGGGCGTGCGCCGCCCGCGGCGCGCCGGACCGCAAGAGACGAACCCGCCGCCACCCAAACCGCACCACAGCCACCAGGAGATCCGCGATGAGCCAACCGTCCGCCGCCCCCGTCCGCGTCGCCGTAACCGGCGCAGCCGGCCAGATCGGCTACTCGCTGCTGTTTCGCATCGCCTCGGGCGAGATGCTCGGCCCCGACCAGCCGGTCGCCCTGCACCTGCTGGAGATCCCCGACGAGAAGGCCCAGAAGGCGCTCAAGGGCGTGATGATGGAACTCGAGGACTGCGCGTTCCCGCTGCTGGCCTCGCAGCAGGCCTTCCAGGACGCCGGCCAGGCGTTCCGCGACGTCGACATCGCCCTGCTGGTGGGCGCGCGACCGCGCGGCCCCGGCATGGAACGCAAGGACCTGCTGGCGGCCAACGCGCAGATCTTCACCGTGCAGGGCAAGGCGCTCGACGCCGCCGCCAGCCGCTCGGTCAAGGTCCTGGTGGTGGGCAACCCGGCCAATACCAACGCCTACATCGCGATGAAGTCGGCGCCCGGCCTGTCGCCGCGCAATTTCACCGCCATGCTGCGCCTCGATCACAACCGCGCGCTGTCGCAGGTGGCGGCGCGCCTGGGCAAGCCGGTGAAGAGCATCGAGAAGCTGTGCGTGTGGGGCAACCACTCGACCACCATGTACCCCGATTACCGCTTCGCCACGATCGACGGCCAGCCGGTGCCCAAGCTGATCAACGACGAGGCCTGGAACCGCGAGACCTTCCTGCCCACCGTGGCCAAGCGCGGCGCCGCCATCATCGAGGCACGCGGGCTTTCCTCGGCCGCCTCCGCGGCCAATGCCGCCATCTGCCACGTGCGCGACTGGGTGCGCGGCACCGACGGGCACTGGACGACGATGGGCATCGCGTCGGACGGCAGCTACGGCATACCCGCCGGCACGATATTCGGTTTCCCGGTCACGTGCTCGGGCGGCGACTACCAGATGATCCGCGACCTCCCCATCGACGCATTCTCCCGCGCCTGCCTGGACAAGACCCTGGCCGAGCTGCTCGAAGAGCGCGCCGGCGTCGAGCACCTGCTCGGCTGATCGCCATGGCCGACTCGAGCGCCCGGGCAGGGGCGGGGCAAGGCGGCAGCGCCGGCGGACGTTTCCGCGCGGCCCTGGCCGCCGAGAAGCCGCTGCAGATCGTCGGCGCCATCAACGCCAACCACGCGCTGATGGCCACGCGCGCCGGCTACCGCGCCATCTACGTCTCGGGCGGCGGCGTCGCCGCCGGTTCCCTGGGCATGCCGGACCTGGGCATCAACACCCTGGACGACGTGCTCACCGACGTGCGGCGCATCACCGACGTGTGCGACACGCCCGTGCTGGTCGACATCGACACCGGATTCGGCCCCAGCGCGTTCAACATCGCGCGCACCGTGCGCGCGCTGGGCAAGGCGGGCGCGGCGGCGGTGCACATCGAGGACCAGGTGGGCGCCAAGCGCTGCGGCCACCGGCCGAACAAGGAGATCGTGCCGGCGGCCGAAATGGCCGACCGCGTGCGCGCGGCAGTGGACGCGCGCAGCGACGACCGGTTCTTCGTCATCGCGCGCACCGACGCGCTGGCGGTGGAAGGCGCGGAGCGGGCGATCGAGCGCGCGCTCGCCTGCGTGGCCGCCGGCGCCGACGCGATCTTCGCCGAGGCGGTCCGCGACCTGGACACCTACCGGCGCTTCGTCGCGGCCCTGCCGGTGCCGGTGCTGGCCAACCTCACCGAGTTCGGCCAGACGCCGCTGTTCACGCTCGACGAGCTGCGCGCCGCCGGCGTCGCCATGGCGCTGTACCCGCTGTCGGCGTTCCGCGCGATGAACCGTGCCGCGCTCAAGGTCTACGAGGCGATACGCCGCGACGGCACGCAAAAGGCGGTGCTCGACACGATGCAGACGCGCGAGGAACTGTACGAGGTGATCTCGTACCACGACTTCGAGGCGCGCCTCGATCAGCTGTTCGAGAAGCGCAAGGACTGAAACCGCGCCGGCCGCCCGACCGCTGCGAATCGCGCTGCCGGCACCGCCACGGACATCGCCGCAATCGCCGCTGCAAACGCTGCCACAAACGATACAGGCACGCCCTTCCCCAACCTTCCCCGGAGTTGCCATGCCCCAAACCCCAGCCGCTCCCGGCTCCGCACCGCGCCCGAAGAAATCGGTCGCCCTCTCCGGCGTCGTCGCCGGCAACACCGCGCTGTGCACCGTCGGGCGCACCGGCAACGACCTGCACTACCGCGGCTACGACATCCTCGACCTGGCGGCCGGCTGCGAGTTCGAGGAGGTCGCGCACCTGCTGATCCACGAGCGCCTGCCCAACGCGGCCGAGCTGCGCCAGTACAAGACGCGGCTGCGCGCGCTGCGCGGCCTGCCGGCGGCGCTGCGCTACGCCCTCGAGTGCCTGCCGGCGGCCACCCATCCGATGGACGTGCTGCGCACCGGCGCATCGGTGCTCGGCGCGGTGCTGCCGGAGGCGGCCGACCACTCGGTCGAAGGCGCGCGCCTGATCGCCGACCGGCTGCTCGCCTCGTTCGGCTCGATGCTGCTGTACTGGCATCACTTCAGCCAGAACGGCCGGCGCATCGAGGTCGAGACCGACGACGACTCGGTCGGCGGGCACTTCCTGCACCTGCTGCACGGCAGCGTCCCGGGCAAGTCCTGGGTGCGGGCGATGCACACCTCGCTCATCCTCTACGCCGAGCACGAATTCAACGCCTCGACCTTCACCGCGCGCGTGGTCGCGGGCACTGGATCGGATTTCTTCTCGGCCATCACCGGGGCCATAGGCGCGCTGCGCGGACCCAAGCACGGCGGCGCCAACGAAGCGGCCTTCGACATCCAGTCGCGCTACCGCGACGCCGACGAGGCCGAGGCCGACATCCGCCAGCGCCTCGAACGCAAGGAGGTCATCATCGGCTTCGGCCACCCGGTCTACACCGTCGGCGACCCGCGCAACGAGGTCATCAAGGAGGTCGCGCGCCAGCTCTCGCAGGAGACCGGCACGATGCGGCTGTTCGCCGTGGCCGAGCGCCTCGAGTCCGTGATGTGGGAGCAGAAGAAGATGTTCCCCAACCTCGACTGGTTCAGCGCGGTCTCGTACCACATGATGGGCGTGCCCACGGCGATGTTCACGCCGCTGTTCGTCGTGTCGCGCACCACCGGCTGGAGCGCGCACATCATCGAGCAGCGCATCGACAACAAGATCATCCGCCCGAGCGCCAATTACGTGGGCCCGGAAGACCTTGCCTTCGTGCCGCTCGCCAAGCGCCCCTAGGCGCCGCCCCCTTCCCTCTCCAACCGCCCAGCGCCGGAATCCCCATGTCCACCCACATCAGCAACAACCGCCCCAAGCCCGACGCCGTCCTGGCCGACATCGCCGACTACGTCCTCAAGACGAAGATCCAGTCGAAAGCCGCCTTCGATACCGCGCGCTACTGCCTGCTCGACACGCTGGGCTGCGGCTTCGAGGCGCTGAGCTACCCGGCCTGCACCAAGCTGCTGGGCCCCATCGTCCCGGGCACCGTGGTGCCCAACGGCGCCAAGGTGCCCGGCACCCAGTTCCAGCTCGACCCGGTGCAGGCCGCCTTCAACATCGGCGCGATGATCCGCTGGCTCGACTTCAACGACACCTGGCTGGCCGCCGAATGGGGCCATCCCTCGGACAACCTGGGCGGCATCCTCGCCTGCGCCGACTGGCTCTCGCGCAACGCCGTCGCCGCCGGTCGCAAGCCGCTGCTGGTGCGCGACGTGCTCGAGGCGATGATCCGCGCGCACGAGATCCAGGGCTGCATCGCGCTGGAGAATTCGTTCAACAAGGTCGGCCTCGACCACGTCCTGCTCGTCAAGGTCGCGACCACCGCCGTCGTCGCGCGGATGCTGGGGCTCGAACGCGACGAGATCATCAACGCGCTGTCGCTGGCCTGGGTGGACGGCCAGTCGCTGCGCACCTACCGCCACGCCCCCAATACGGGCTCGCGCAAGAGCTGGGCCGCGGGCGACGCGACCTCGCGCGGGGTGCGCCTGGCGCTCATTGCCCGTACCGGCGAAATGGGATACCCCTCGGTGCTGACGGCCAAGACCTGGGGCTTCTACGACGTGTCCTTCGGCGGCAAGCCGCTGCGCTTCCAGCGCCCGTACGGCAGCTATGTGATGGAGAACGTGCTGTTCAAGATCTCGTTCCCGGCCGAATTCCATTCGCAGACCGCCGTCGAGGCGGCCATGACCATCCACCAGGAACTGGCCCGCATCGGGCGCAGCCCGGAGGACATCCGCCGGATCACGATCCGCACCCACGAGGCCTGCATCCGCATCATCGACAAGAAGGGGCCGCTGAGCAATCCGGCCGACCGCGACCACTGCATCCAGTACATGGTGGCCGTGCCGATACTCTTCGGCCGGCTGACCGCCCAGGACTACGAGGATGCCGTTGCCCGCGATCCCCGCATCGACCGGCTACGGGATAAGATCGTTTGCGTGGAGAACAAGCAGTTCACCAAGGATTACCACGATCCGGAAAAGCGCTCGATCGCCAATGCGCTCACCGTCGAGTTCGCCGACGGCAAGCGCCTGAAGGAAATCGTGGTGGAATACCCCATCGGCCACAAGCGCCGGCGCAAGGAAGGCATGCCGGTGCTGATGGAGAAGTTCGCGACCAACCTGGCCCGGGTCTTCCCGGCCAGGCAGGCGGCGCGGCTGCTGGACCTGGCCGGCGACGGCAAGGCGCTCGACGGCACCCCGGTCCACGAATTTGTCGACCTGATGGTGATTTGAACAGCGGCATCCCGCGGGGCGCCGAGACGACGGAGGCAAGCGCGATGAATGCGATAGGCAACAAGCGGTGGCGCGGCGCGTGCGCGCGCATCTTCGCCCTGGGCGTGACCGTCGGCCTGGCCGCCTGCGCGACCACCTACGACCTGACGCTGATGCCGCGCGACAGCGGCAAGCTCACCTACGGCGAGGCCCAGGACCTGGGCAACGGCCAGGCGACGGTGACCATCAGCGTCGGCGACAAGGTCTACACCGGCACCTGGGTGATGGTCACGCCGGACCAGTCCACCAGCTATGTCGGGGCCTCGGCCTGGGGCTGGCGCGGCTGGGGTTCATACGGCGAGATCAACCACAACTACGGCGATTCGATCGCCAAGGCGCTGCTGCAATCGTCCGACGGCACCGGCATGCGCTGCGACCTGTTCGGCATGACCGGCGGCTACGGCACCGGCAAGTGCACCGACGACAAGGGCCTGGTTTACGACGTTCAAATCCGCAAACGGACCACAAAATGACCATCAACGACCCCTTCAACACCCTGCGGCCCCTGACGGGCGCCGGCGTCCACGGCGCCCGCTACTTCAGCCTGGCGGCGCTCGAGGACGCGGGCCTGGGACGCATCTCGCGCCTGCCGATCTCCATCCGCATCGTCCTCGAGTCGGTGCTGCGCAACTGCGACGGCCGCAAGGTGACGGCCGAGCACGTGCGCCAGCTGGCCGCCTGGAAGCCCAATGCGGTGCGCGAGGACGAGATCCCCTTCGTCGTAGCGCGGGTCGTGCTGCAGGATTTCACCGGCGTGCCGCTGCTGGCCGACCTGGCGGCGATGCGCAGCGTCGCCGTGCGCGCCGCGCAGGATCCCAAGCGCATCGAGCCGCTGGTGCCGGTCGACCTGGTTGTGGACCACTCGGTGATGATCGACCACTTCGGCACGCCCGAGGCGCTGGACCTGAACATGAAGCTCGAGTTCCAGCGCAACAACGAGCGCTACCAGTTCATGAAGTGGGGCATGCAGGCCTTCGACACCTTCGGCGTCGTGCCGCCGGGCTTCGGCATCGTCCACCAGGTGAACCTCGAATACCTGGCGCGCGGCGTGCACCGCAACAAGGACCATGTCGTCTACCCGGACACCCTGGTGGGCACCGACAGCCACACGACGATGATCAACGGCATCGGCGTGGTGGGCTGGGGCGTGGGCGGCATCGAGGCCGAGGCGGCCATGCTGGGCCAGCCCGTGTACTTCCTGACGCCCGACGTGGTGGGCGTCGAGCTCACCGGCCAGCTGCGCGGCGGCGTCACCGCCACCGACCTCGTGCTCACCATCACCGAGATGCTGCGCAAGGAGAAGGTCGTCGGCAAGTTCGTCGAATTCTTCGGCCAGGGAACGGCGACGCTGTCGCTGCCCGACCGCGCCACCATCGCCAACATGGCGCCCGAATACGGCGCGACCATGGGCTTCTTCCCGGTCGACGAGAAGACCCTCGACTACTTCGAGGGCACCGGGCGCAGCAGCGAGGAGATCGCCCGCTTCGCCGCGTATTTCAAGGCGCAGGGGATGTTCGGCGTGTCCAAGGCCGGCGAGATCGACTACAGCAAGGTGCTGCGCCTGGACCTGGCCAGCGTCACGCCGTCGTTGGCCGGGCCCAAGCGGCCGCAGGACCGCATCGATATCGGCAAGGTCAAGTCCAATTTCGTCGACCTGTACTCGAAGCCGTCGGGGGAAAACGGCTTCAACCAGCCGGCCGCCCGCCTGGCGCACACCGTGCGCACGCCCAGCGGCTATGACATCGCCAGCGGCGATGTGCTGATCGCGGCCATCACCTCGTGCACGAACACCAGCAATCCCTCGGTGCTGCTGGCCGCGGGCCTGCTCGCCAAGAAGGCGGTCGAGGCCGGCCTGAGCGTCAAGCCGCAGGTCAAGACCTCGCTGGCGCCGGGCTCGCGCGTCGTCACCGACTACCTGCAGCGCACCGGCCTGCTTCCCTACCTCGAACGGCTCGGCTTCAACGTCGCGGCCTACGGCTGCACCACCTGCATCGGCAACGCCGGCGATCTGCGCCCCGAGATCGTCGACGCCATCGTGCAGAACGACCTCGTCTGCGCCGCCGTGCTGTCGGGCAACCGCAACTTCGAGGCGCGCATCCACCCGAACCTGAAGGCCAATTTCCTGGCCTCGCCGCCGCTGGTGGTGGCCTACGCCATCGCCGGCACGGTGCTGCGCGACCTGATGACCGAGCCGGTGGGCATCGGCCACGACGGACGCAAGGTCTGGCTGGGCGACATCTGGCCGACCGGCGCCGAGGTCGAGGCGCTGCTGCCGCGCGCGATGGACCCGAAGACCTTCCGCACCAACTACGGCCGCGTCAAGACCGATCCGGGCGCGCTCTGGCAGGCGGTGACCGGCGGCACCGGCAACACCTACACCTGGCCCGAATCGACCTACATCGCCGAGCCGCCGTTCTTCGACGACTTCTCGATGCAGCCGTCGGCAGTCGCGCCGCCGGTGAAGAACGCCCGCGCGCTGGCGCTGTTCGGCGACTCGATCACCACCGACCACATCTCGCCGGCCGGATCGATCAAGGAGAGCTCGCCGGCCGGCCGCTGGCTGACCGAGCACGGCGTGAGCAAGGGCGATTTCAACAGCTATGGCGCGCGGCGCGGCAACCACGAGGTGATGATGCGCGGCACCTTCGCCAACGTGCGCATCAAGAACCTGATGGTACCGCCGGGCCCGGACGGCTCGCGCGTCGAAGGCGGCATCACGATCCACCGGCCTTCGGGCGACCGACTGTCGATCTTCGAGGCGGCGATGCGCTACAAGGCCGCGGGCGTCCCGACCATCGTGTTCGGCGGCGAGGAATACGGCACCGGATCGTCGCGCGACTGGGCCGCCAAGGGCACGCAGCTGCTGGGCGTGCGCGCCGTCGTGGCGCGCAGCTTCGAGCGCATACACCGCAGCAACCTGGTGGGCATGGGCGTGCTGCCGCTGCAGTTCAACGGCAACGACACCATCGAAACGCTGCAGATCATCGGCGACGAGACCTTCGACCTGCTGGGCATAGAGGATCTGCGCCCGCGCCAGCAGGTGACGCTGGCCATACGGCGCGCCGACGGCTCGCTGCGCACCGTGGAGCTCACGCTGCGCATCGACACGCCCATCGAAGTCGACTACTACCGCCACGGCGGCATCCTGCCGTTCGTGCTGCGGCAACTGCTTGCCGCCTGAGGAACCTGCCGGCGCCGCGCCGCCGCCGGCCGCGCCGGCGGCGGTGATCGACACCAACATCTGGCTGGACCTGTACGTCTTTGCCGATGGCGGCGCCCGCGCGCTGGCCGGCGACCTGGCCGCCGGCCGCGTGCGCGCGCTGCGCAGCGACGCCACCGATGCCGAATTGCGCCTGGTGCTGGCCCGGCCGCAATTCGCCGCGCGGGCCGGCGCGCTGGGCCCCGATCCGCTGCAGGCCTGGCTGGCGCTGGCCACGCGCTGCGAACCGCAGCGCGCGGCCCCGTGGCTGTGCCGCGACCCCGATGACCAGAAGTTCCTCGACCTGGCCTGGAGCGCCGGGGCGGCGCTGCTGTTCACCAAGGACCGCGCGCTGCTCGGCCTGGCGCGGCGCGCCCGGGCCGCCGGCCTGGCCATCCTGGAGCCGAAAAACCACCCGCCCGGGGCCGGCGGCGCGGCCGCCATCGGCTATCGTTGAGGCCAGCGCCCACCACCCCCGACGACCGCCATGCCCGACTCCGCTTGCGCCAACCCATCCCCGGCCCCGGAGGCCGGGCCGACGCCCGCCGAACTGCTGGGGCCCTCGAAGCTGCCGGGCGTCGGCACGACGATCTTCACGCTGATGTCGCAACTGGCCGCCGAGCGCGGCGCCATCAACCTGGGACAGGGTTTCCCCGACTTCGACGGCAATGCGCGGCTGCACCAGCTGGTCACCGAGGCCATGGCCGGCGGCCGCAACCAGTACGCGCCGATGAGCGGCATCCCGGAGCTGCGCCGCGCCGTGGCCGCCAAGGTCGAGCGCCTGCACGGGCACCGCTACGATGCCGACAGCGAGATCACCGTCACGGCCGGGGCCACCCAGGCGATCCTGACCGCGATACTGGCGATCGTGCGCGACGGCGACGAGGTGATCGTCCTCGAGCCGGCCTATGACAGCTACGGCCCGGCGATCGCCCTGGCGGGCGGCCGCGTCGTCGGCGTGCCGCTGGACCATGCGCGCGGCTACCGCGCCGACTGGGAACGCGTCGAGGCGGCCATCACGGCGCGCACGCGGCTGCTGATCGTCAACTCGCCGCACAACCCGACGGGCACGATCTTCGATGCCGACGACATCGCGGCGCTCGAGGCCATCGTCGCGCGCCACGGCATCTTCCTGCTGGCCGACGAGGTCTACGAGCACATCGTCTTCGACGGGCACGCGCACCGCAGCGTGGCCGGATCGCCGGCGCTGGCGGCGCGCGCCTTCGTGATCTCCAGTTTCGGCAAGACCTTCCACACCACCGGCTGGAAGATCGGCACCTGCTGCGCGCCCGCGGCGCTGTCGGCCGAATTCCGCAAGGTGCACCAGTTCAACGTCTTCGCCGTCAACCATCCGATGCAGGCGGCGCTGGCCGCCTTCCTGGCCGACCCGGCGCCGTACCTCGAGCTGGGCGCCTTCTACCAGGCCAAGCGCGACCGCTTCCTCGCCGGCCTGGCGCGCACGCGGTTCCGCGCGCTGCCCTGCCCGGGCACCTACTTCGTGCTGGCCGACTATCGGGCCATATCCGATGAACCGGAAGCGGCGTTCGCGCGCCGTCTGGTCGAGCAGCACGGCGTCGCGGCCATCCCGGTCTCGGCCTTCTACCGCCGCCCCTTCGACAACGGCATCGTGCGCTTTTGCTTCGGCAAGCGCGAGGCGACGCTCGACGCCGGCCTGGCGCGCCTGCAGCAGGTATGAGGCGCGGCGCGCGCCCGCGCTACAGGATCTCGGCAGCCTCGGCGAAGCTCAGGCGCGGCCCGCGCGGGTAGTTGCGCGCCGGGTCCGCGGTGCCCAGGTTCACGAGGAAGTTGGATTTGAACTGGCCGTCGGGAAAGAAGGCGGCATCGACCGCGGCCGCGTCGAATCCCGACATCGGCCCGCAGTCGAGCCCGAGCGCCCGCGCGGCGAGGATGAGGTAGCCGCCCTGCAAGGTGCCGTTGCGCTGCGCCGTCGCCAGCGCCAGCGCGGCATTGCCGGCATACAGGGGCCGGGCGTCGTAGGCCGGGTACTGCGCCGGCAGGTGGTCGAAGAACCGCGTATCGAGGGCGACGATCACGGTCACCGGCGCGGCCATCGTCTGCGCCACGTTGCTCGGGCTGAGCGTGGGCTTGAGTCGTTCCTTGGCCGCGGCGCTGCGCAGGAACACGAAGCGCGCCGGCTGGCTGTTGAACGCGGTCGGCGCCCACTTGAGCAGGTCGTGCAGCGCATGCAGGGTCGCATCGGCAACGGGCTCCGGCAGGAAGCCGTGTGCCGTGTGCGCGGCGCGAAAGAGCTGGTCGAGGGCCGCATCGGCGATCGCATTTTTCATCGTGGATTTCCGCCAGGGACGAAGCAAAGCGCAGAGGATACAGCGATCGCGCCCGCGCTTTCGTGGCGCGAAAAAAGAGCCCGGAGCGGTGAACCGGTCCGGGCTTCGAGAAAACGCCGGTTGTCGCGGAGGAGGAACGTGGGGTGACGGAACCGGCGCGCACCACCGGCCCAGCATGCCGCCACCGCGCCGCGCTGTCGGTACGGCAGCGCACAGCGCGCGCCAGGGCCGGCCGGAACGGCCGCGACCGGCGGGCGCAGCCTCAGAGGTCGGGGTCGCCGATGGCCGGCAGGATCTGCGTGGCCTGTTCATTGGGCAGCGCTTCGACCTCCTTGAGGGCGCGCTGCATCTGGCGGGTGCGCGTGTCGGCATTGTCCAGGCTGTTGGACACCGTCCGCACCTGTTCCCGGACCTTGGTGAGCCACTCGCCGAAGCGGCCGAACTCGGTCTTGACCGCTCCGAGCAGGCGCCAGACCTCGGCGGAGCGCTGCTCGATGGCCAGCGTGCGAAAACCCATCTGCAGGGTGTTGAGCATCGCGAACAGCGTGGTGGGCCCGGCGATGACGACGCGCCGTTCGCGGTTCAGCGTATCGGCCAGGCCCGGCCGGCGCAGGATCTCCGCGAACAGGCTCTCCGAAGGCACGAACAGGATCGCGAAATCGGTGGTGTGCGGCGGTTCGATGTATTTCTCGCGGATGCTCCGTGCCTCGAGCTTGATGCGGTTCTCCAGCGCCCTGGCCGCCTCCTCCACCGCCAGCGCGTCGCCCAGCTCCTGGGCTGCCTGCAGCCGTTCGTAGTCCTCGGAGGGGAATTTCGCGTCGATCGGCAGCCACACGGTCGCGCCGCCGCCGCGCCCCGGCAGGCGCACCGCGAAGTCGACGCGCTCGCTCGACTCCGGTCGGGTCGCCACGTTGACCGCGTACTGGTCGGGCAGCAGCACCTGCTCGAGCAGGCTGGCCAGTTGCGCCTCGCCGTAGAGGCCGCGCACCTTGACATTGCCCAGGACCCGCTTGAGGTCGCCCACGCCGGCCGCCAGCGACTGCATCTCGCCCAGTCCCTGGTGCACCTGTTCGAGCCGCTCCGACACCAGGCGAAAGGACTCGCCCAGGCGCGTCTCCAGCGTGGCCTGCAGCTTCTCCTCGACCGTCGCGCGCATCTGGTCGAGCTTGGCCTCGTTGCCGGCCTGCAGCGATTGCAGGCGCCCCTCGAGCGTCGCGCGCACGTCGGCAAGGCCGTGCTGCGTGGCCGCGCTCATCGCGCTCAGCTGCTCCTGCATCGTGCGCCCGTACTGGCCCAGCTGGTCGGTGTGCACGCCGGTGGTCTGGATCAGCTGCGTGCCGAAGGCGGCCTGCATCTGACCGAGCCGGCTCTCGGTCTCGACCCGCGCCGAGCTGGCGTTCGAATCGATCGCCTGGCGCAGCTCGCGCTCCAGCCGTTCGTTGTCCTCGTGCAGCCGCGCGATCGACTGCTCGAGCGCGCCGGTGGCCAGGCGGCCGCGCGTGCTGGCGCGGTTCCAGGCCACGGCAAACCCGAGCAGTATCACCAGGTTCACGGCCAGTCCGGCCGCGGTCAACAGGGGCAATGCATCCATCGGTAGTGGGCTCGTCCAGGGTTGTCGTTGCTTGCTGCGGCCGCCGCGCCCGGCGTGGCGGCGTCCTCAGGCCTCGCGCAGCGAGGCCATCGGCGGCGTCGCCAGCACGCGGCGCATGCCGGGCGTGCCGCCCAGCCACGAGGCTGCCATGCCGCCCAGTATGCCGACGGCGACCGTCCAGGGGCGCGGCACGAAGGCGAATTCGAACACGAAATGCGCCAGCGCCCAGGCGATGGCCGCCGCCCCGACCGCCGCCAGCGCGCCGGCCAGGCCGCCCACGAGCAGCAATTCGGCGGTCTGGGCACGCGCCAGCTGGCGGCGCGAAGCGCCGAGCGCGCGCAGCAGCGCGGCCTCGCGCACGCGCTCGTCCTGCGAGGCGGCCAGTGCCGTGTAGAGCACGAGCACGCCGGCGGCCAGCGCGAAGGCGAACAGGAACTGCGCGGCGGCGATGACCTGGTCGAGCATCGCGCGGATCTGTCCCAGCACCTGGTCGGTATCGATGACCGTCAGGTTGGGGAAGGACCGCACCAGCTCGCCCGTCAGCGCGCGCTGGGCCGGCGGCAGGTAGAAGGCGGTGATGAGGCTCTGCGGCGCGTCGCGCAACAACGACGGGTCCATGATGACGAAGAAATTCACGCGCATCGAATCCCAGTTGACCTTGCGCACGCTGCTCACGGTCGCTTCGACCATCTGGCCGGCGACATCGAAGCGCAGGCGCTGCCCCAGCCCGATGTGCAGGCGCTGGGCGATGCCCTCCTCGATGGACAGCTCGGCCGCGCCCGGCGCGAACCAGCGCCCCTGGACGATGCTGTTGTGCGCGGGCGCGTCGGCGCGGTACGACAGGTTGAACTCGCGCTCGACCAGGCCGCGGGCGCGCTCGTCGTCGTAGCTGTCGGGGCCGACGGGGCGCCCGTCGATCGCCACCAGGCGCCCGCGGATCATCGGTTCGAGGCCGGCGCCGGCCACGTGGGCGGCCTGCAGGCGTTCCAGGACCGCGCCCGACTGGTCGGGCTGGATGTTGATGATGAAGCGGTTGGGCGCCTCGGCCGGCGCCTGGCCGCGCCATTGGTCTACCAGGTCGGTGCGCACGACCGCCAGCAACAGCAGCGCCATCAGGCCCAGCGACAGCGCCACCAGTTGCGCCACGGTGGCGCCGGGGCGCCGCTGCATCGCCGCCAGCGCGAAGCGCCAGGCGATGCCGGCGAGCGGGGTGCTGCCGCGGCGCAGGCCTTGCACGGCCAGCAGCAGCCCGCGCGCGGCGCCCGCGAACGCGCCGATGCAAGCCAGGAATCCGGCGCCGACGATGCCGCCGAGACGGGCGTCGCCCGCGGACCACACCAGCAGCACGGCAAAGGCGAACGCGCCGCCGCCGTAGGCCAGCAGCATCCGCGCGCTGGGCTCGCCCACGTCCCGGCGCAGCACGCGCACCGGCGAGACGCGCCGCAACTGCTCGAGCGGCGGCAGCCCGAAACCGAGCAGCAGCACGAGCCCGCACAGCAGGCCCTGCACCGCCGGCAGCACGCCGGGTACCGGCAGGCTGGCGGGCAGCAGCGCCGCCAGCATCCGCAGCAGCACCAGGTGCAGGCCCAGCCCGCCCAGCACGCCCACCGCGCTGGCGGCCAGGCCCACGGCCAGGTACTCGCCGGCAAAGAGCGCCACGATCTGCCCCTGCGTCAGGCCCAGGCAGCGCAGCAGCGCGCAGGTGTCGAGGCGGCGCGCGACGAAACGGCGCGAGGCGCTGTTCACGGCCACCGCGGCGATCAGGGTGGTGAGCAGCGCGACCAGGCCGAGGAAGCGGTCGGCGCGCGTCAGCGTGCGCTGCAGTTCGGGGCGGCCGTCGTCGAGCGTCTCCAGGTGCTGGCCGCGCTCGAGCCGCGGCTTGATCGCGGCCACCAGAGCGTGCAGCGGCGCCGCGTCCCCGGCGACCATCCAGCGGTAGGAGATGCGGCTGCCCGGCTGCACGAGGCCGGTGGCATCGAGGTCGGCCGTGCTGATCATCAGGCGCGGGGCAAAGCCCAGGACCTGGGTCGAGCGGTCGGGCTCGGCGGCCAGCACCGCGGCCACGCGCAGCCGCGCCTTGCCCAGCCGCAGCCCGTCGCCGAGGGCCAGCCCCAGCGCGTCGAGCAGCGGTGCGTCGACCCAGGCGGTACCGGCCGCCGGACCGCCCGCGACGCTGCGGGCCGTGGCGCCGTCTCGCACCTGCAGCGACCCGCGCAGCGGATATGCGGGGCTCACGGCCTTGACCGCGACCAGCACGCTGGCGTCGCCGGAGCGGCCCGCGGCATCGGTCATCGCCATGCTGGGAAAGGACAGCGATCGCGCGCTGCGCAGCTTGCGGGTGGCGGCATCGTCATCCCAGTGCGCGGGAATCGGATGGTCGGATTCGAGAACCGCGTCGCCGCCGATGTATTGCGCCGCGTCGCGCTGCAGGCCCTGGCGCAGCCGGTCGACGAAGAAGCCGACGCTGGTGATCGCGGCAACGGCGATGACCAGCGCGAGCGCGAGCAGGCGCAGCTCGCCGCCGCGCCAGTCGCGCCGCAGCATGCGCAGCGATTGCCGGATCCCGTTGCCTGTCGTCATCGTGAGCCGATTCTACGGCCCGCGCTCAGCTGCGCGGCGCCCGCACGGCGCGCGGCCGCGGATCGGCGCTGGCGCGGAACGCCGCGGCGTCGAAGCGCCGCAGCAGCTCGCGGGCACGCAGCGGATCGCCGGCGAGCCACTCCTCGTAGTCGCGCGGCTCCACCACGACGATGGAACGCTTCTCGTCACCCGGCGCGTGGAAGCGCTGCATCAGCGCGTGGCCATCGGCATTGATCGTCAGCATGCTGAACGACAGCACGGTCTGCGCGGTGGGCGCCCGCCACGCCTCCCAGATGCCGGCCACGCAGAATTCGGCGCCGCTGGCCGACTCGATGCGCCAGCGCACGGCGCGACCCGATTCGTAGCTGGGCTCGTAGAAGCTGCGCATCGGGACCAGGCAGAACTGGCGCTCGCGCCAGGCATGGCGGAAGCTGGGTTTCTCGGCGACGGTCTCGGAGCGCGCGTTGTAGGTGCTGCGCGCGATCTTGGTGTCGCGCGCCCAGTGCGGGATCAGCCCGAAGCAGGCGGGCCGGCAGGCATTGCCCTGGGGCGTGCGCAGGACGATGGGTGCCGTGTACGCCGGGTACGTTTCGTCGGCATAGTCGAAATCGGCTTCCAGCGCGAAGCGCTCGCGGATGAAATCGCGGCTGCCCGGCCGGTAGTTGGTGCACACGGAGCGGGCGGCGCCGGCGCGAGGCTACTTGTTGACCGTCGCGGCGCCGGCCGTGCAGACGACTTCGTCCTGGGCGCCGGAGCCGCCCGAGCAGCCGATCGCGCCGATGAGCTTGCCATCCTCGACCAGCGGTATGCCGCCGCGCGATGCGATGACATCGTCGAGCGTCATCACGTACTTGTAGTCCTTGGTCTGCAGCAGGTCCTCCCAGACGCGCGTCGGGCGCCGGAAACGCGCGGCCGCGCGCGCCTTGTGCTCGGCGATGGTGATCGATGCGAGCTGCGCGCCGTCCATGCGCAGGAAGGTGACGAGATTGGCGCCCGAATCGACCACGGCGATGTTGAGCGGCCAGCCGCGCCGCGCCGCCTCGGCGGCGGCGGCGGCAACCGCGGCCTGCGCCCGCTGGGCCGCGATCGGCGCGCCGTAGGGAATGTTGAAGGACATCTTGTCGGCCACGATGTCGCGCGCATCCGGTGCGGCCGCCGGCGCGGCTGCCGGCGCCGGGGCATCGGCCGCGCCGGCGGCAAGCAGCATCGACAGCAGGCAATAGAGCACGGTGCCGCGGGCCAGGAGCCGTGGTGCCGGTATGCGCATGGGGTTCATGTCGTCTCCTCGGATGGCGGCGCCGCGGCGGCGGCTGCGGCCGCCGGCCGGCGCATGCGGTGGTGCGCGGGGTCAGGTACCGCGCTGGATCAGTTCGATCTTGTACTGATCGGGGTCCTCGACAAAGGCGATGACGGTGCTGCCGCCCTTGACCGGACCGGGTTCGCGGACGATCTTGCCGCCCGCCGCGCGTATCGCCGCGCAGGTCGCGGCCACGTCGGCCACGCCCAGCGCGATATGGCCGTAGGCCGAGCCCAGTTCGTAGTGATCGACGCCATAGTTGTACGTGAGCTCGATCTCGGCGTGGCCGTCGGCATTGCCCCGGCCGGCACCGACGAAGGCCAGGGTGTACTTCTGCTCGGGACGGTCGCTGGTGCGCAGCAGGTTCATGCCCAGCACCCGCGTGTAGAAATCGATCGAGCGCTGCAGGTCGCCGACGCGCAGCATGGTGTGCAACAGGTTCATCGGTACGGGTACTCCTTGCTACGCTAGCGTGGCGCGCGACCCACGGCCGGCCGCGCGGTTTGCCAAAGGCGGGTCAAATCCGTCATAGTCAGCATAGCAGCGCGTCGGATCAAAAAAAATCGCGGTCGCCACCGGCCGCACAAGGAGCATTGTCATGGAAAATCGTCGCCGCCGCTTCGTCGGCGGAATGCTGGCCGCTACCCCGCTGGCACTGCTGGGACAACAATCCCTTGCGGCGCAAGAGGTCAATCTGAAGATCTCCCACCAGTGGCCGGGCGGCAGCGCCACCGAAGGCGATTTTCGCGACCGGCTGTGCCGCAAGTTCTCCGCCGAAGTGGAAAGGCGCACCGGTGGCGCGCTCAAGTGCACCGTCTACCCGAACGCCTCGCTCGCCAAGGCCAACGTGCAGTTCAGCCAGCTGCGCAAGGGCGCCCTCGACATGTCGCTCGTACCGCTGTCCTACGGCGGCGGCGAGGTGCCGGAGGTCAATATCGGCCTGATGCCCGGTGTCGTCACCTCGTACCAGCAGGGCAGCCGCTGGAAGACCTCGGAGATCGGCAAGGAGCTGTCCGACGTGCTTGCCGACAAGGGCATCGTCGTCGTCAGCTGGATCTGGCAGGCCGGCGGCGCCGCGTCGCGCGCCAAGGCGCTGGTCGAGCCCGCCGATGCCGCCGGCATGAAGATCCGCGGCGGCAGCCGCGAGATGGACATGGTGCTCAAGGCCGCCGGCGCGGCGGTGCTCAACCTGCCCTCCAACGAGATCTACGCCGCCCTGCAGACGGGTGCCCTCGACGCCGCGTTGACGTCCTCGAGCAGCCTGATCTCGTTCCACCTGGACGAAACCGCCAGGTTCGTCACGACCGGCCGCGAGCATGCGTACTGGTTCATGTTCGAACCGCTGTTGATATCGCGGCAGATCCTCGAGAGCCTGCCCAAGGACATGCAGGCCACCATCCTGGCGGTGGGCGGCGAACTGGAATCGTTCGCGCTGGATGCGGCCCGGGGCGACGACCAGCTGGTGGCCACGGTCTTCGGGAAGGCCGGCGCCAAGGTCACCGATCTGCCGGAGGCCACGGTGCTGCGCTGGCAGGCCATCGCCCGCGATACCGCGTGGAAGGACTACGCGGCCCGGAGCGAGCGCTGCGCGCGCCTGATCGCGCTGGTCGAAAAATCCGCATGAGCACCGGCGCGTCCGTCGCCCCGGCGCCGGCGCGCGGTGCGCTGGGCGCGCTGGTCCGCGCGGTCGGCATGCTCAACCGGCTCATCCTGGCGCTGGGGATGCTGGCGGTGCTGGCCGCGGCCGGCATACTCACCGCCGCGGTCTTCCTGCGCTACTTCCTGCACCAGCCGACCGACTGGCAGGATGAGATGGCGGTCTTCCTGCTGGCCGGAACCACGTTCCTGTGCAGCGGCTACGTGCAGGAGCAGCGCGCGCACATCGGCATCGAGGCGCTGGCCGGACTGCTGCCCGAACGCGTCGACCTGCTGCGCCGGCGCTGCGTCGATCTGGCCTCGCTCGCTTTCTGCAGTTTCTTCACGTGGAAGACCATGGCACTGCTGCACGAGGCCTATGCCGAGGGCCAGACGACCGAGTCCGCCTGGGCACCGCCCCTGGCGATCCCGTACGGCCTGATGGCCGCGGGCATGGTGCTGCTCAGCCTGCAGTTGCTGCTGCAGGTGCTGGTGGGCCCGACGCCGGCGCGCGAGCGCGGCCGCGCCGGCCCGGCGCCATGAGCACGGGCCTCATCGGCCTGCTCTACGGCGCCGGCACGCTGCTGCTGCTGTTCTCGGGCATGCCCATCGCGTTCGCGCTGGGCAGCATCGCCACCGTGTTCATGTACCTGTTCATGCCGGCCTCGGCGCTCGACACCATCGCGCAGAGCGTCTACGAGGAGATGGCCAGCATCACGCTGCTCTCCATCCCGCTGTTCATCCTCAAGGGCGCCGCCATCGGCAGGTCGCGCGCCGGCGCCGACCTGTATGCCGCCATCCACGCCTGGCTCTACCGCGTGCCCGGCGGCCTGGGCATCGCCAACGTCTTCGCCTGTGCGCTGTTCGCGGCGATGGCCGGGTCCAGCCCGGCCACCTGTTCGGCCATCGGCAGCGCTGGCATTCCGGCGATGCGCGAGCGCGGCTATTCGCCGGGGTTCGCCGCCGGCATCATCGCCGCCGGCGGAACCCTGGGGATACTGCTGCCGCCCTCGATCACCATGATCCTGTATGCGGTGGCGGCCGAGCAGTCGCTCGGCCGGCTGTTCCTGGCCGGCATCGGGCCGGGCATCCTGCTCGTCGTGCTGTTCTCGGTGTACACGGCGCTGCGCTTTCGCCGCGAATTCCGCCGCGCCCGCATCGCCTACCTGATCCGCGGCACGCCCTCGGCCTACCTCGACGAGATGACGATGGGCTTCCTGGACCGCACGCGGATGCTGCCCAAGGTGCTGCCGTTCGTGATCCTGCTGATCGGCGTGATGGTCGCGCTGTACGGCGGCTATGCCACGCCGTCGGAGACCGCCGGCCTGGGCGCCATCCTGGCGCTGGTGCTGATCGCCGTGGTCTACCGGATGTGGAGGCCGGCCGCGGTCGCGCCGATGCTGGCCGCGACGATCCGCGAATCGACGATGCTGATGTTCATCATCGGCATGTCGCTGCTGTATTCCTACGTGATGAGCTACCTGCACATCAGCCAGTCGGCCGCCGAATGGGTCGTCGCCATGCAGTTCTCCCGCTGGGCGTTGCTGGCCGCCATCCTGGGCATGGTCGCCGTGCTCGGCTTCTTCCTGCCGCCGGTGTCCATCATCCTGATGACCGCGCCCATCATCCTGCCGCCGCTCAGGGCGGCCGGTTTCGACCTGATCTGGTTCGGCGTCGTGATGACCCTGGTGATGGAGATGGGCCTGATCCATCCGCCGGTGGGGCTGAACCTCTTCGTCATCCGCAATGTCGCGCCGGACATCCCGCTGCTCGACGTCATCCGGGGCGTGACGCCGTTCGTGCTGCTGATGATGCTGGCGGTGGTGGCGTGCTGCTTCTTCCCGGAACTCGCCACCTGGTTTCCCCGCCGCGTGATGGGCTAGCGCGACGCAGGCACCTCAGGCGCCGCTGGCGCGGCTGCGCGGGGCAGCCGGCGCCACGTCCCACTGCACGACGAAGCGTTCGAATTCGCCCAGCGGCAGCGGGCGCGCGAACAGGTAGCCCTGGAAGGTCTGGCAGCCGTGGTGCTGCAGGAAGGCGCGCTGCGGCTCGGTTTCCACGCCCTCGGCGATCACGTCCAGCCCCAGGCTGGTCGCCAGCGTGATGATGGTCTGGGCGATGATCCCGTCGTTGCGGTTGTCCGGCAGGTTGAGCACGAACGATTTGTCGATCTTGAGTTCGTTGAGCGGCAGCTTGCTCAGGTACGAGAGCGACGAATTGCCGGTGCCGAAATCGTCCAGGGCGAAGCTGATGCCCAGGGCCTTCAATTCGTTCATCTTGACGAAGGTGTCGCCGACATCGTCGAGCACGACGCTCTCGGTGATCTCCATCTTGAGGCGCGAGGGATCGGCGCCGGCCTGCGTCACCAGGTGGCGCACCAGCGCGACGAATTCGCCCTGGCGGAACTGGCGCGCGCTGACGTTCACCGCCAGGCGCAGGTCGCGCATCGCCGGCACCGACGACCAGGCCTTGATCTGCGCACAGGCCGTCTCGAACACCCATTGCCCGATCGGCACGATCAGGCCGGTCTCCTCGGCCAGCGGGATGAAATCGCCGGGCGGCACCAGGCCGTGGTGCGGATGCGCCCAGCGGATCAGCGCCTCGGCCCCGACGATGCGCCCGCCGCGGTCGATCTGCGGCTGGTAGTAGAGGTGGAGCTGTCCTTCCTCGATCGCCAGGCGCAGGTCCGATTCCATGGCGCTGCGCTGGTCGAGCGCCGTCTGCATGGCCGGATCGAAGAACCGCAAGGTATTGCGGCCGGCATTCTTGGCCTGGTACATCGCCAGATCCGCGTGCTTGAGCACCGTCTCGATGGAGTCGGCATCGCCCTTGAAGAGCGCCACGCCGACACTGGCCGGGCAATGGAACTGGCGGTCGCCCAGGTCGTAGGGACGCGCCAGCGCCATGCGCAGCTTCTCGCCGACGGCGCCGGCGGCCAGCACGGCGCCGTGCGTGTCCCCGCCCAGGTCTTCGAGCACCACCACGAACTCGTCGCCGCCGAGGCGCGCCACCAGGTCGCGCGGCCGCACGTGCGCCTGCACGCGCAGCGCCGCCTCGACCAGCAGCTTGTCGCCGGCATCGTGGCCGCGCGTGTCGTTGAGCACCTTGAAATTGTCCAGGTCCATGAACAGCAGCGCGTTGAGGCGGTTGCCGCGACGCCCATGGGCCATGATCTGCCCCATCCGGTCGAGCAGCATGCGCCGGTTCGGCAGCTGCGTGAGCGGATCGAAGTACGCCAGGTTGTGGATCTGCGCCTCGGCCTCCTTGTTGCGCGTGATGTCGGCAAAGGCGCTGACGTAGTGGGTCGGATTGCCGTCCTGGCCGGTGACCGCCGAGATGGTCATCCACGCGGTGTAGGTGCTGCCGTCCTTGCGCTTGTTGCGGATCTCGCCCTGCCAGTAGCCGGTGCTGCGCAGCGCCTGCCACAGCGCCTGGTAGAAGCTGGCGTCCTCGGCCCCGGCCTCGAGAAAGTGCGCCGGCCGGCCGATCACCTCCTGCGCCTTGTAGCCCGTCAGCTCGGTGAATGCCCGGTTGACGCGCAGCGTGATGCCCTGCGGATCGGCGACCACGATGCCCTCCTGCGATTCGAAGGCCGTGGCCGCGATGCGCAGCTCGTCCTCGGCATTGCGGCGCGCCGAGACGTCCTCGGAGAAGATGACGATCCCGCCCACCGCGCCGCTGGCCGTGCGCCAGGGCCGCGCGTCCCACATCAGCCACTGGACGGTGCCGTCGCGCCGCGCCAGCCGGTCCTCCGCGCGGTGCAGCGCCTCGCCGGCCAGCGCACGCTCATAGATGTCCTTCCAGTCGTCGGGGACCTCGGGAAAGACTTCGTAGTGCGAGCGCCCGAGGATCTTCTGGCCGACCAGGGAATAATCGACCAGCCAGCGGCGGCTGACGGCCAGGTAGCACAGGTTGCGGTCGAGCATCGCGAGCGCCGCCGGGGCGTATTCGAACAGCAGGCGCAGCCGGTCGTGGCTCTCGGTGACCGACGCGGCCAGCGCCTGGGCGCGGTCGCGCGCCTCGGCGTAGTCGATGGTGCGCTGCTCGAGGCTGCCTGCCAGCTGCACCAGTTCGACGCGCGCGCGCTCCGAGTCGACGCCGGCCGCTTCGAGGCGCCGCTGGTGCTCGAACAGCGATGCCAGCAGTATGGTCAGGCTCACGGAGGTATTGACGATGATCGGCAATATCGACAGGTAGCCCGGGCCCAGCGACAGTTCGCTGATGATCCCCGAGACGTCGACCACGGCATAGCACAGCAGGGCCGCGGCGACGACCTTGGCGGCGTAGCCGCGGCGCATGATCAATATCGCCACCCCGCCGAAGAGATTGGCCGTGAGCATCATGGCGAGGTAGGCGGTGCCGCCATCGTTCATGCCGAAGGCGCGGGCCACCAGGATTGCCAGCCAGGCAAAGAGCGCCAGTCCCGCGAACCTGATGCCGCCGCTGCGCCGGCCGACGTAGTCGGCCACGCCGGCGACGACGCACGCCACCTGGGCACCATCGAGCAGGGCAAAGCCGGCGCGCCACGTCTGCCAGAATTCGACCGGGCCGTGGTAGGCGGCGGAGATGCCGGACAGGAAGTGATAGACGGCCCACAGCCGCGCCCAGCGCGTGCCCGGGACGAACAGCGAGAACACCGCGAACACCACGGCGATCGCGAACTCGGACGCGGCCAGCAGCAGCCCGATGAAGGGGGTGACGCTGGGACTGTCGGCCTGGACGATGCGCGCCGTCGCCGTCATGCGGACGACGAGGTCAAGCACCGGGACCGCAAGCGCGATTGCGGCAAGGACCAGCAATGCCAGACGGACCCGGGCTCGCATCGAATGCTCCTTCGCCCCCTTGCCTACCGGTCGATCGAGACGCGCTTGCCGACCGGGTGATGCCGTTCGCGATCGTCACGAAGCAGCTGCCGTTGCTCCGGACATTATGACCATTGGCTGTCATTTTCGCTTGCGGGCGAGCACAATAAAAGGACCTCCGCGCGGATTGCTGCAGCGCAATGCCGCGATCGATCGTTTACCTGGGGGAGGAATCCATGCGGAGCGCCGCTGCGCTCATCGGTCTACTGCCGGCGCTCGCGCTGGCGCCCGTCGTGGCCGGCGCGGCGCCGAGCGAGGACACGATGGAGCCGATAACGGTGACCGCCGAAAAGCAGCCGGCCACGCTCGACAAGACGCCGCTGTCGATCGAGGTCATCTCCGGCGACGGCGCGGCACAGCGCGGCCTGGACCAGCTCGACGAACTGATGGCGGGCGTGGGCGGCGTCAAGATCCTGCAGGGCGCCGCCGGCCCGTCGTTCTACATCCGCGGAATCGGCACCGGCGTGCCGCCCAGCGTCGGCGACCCGGAAATCAATCTCAACATCGACGGCGTCTACCAGTCGCAGCCCGAATATGCGCGCGCCGGCCTGTATGACATCCGCCGCGTCGAGGTGCTGCGCGGCCCGCAAGGCACGCTCTACGGCCGCAATGCCCTGGCGGGCGTGGTCAACGTCGTCACCAACGACCCGGTATTCCACCCCGACGCGGCCGCGGCGCTCGGCGTCGGCGACTACGGACGCCTTGCCGCCCAGGGGATGGTCAATGTCCCGGTCGGCGACACGCTCGCGGTGCGTGCCGCCTTCAGCTCGCAGAAGCGCGACGGCTACCTGTCCAACGGCGCCGACGACGAACGCGTCGATTCGCAGCGGATCAAGTTGCTCCTGCGCCCCGACGGCCCCGTCGCGCTGCTGCTGGCCGTGGACCACACGCGCGAGGGCGGCCAGGGCGAGGGCGAGATCCAGGTGGTGGCGCCGCCGGCGGGCTTTCCGACCGGCACGGCCGGCCTGGGCAATGCGCTGGCATCGGCCAACCCCTGGACCTCGCCCGACCCGGGCGACGCGGCGCGGCACGTCGACTTCTGGAACACCCGCCTCACGCTCGACTGGGACCTCGGATTCGGCCTGCTGACGGTGCTTCCGGCGTATCGCTACGGCAGCAACACCTGCCTGAACTGCTGGCGCTCGGAGACGGACCAGAACAACGCCTTCAGCGAACACCAGGCGACGGTGGAGGTGCGCCTGGCGTCGGCGCCGCAGGCGGCGGTGAGCTGGATCGCGGGGGCCTACACCCTCAAGGCCAGCGACCCGTCGCGCACCGAGCAGCTCGGACCGGGCGCGAGTTCCTTCGACGCCCGTTCGGGCAACCTCGTCAACGAGCAGGGCCAGCTGGCGTTCGATTCGCGTTCCCACGCGCTGTTCGGCCAGGCGACCTACCCCTGGTCCGTGCGGCTGCGCATGACCGGCGGCCTGCGCTACAGCGTCGACCGCAAGGACGAGGCCGCCTACGTCGGCGCGGAGCAGAACGGCACGACCGTCAGCACCACCGGCATCTTCACCGGCGCCCGCACCTGGCAAGCGCTGACGTACACGGCCGGCCTGGCCTACGACCTGGGCGAGGCAACGCTCGCCTATGCGCGCCTCGCCACCGGCTACAAGGCCGGCGGATTCTTCGAAGGCGCGGCGCCGAACGACTACGCCCCGGAACACCTGCAGACCATCGAAGTCGGCGCCCGCGCCCGTCTGCTCGATGGGCGGCTGGACCTCGATGCCAACGTCTTCGTCTACGACTACCGCGACTACCAGATCAACTACCTGGGCTACATCCATCCGATCGCGGCGGGCATCTTCGGCGTTCTGACGGCCAACGCCTCCGGCGCGCGCACCCAGGGCGCCGAGCTGGCGCTGCGCTACCGCCTGCGGCGCGACGACGAGGTCGAGCTCGCCGCGTATCCGCTGCACACGCGGTTCAAGACACTGGTCATCGACGGGCCGTTCGGCGGAACCTTCACCGGCCTGCCGCTGCCGTTCGCGCCGCGCGTCTCGGCCAACCTCGCCTACGAGCACCGGCAGCGTCTGGCCTCGGGAGCGGCGCTGTCGCTGCGCCTTGCCACCCACCTGGAGACCACCAGCTGGGTGAGCTACAGCGAGGCGCCGGGAACCCGCCAGCCCGGCCATGCCGTCAGCGATATCCTGATCGGCTACCGGACGCCGGGGCGCGCGTGGTCGATCAGCGCTTATGTCAGGAACCTGGCGAACACGCCGGTGCTGGCCAACGCGCAGGGTGGACCAGCCGGCCTGGAAGCCGCCGACATCGGGCCGCCGCGCACGATAGGCCTGGAGCTCGGCGCACAGCTGCCGCGCTGAGCGGCGAATTGCGCAGGCCACCGGCGGGGAAAAACGCAACACGCGGCGCTGCACAGGCGCTATTGTGGGGCGTCGCGACCGGCAGCGCGCGCCGGCCGTCGTTTTGCCAACCCCACCCAGGATGAACCATGCAGGTCGAAATCATTGAAACCGAGACCCGCAAGGTGGCGGCATCGATACCGATAGTGCTCGCCGGCCCGCGCGCGGTGCCCTCCGAGCAGGAGTTCTTCCAGCAGGCCTGGCGCACGGCCGTCGCCGACAAGAGCGTCGATCCCGAGCGGCGCGACGACTACACCTTCCGCCTGCTGCGCTGACTCGCAGGGGCCCCGCGCCGGCGCTGCCGGCGGCGGCCAGCCACCCCGTCGGTGGTGTGGTTGCATTTGACGGCCCTCTCGACCCGCCATAGGATCGCGCGGCAGGCGCCCTTGCGCGCAGTGCGTCCCGCATCACGCGTGCCTGGCAGTGTCTTGGAAGAACCGCGCACCGGTTCGAGGGGACGTCGTTGAAGGCCCAATTGCCGTTGGCGGCAGCGTTGCCCGTCTTCATCGCGCTCGGCGCCGCGGCCACTGCGGCACGCGCGCTCGATCCCAACCTCGCCGATCTCTCGTTCGAGGAACTGGCCAATATCAGCGTCATTTCCAGCAGCAAGCGCGCGGTACGTCTCGCGGACGCCCCCTCGTCGGTATTCGTCATCACCGCCGAGGACATCCGCCGCTCCGGGGCGACCAGCATCCCCGAGGCGCTGCGCCTCGCGCCCAACCTCCAGGTCGCGCGCATCAGCGCCGTGGGCTACGCGGTCAGCGCGCGCGGGTTCAACGGCACCGCGGCAAACAAGCTGCTGGTGCTGATCGACGGGCGCTCGGTCTATTCGCCGCTCTTCTCCGGCGTCTTCTGGGACGTGCAGGACGTGATGCTCGAGGACGTCGAGCGCATCGAAGTGGTCAGCGGGGCGGGCGGCACCCTGTGGGGCGTCAATGCGGTCGACGGAGTCATCAACATCATCACGCGACCGGCCAGCGAGACGCAGGGGACCCTGGCCAGCGGCGGGGCCGGCAACCGCGAGGAGCACGCCGCGGTGCGCTACGGCGCGGGCTATGGCTCGCAGGCGAGCTACCGGCTGTACGCCACGCAGTCGGACTTCGCGCACACGACCATCGCCACCGGCGCGAACGCCAACGACGCCGACCAGCGCCACCAGGCCGGTTTCCGTGCCGACTGGGCGGCGGACCGCGACTCGTTGATGGTCAAGGGCGACCTGTATGCGGGCATCGAGGGCCAGCCCCTGCCCGGCAGCATCTCGATCACCGGCGACACGCTGACGCTGGGCAATATCGCCACGCGCGGCGGCAATCTCACGGGCCTGTGGGAGCGCCAGCTCGACGGCGGCGGCGCCGTGTCGCTGCAGCTCTACTACGACCACACCGGGCGGACCGTGCCGCCGACCTTCGCCGACAACCAGGACATCGTCGACGTGCAATTCCAGGTCTCGGCCGCACCCTGGGGCGCCAATGCCATCGTCTGGGGCGCGGGCTACCGCTACGGGATCGACCACGTGGACAACAGCATCTACGTGGCACTGCTGCCGGCCACGCTCGACCAGAAGTGGAGCAATGCCTTCGCCCAGGACGAGATCACGCTGTCCGACGCGCTCAAGCTGACGCTGGGAGCCCGCCTCGAGCGCAACGACTACACCGGCAACGAGTTCCTGCCGACCGCCCGCCTGGCCTGGAAGAGCGCGCTCGACCAGCTGCTCTGGATTTCCGCTTCGCGCACCGTGCGCGCGCCCTCGCGACTCGATCACGACATCTACGTTCCCTATGCCCCGGGCCTGCCGCCGCCCGACCTGCTGCGCGGCGGACCCGCCGTGGTATCCGAGCTTGCCGACGACTACGAGGCCGGCTACCGGGGCAACCTGGGCGAGCTCGCCACGGTATCGGCGACCCTGTATCGCACCGGCTACGACCACCTGCGCACGCAGGAGATCGACCCGAGCTTCACGTACGTCACGTACGGCAACGGCATGCGCGGCGCGACCATGGGCGCCGAGGCGTGGGTCGTCATGCAGGCGGCGCCGGCCTGGCGCATCAACGCCGGGTTGAGCCGCCTGCGCCAGGACCTGCAGCTGCAGCCCGGCAGCAACGACCTGACGGCGCCGGCGCGCACCGCCGGCGCCAACCCCGATCTCTGGTGGATCCTGCGCTCGTCGCACGACATCGGCCGACGCACCGAACTGGATCTGAGCGTGCGCCACGTGGCGGCGCTCGCCGAACCGGCCGTGCCGGGGTATACGACGCTCGACCTGCGCCTGGGCTGGCAGGCGCTGCCTTCGCTGGAGCTCTCGCTGAGCGGCCAGAACCTGCTGGGCGGCGGCCACGCCGAGTTCACGTCCAGCCAGACGCGCTCGGTGATCCGCCCCGAAGCCTATGTGAAGGCGGTCTGGCATCCGTGAGGCCGCGCGCCGCGGGCGCGCGCCATGGCCCGCAGGCCTCAGGCGATGCTGTCCTCGAAGATGCCGCGAAAGGTCTCCTGGTTGCGCTCGAAGGCATCCCGCAGATCGGGGTCGATGTGTTCCGGCCGGGTGCGTCCGTCTCCCTTGAGCAGCACGCCCATCGCCTGCTCATGGTCGAACGCGGGCTTGTACGGCCGCCTGCTGCGCAGTGCGTCGTAGATGTCGCAGATATTCATGATGCGCGCCGCCACCGGTATCGCCTCGCCCCGGATGCCGCGCGGGTAGCCGCTGCCGTCCCAGCGCTCGTGGTGGTTCAAGGCGATCTCCGCGCCCATCTGCAGGTACGGTGACTGCTTGCTGGCCAGGATGCGCGCGCCCAGCGTCGTGTGCGTCTGCATGACCGTCCATTCATCGGGCGTATGCGGCCCGGGCTTGAGCAGGATATGGTCGGGAATGCCGATCTTGCCGATGTCGTGCATCGGGCTGGCGTACAGGATGTTCTCGCGAAAGACGCCGTCCATGCCCAGGTGGCCGGCCAGCTCCTGGCAATACAACCCTATCCTCTGGATGTGCAGGCCGGTATCCTCGTCCTTGTGCTCGGCGGCCGCCGTCATCGTGTAGATCGCCTCGCGATAGCTGGCGCGCAGGTCCTCGGTCCGGGCAAGCACCCGCTCCTCGAGTTCCTCGTTGTACCGGTGCAGCGCCTTGTAGAGCAGGCGCACCTCCAGCATGTTGTGGATGCGCGTGAGCATCTCGACGTTGTCGAAGGGCTTGCTGACGAAATCCTTGGCGCCGGCCTCGAGCGCCTTGAGCTTGTGGGAGGGATCGGCGGTCAGCGCCAGGATCGGCAGGTAGCCGTCGCGCTCGACGCCCTTGAGCGCCTCCATCACCTGGAAGCCGTCGAGGTGGGGCAGGTTCAGGTCGAGCACGATCAGGTCGTGGCGATGGTTGCGATACAGCTCGACCACGCGGCGCGAGTCGGTCGTCGACATGACCTCCGTGTAGCCGGCGCTGCGCAACAGGAAGTCGAGCAGCATGATGTTCGCCTCCTGGTCGTCGACGATCAGTATGCGCGCCTGGCGGATATTGCTCAGCATTGCATCGCCCTCCCTTTTCAGCCCGACCGCTGGTCGCGCCGCGCCAGCAGCTCGTTGGCGCTGTCGATCGCTTCGGTCAGGTCGTCGAAGTTCACCGGCTTGGTGAGGTAACGGAAGAATCCTTCGCCCAGGCCGCGCGCCACGTCGCTGGGCATCGCGCGGGCGGTGACGGCGATGACCGGGATGCGCGCCAGGCGCGTGTCCCGGCGCAGGATCGCGAGCACCTCCGTGCCGCTCAGATCCGGCAGGTTCAGGTCGAGAAAGATCATCCGCGGCAGGTGCTCGCGCGCCAGGGCCAGGCCCATGTGCCCGCTGGCGGCCGAGACGAGGTGATAGTCGCCGCGCAGCGAGAAGTACTCCTGCATCAGCTGCAGGTTGGCCGGGTTGTCCTCGACGTAGAGGATCTCCGGAGCGCTGCCGTTGCCGGCCGCGCCGGCCGACGCCTCCGGCGGCGTGGCGCCGCCGACCTCCATCAGTTTGGATTCGGCCGGCGCCTCGTTGAGTTCGATCCAGAAGACGCTGCCCACGCCCAGCGTGGAATTGACACCGATCTCGCCGCCCATGAGCTCGACCAGGCGCTTGGTGACGACCAGGCCGATGCCGGTGCCCTCCTTCGTGCCCGTCTGCTGGCCCAGCCGGTTGAAGGGCTGGAAGAGCTCGGCCAGTTGCGCCTTGGAGAGTCCGCGGCCGCTGTCGCGCACGGAGATGCGCACCCGGCCGCGCACCGGCGAGGCGAAATCGACCAGCACCGCCTCGTTCTCGTAGCCGTACTTGATGGCATTGGACAGCAGGTTGAGCAGCACCTGCTTGAGGCGGGTGCGGTCGGCCATCACCCGGTAGCCGCTGGTGGGGTAGACCACGCGCGCGCCGTACTGGCGCGCCTGCGGGTCGAGCATGACCTGGCACTCCAGTATGGTCTCGGCCAGCGACACCGGCTCGACCGACAGCGTCAGGCGCCCCGATTCGATCTGCGACAGGTCGAGGATCTCGCTGATGAGCGCGAGCAGGTGGCGGCCCGCCTTGAGGATCTGCTCGACGAAATCGCGCCGCTTGGCGACCGGGATGTCGATGTTCTCGTTGGCCAGCAGCTGGCCGAAGCCGAGGATGGCGTTGAGCGGCGTGCGCAGTTCGTGGCTCATGTTGGACAGGAACGCCGACTTGGCCTGGTTGGCCCCGTCGGCGGCCGCCTTGGCGCGGCCGAGCTCCTCGACGGTGGTCTGCAGCTGCGCCGTGCGGTCGCGCACCCGCGCTTCGAGCCCTTCGTTGAGCCGCTGGACCTGCTCCTGGGCCAGGCGGCGCTCCTCGGCCTCGCGCGACAGGCTGCGCGTGAACGCGTCGTTCTCGTCGATCTGGCGCTGGATCTCGTTGAGCACGCCGTTGAACGCCTCGACCAGCGTGCCCACCTCGTCGTCGCTGGTCTTGACCGCGCGCAGCGCGTAGTTGCGGTCGCGCACGACGCCGCGGGCGATCTCGCTGATCGCCAGTATCGGCCGCGTGATCACGTATTGCATCCGCGACGACAGCAGCAGCGCGACCCCCATGGCCAGGCCCACGACGGCCAGGCTGATGCCGGCGTAGCCGGCGATCCGGCCCATCAGCTCGTACTCGGCGCGGATGTAGACGGCGCCGAGGATCTCCTGGCCCTCGACGATGCGCTTGGTCACGACCAGGTAGCCGCCCTCGACGCGCGCGCCGTCGGTGCCGGCCAGCGGCGGCACCTCCTTCTCGCCATCGTCCGCCGCATAGGTGGCGAACACCGTCCCGCGCTCGTTGTAGATGGCCGCGGCGCGCACCTTCGGCTGCAGGCGCAGGATCCTGAGGTTGCCGGCGGCCGCGTCGGCGTCGTTGAACATCAGCGCGGTGGCGCTGGTGCGTCCCAGCAGTTCGGCCTGGGTGGAGATCTCCGATACCCAGTTGCGGTGATAGGTGAAGAGGTCGTAGCCGACCATCGCGGCGAGCGAAATGACCACCGCGACCAGCGTGGTCAGCAGGACCACGCTCAGCAGTTTCTGTCGCAGGAGCATCGATGTCGGCCCGTCGACGCCGCTACACGACCCGGCGCGCGACCGAAAGCAGGCGCGAACTGATCTTGATGTTCTTGCGTTCCGCCCGTTGCGGCGCGACATCGAAGCGCACGCGATCGGATTCGATGACGAAATTGATGACGCTGCCCAGCGCGAAGGCCGCCTCCGACTCGGTGACCGTGAGCACCGGTCGCGCCGTGGTGGTGCGGAGCAGTTCCTCGGCCAGTGCGGCCGCGCCCCGACCGATGAAGAGCACGTGCACGCCATCGACCGATTGCGGCCCCGCGACCCGGCGCACGGCCAGCTGCCGGTCGCGGGCCGACTTCTGCGCGACGATCGCCGACAGTTCGTCGGCCATCGGGCCCGCGTCGACGACGCCGATGACCAGCGCATCGGCAGGCCAGGGGTTGCTCCCGGCCGGCCACTCCACGTAGCCGATGAACTTGTAGAGGAAGGCCGCCTTGACCTGGTATTCGGTCGGGCCTTCTTCGCGCTGGGCACGGGCGCTGCCTAGGCTGCCCAGCAGCAGGGCGCCCAGCGCCTGCACGCAGCCGCGCCGGCGCAGCTTGACGCCCGATTCCCGATTGCTGCTCCTGCGCAGTGTTCCGAGCGAAGACGAAACAAGCAAGGCAAGCCTCGTTGGGTCGCATTGGTCGGGGTCCCGGGAGTGGCAGGCTCCCGATCCGGAAACGCAAGTGCATTCTGGCACTATTCGTTCGCTTGCTGCAGGGCCGCTGGCGACGAGCTGCACCGCCTCGGGGAAAACCGCACCCGGCGAATAAATCATGCGGCGCCGCGCGCCTGGATCGTCGTGGCGGAGGCGGTGAGATTCGAACTCACGGAGGGTTGCCCCTCGCCGGTTTTCAAGACCGGTGCCTTAAACCGCTCGGCCACGCCTCCGACGGCCGCTATTGTGCCGTGAAACGAACGCTGGCCATACCTGGGGAACCATCGGCGGGCAGCGCCGATCCAAGGCTAGGCCTTCCTCCTGCGGTACCATTTCGCCGATGAAAAACGTCAATGCCCTCGTCCTGGTTGCGCTGCTCCTGGCCTGCGGCCTGCTCGTTGCGCCGCTGTCGCTCGTGCCGCTGGCGGCGGCCGAGCCCGACAAGCCCGCGCTCTCGCTCACGACCCTGGCCGGGGAGGATTTCGATCTCGGGCGCCAGCGCGGGCACGTGGTGCTGGTCCATTTCTGGGCCACCTGGTGCCCGCCGTGCATCGAGGAGATGCCGGCGCTGCAGTCCTTCTACGAGCACTACCGCGAGCGCGGCGTCGAGGTCATCGCCGTCAGCCAGGATCGCACCCGCGACATCGACGAGGTGCACCACATGATGCACCACATGAAGATGAGCTACCCGGTGGCCATGGCGCACACGGCCGTGCGCAATTCCTTCGGCGAGCAGGCGGCACTGCCGGTGACCTACGTGATCGACGCCCAGGGCGTGGTGCGCGGCGAGCTGCGGCCCAAGACCCAGCCGGTCACCGAAGCGGCGCTGGCACGGCTCGTCGATCCGCTGCTGCAGGAGCATCCGGCGCCGCAGTAGGGCGCCGCCCCGGGCCGGACGGTTCAGCCGGCCTTCTTGACCAGGCGCGGTTCGCGCAGCAGTTCGGGAAAGCGCGCCCGTATGGCCGCTTCCATCCCCGGGGCATCCAGGCCGGCCTTGGCAAGCAGGCGGGCATGATCGCCATGATCGATGAACTGGTCGGGCAAGCCCAGTCGCAACAGCGGCGTGCGCCGCTGCAGGTCCTCGAGCGCCTCGGCGCAGGCGCTGCCGGCGCCGCCGACGACGGTGTTTTCCTCCACGCTCACCAGCGCGTCGTGGGTATCGGCCAGCCGCCCCAGCAGCTCGCGGTCGATGGGCTTGACGAAGCGCATGTCGACGACGGTGGCGTCCAGCGCATTGGCAACGCCCAGCGCGGTGTGCAGCAGCGGGCCGAAGGCCAGGATCGCGATGCGCCCGCCAGGGCGGGCATGCGATTCGCGCACCACGACGCCGCGGCCGATCGGCACCGTGTCGAGCGTCGGCGCCACCGCGGCGCCGCAGCCGGCGCCGCGCGGGTAGCGCACCGCCGCCGGTCCGTCGTGGGCGAAGGCGGTGCTCAGCATCTTGCGGCACAGGTCCTCGTCGCTGGGGGTCATCACCACCAGGTTCGGGATGCAGCGCAGGTACGACAGGTCGAAGGCGCCATGGTGGGTGGCGCCGTCGGCGCCCACCAGCCCGCCGCGATCGAGCGCGAACACCACCGGCAGGTTCTGCAGCGCCACGTCGTGGATCAGCTGGTCGTAGCCGCGCTGCAGGAAGGTCGAGTAGATGGCGACCACCGGCTTGAGCCCCTCGCAGGCCAGGCCGGCGGCGAAGGTCACGGCGTGCTGCTCGGCGATGCCCACGTCGAAGTAGCGCTGCGGGTATTCGCGCTCGAAGCGCACCATGCCCGAGCCCTCGCGCATCGCCGGCGTGATCCCCACCAGTCGCGGGTCGGCCGCGGCCATGTCGCACAGCCAGTCGCCGAACACCTGGGTGAACGTGGGCTGCGCGGCCGCGGCCTTGCGCACGCCCTCGGCCGGATCGAACTTGCCGGGGCCGTGATAGAGGATGGGGTCGGCCTCGGCCAGCGGATAGCCGTGCCCCTTGCGCGTGACCACGTGGAGGAATTGCGGTCCGTCGAGGCCCTTGAGGTTCTGCAGCGTGGGGATCAGCGCATCGAGGTCGTGGCCGTCGATGGGGCCGATGTAGTTGAAGCCGAACTCCTCGAACATCGTGCCGGGGATCACCATCCCCTTGGCGTGCTCCTCGAGCTTGTGCGCCAGCTCGAGCATCGGCGGCAGGTGCTTGAGCACGCGCTTGCCGGCGCTCTTGGCCGCCATGTAGAAGCGCCCGCTCATCAGCCGCGCCAGGTGGCGGTTGAGCGCACCGACCGCCGGCGAGATCGACATGTCGTTGTCGTTGAGGATGACCAGCAGGCGCACCTTGTCGGTGACGCCGGCATTGTTGAGCGCCTCGAAGGCCATGCCGGCCGACATCGCGCCATCGCCGATCACGGCGATGCTGTGGCGGCCGCTGCCCTGGTTGCGCGCGGCGATCGCCATGCCCAGCGCCGCCGATATCGAGGTCGACGAATGGGCGGTGCCGAAGGCGTCGTAGGGCGATTCGGAGCGGCGCGGAAAACCGGAAATGCCGCCGTCCTGGCGCAGGGTCGGCATCGCCTCGCGGCGCCCGGTGAGGATCTTGTGCGCATAGGTCTGGTGGCCCACGTCCCAGACGATGCGGTCTTCCGGCGTGTTGAAGACGTAATGCAGCGCGATCGACAGCTCGACCGTGCCCAGGTTGGAGCTCAGGTGGCCGCCGGTGCTGGCCACCGAGCGCAGCAGGAACTCGCGCAGTTCGTCGGCCAGCGGCGACAGCTGGCCGCGCTCGAGGCGCCGCAGGTCCTCGGGCGATTCGATCCGCGGCAGCAGTTCCTGGGCCGGAGCATTCTTCGGGGTGTTCAATGGCGCCTCGCAACGATGAGATCGGCCAGCTGCGCCAGCCGGGCGAAGCGCAGGGGCGCAAGGCCGGTGTCGCGCAGCGCCGCGTCCGCCGCTTCGCGCAGCGTCGCGGCGCGCGCCTTGGCCTCGGCCAGGCCCAGTATCGACACGTAGGTGGCCTTGTTCTGCGCCTCGTCCTTGCCGGCGGTCTTGCCCAGCTCGGCCGAGCTCGCCTCGACGTCGAGGATGTCGTCGACGATCTGGAAGGCCAGGCCGATGGCGCTCGCGTAGCGCTCCAGGCTGCGCGCGGCGGCGGCCTCGAGGTGGCCGGCACGCGCGCCCATCAGCACCGCGGCGCGCAGCAGCGCGCCGGTCTTCATCCGGTGCATGCGCTCGAGCTGCGCCGGATCGAGCGTGCGTCCGCCGGCGGCCAGATCGAGCGCCTGGCCGCCGCACATCCCCTCGGTGCCGGCGGCCTGGGCCAGGTCGCGGATCAGTTCGAGGCGGGCGGCCGGATCGAGCGGCGCATCGCCCAGCACCCGGAAGGCCTCGGCCTGCAGCGCATCGCCGGCCAGCATCGCCGTGGCCTCGTCGAAGGCCACGTGCACGGTGGGCTTGCCGCGGCGCAGGATGTCGTCGTCCATGCACGGCAGGTCGTCGTGCACCAGCGAATACGCGTGCACGTACTCCACGGCCAGTGCAACGTGGTCCAGCGCCGCCGGATCGGCGTGCGCCATCTCGCCGGCGGCATAGGCCAGCAGCGGCCGGATGCGCTTGCCGCCGTCGAGCACGGCGTAGCGCATCGCGCGGTGCAGGCGCTCGGGTTCCTGGGTCGGGGGCGGGAGGTGGCGCGCCGCCAGCATTTCGAAGCGCTCCTGGCAGTCGCGCATCCAGCGCTCCAGCGGGGCCGCCGCGTCGGCCACGGGCCGGAGCCCGTGCAGCGGGTCGATTGCGGTGTTCACGGCTCGGTGCCCCGCAACTCGTCGGGGCTCAGGCTCTTGAGCACATCGTTGTCGAGCTTGCGGATTTCCTGCTCGGCCGCGCCCAGGCGCCCCTGGCAGTAGCGCGCCAGGTCGGCGCCGCGCCGGTAGGCGCTGATCGAATCGTCCAGGCCGAGTTCACCCGATTCCATCTTGCGCACCAGCGCGTCGAGCTCCTCGAGCGCCTGCTCGAAGCTCATTTCTTCCGGCGGCTTGGGCTCAGCGGTTTTCTTCATTCGACCCTGTGGGCGCTCGGGGCCAGCGTCCCCGTCCACGCCCCGGCGGCGACGCGCGCCCGGGCGGACGTAGGGCGCGGCAGCCCCTGTCTGGCGCCATTCTAGCGGTTCGGCACGGCCGGATCGGCGCGGCGCCGGCCGCGGGCCATCACGCGGCCCCGGTGCGCGCGACTACACTTTGTCCGCTGGGCAACACGGGGGTCGAGCATGGTGGATACGAGCAGGGAACCGGCCGAACCGGGCGCGCAGCCCGGCGGCGCCCATCACTTTCCGGATGGCCTCATCGACGGCGCGCACCTGCGCGAGTTGCTGGGCAGCCCCGATCTGGTCATCCTCGATTGCCGCCACGACCTGGCCCAGCCCGAAGCCGGGCGCCAGCAGTATGCGCAAGGCCATATTCCCGGCGCCGTCTTCGCCCATCTCGACCATGACCTGGCCGGTGCCCGCACCGGCAGCAACGGGCGCCATCCGCTGCCCGATCGCGAAACCCTGGCGGCTCGCCTGGGCAGCTGGGGCGTGGGCCCGGCCAGCCGGGTCGTCGCCTACGACGCCAGCGAGGGCGCCTACGCGGCGCGGGCCTGGTGGCTGCTGCGCTGGCTCGGCCATGGGCGCGTGGCCGTGCTCGACGGCGGCTGGAACGCCTGGCTGGCGGCCGGCCTGCCGGTCGATGCGCAACAGCCCGAACCGGTGCCCGGGCACTTCCACGTCGGTATCCCGCTGCAGGCCGTGACGGACGTGTCGGCCGTGCTGGCCCACGCGCTGGCGCCCGCGCGCGCCGGCATGCTGCTGCTCGATGCGCGCGCACCCGACCGCTTCGAGGGGCGCAACGAGACCATCGACCCGGTTGGCGGCCATATCCCGGGCGCGGTGAACCGCTTCTGGAAAGACAACCTGGATGGTCACGGGCGCTTCAAGACCGCGGCGGCACTGCGCGGCGAATACGGCGCCCTGCTCGAGGGGCGCGCACCGCAGCAGGTCGTCGCCCAGTGCGGTTCGGGCGTGACCGCCTGCCACGACCTGCTGGCGCTGCACCTGGCCGGCCTGCCCGGCGCCGCGCTGTACCCGGGCTCCTGGAGCGAATGGATCGCCGATCCGTCGCGGCCCGTGGCGCAGGGCGCCTAGGGCGACTGCGGCTCAGCCGTCGACGCGCATTGCCAGCAGCGCGATGCCCACGCCGAGGAACACATAGGCCACGTCGGGCAGCGACTCGCGCAGCGGCGAGCGGCGCATCAGTTCGGGCAGCAGGTCCGAGAGCGCGATGTAGATGAAGCTGGCGGCGGCCATCGCCAGCGCAAACGGCAGCAGCGCCTGCACCGACGCGAGCACGAAATAGCCGGCGATGCCGCCCAGCACCGCCGAGGTGCCCGACAGCAGCAGGAAGGCGAACGAGCGCCGCCGCGAGAATCCGGCATTGAGCAGGATCATGAAGTCGCCGATCTCGTGCGGGATCTCGTGCGCCAGCACCGCCAGCGCCGTGAGCACGCCGGCGTGCGCATCGACGAGGAAGGCCGCGGCGATCACGACGCCGTCGGCGAAATTGTGGAAGGCGTCGGCCACCAGGATGGGGTAGGCGCCGCGGCCGACCTCATGGGCATCATGCCCATGGTGGTGGTCGTGGCCGTCGCCCTCGTGGTGGTGGGTGTGGTGGATCAGCGTGAGCTTCTCGAGCACGAACATCCCCAGGATCCCCAGCAGCACGGTCCAGCCGAGCGCCTGCGGCGCGATCCCGCCGGCCAGCGACTCGGGCACCAGATGCACCAGCGCCGTGGCCAGCAGCAGGCCGATCGACACGTGCACCAGGCGATCGACCAGGCCCGAGAGCCAGCGAAAGCCCAGCAGCGCCGCCAGTCCCAGCGACACCACCGTCGAGGCCAGGTTGGCCGCGACGATCATCAGCAGTGTCGGCATCAGTGCGCCTCGTCCCAGTTGCTGCCTTCCCCCACGTCGACCACCAGCGGCACCTGCCACTGCACGACCCCGGTCATCAGCGCCGGCACGGCGGCGCGCACCGCCGCGAGTTCGGCCTCGGGCACCTCGAAGACCAGTTCGTCGTGCACCTGCATGACGATGCGCGTCGCGAGCTTCTCGCGTGCCAGCCAGTCGTCGGCGGCGATCATCGCCAGCTTGATGAGGTCGGCCGCGGTCCCCTGCATCGGGGCATTGATGGCGGCGCGCTCGGCCGCCTGGCGGCGCGGTCCGTTCGGGCCATTGATCTCGGGCAGCCACAGCCGGCGGCCGAATACCGTCTGCACGTAGCCCTTCTCGCGGGCGCTGACGCGCGTCGACTCCATGTAGTTGGCGACGCCCGGGTAGCGCGCGAAGTAGCGGTCGATGTAGAGCTTGGCCGCGTCCTTGGAGATGCCCAGGTTGCCGGCCAGGCCGAAGGCGCTCATGCCGTAGATCAGGCCGAAGTTGATCACCTTGGCGGTGCGCCGCTGGTCGTCGCTCACGTCCGCGACCGGCACGCCGAACACCTCGGCGGCGGTGGCCCGGTGCACGTCGTCGCCGCGCTCGAAGGCGGCGATCAGGCCCGTGTCGCCGCAGATGTGGGCCATGATGCGCAGCTCGATCTGCGAGTAGTCGGCCGAGACGATGCGCCGGCCGGGCGGCGCGATGAACGCCTCGCGGATGCGGCGCCCCTCGGCCGTGCGCACCGGGATGTTCTGCAGGTTCGGGTCCGAGGACGCCAGCCGCCCGGTGATGGCGATGGCCTGGCCGTAGGTGGTGTGCACGCGCCCGGTCGTCGCATTGACCATGGTCGGCAGCTTGTCGCAGTACGTCGAGCGCAGTTTGGACAGCGCGCGGTGCTCGAGCAGGGTCTTGGGCAGCGGATAGTCCTCGGCCAGCTTCTCGAGCACCTCCTCGTCGGTGCTGGGCGTGCCCGTCGCGGTCTTCTTGCGCACCGGCAGCCCGAGCAGGCCGAACAGCACCTCGCCCACCTGCTTGGGCGATGCCAGGTTGAACGGCTGGCCCGCGAGCGCGTGCGCCTGGCTCTCGAGCTGCGCGATGCGCGCGGCCAGTTCGCCGCTCTGCGCGCGCAGCCGCTCCGGATCGATCAGCACGCCGGTGCGCTCCATCGTGAACAGCACCCGCGAGACGGGGATCTCGATCGATTCGTACACGTAGCGCGAGCCCGGCTCGGCCACCAGCTGCGGCCACAGCGCCTGGTGCACGGCCAGCGTCACGTCGGCGTCCTCCCCGGCGTACTCGGTTGCCTGGTCGAGCGCCACCTCGTCGAAGCCGATCTGCTTGGCGCCCTTGCCGCAGACATCCTGGTAGGCGATGGTCGCGCGCCCCAGGTGGCGCGTGGCCAGCGACTCGAGGTCGTGCGACCGGTGCGCCTCGAGCACATAGGATTCGAGCAATGTGTCGTGCACGATGCCGGCCAGGCACACTCCCGCATTGGCGAACACGTGGCTGTCGTACTTGGCGTGCTGCAGCAGCTTGGGGCGCCGCGGATCCTCCAGCCAGGGGCGCAACTGCTCGAGCACCCGGTCGCGGTCGAGCTGCGCCGGCACGCCGGCATAGTGGTGCGCGACAGGGATGTAGCAGGCCTGGCCGGCCTGCACGCACAGCGATATCCCCACCAG
>Ga0181525_10000254_pt1 | contig 48670 bp, 48 predicted proteins | sample PEATcosm2014_Bin_48_FD_121100 | JGI IMG/M metagenome (GOLD analysis project Ga0181525, IMG submission 121100) | Peatland microbial communities from MTU Mesocosm Facility, Houghton, MI, USA - PEATcosm2014_Bin06_10_metaG | ecosystem: Environmental > Terrestrial > Soil > Wetlands > Peat | place... | reverse complement strand
GCCGGCATTCTTAAATCGTTGGATAACTTCGTTCTGCACATCCGCCCCGGTAAAGTGCCGGACCGTCGCGCGGATCGTCTCCCGATAAGACGCAGTTACTTCCGCCAGGACGCCATCTACGTCGAAAACAATTACTTGCGGCATTGGAAGTAACTGCATCACCAGATATCCCCCAACTCATTGAGTAACCGCCGGATCTGATCGCGCGTCCCGATCGTGATTCGCACCGCTCCCGGTAGTTCGTAGCTGCGATCGCGCACCAGGACGTCACGCGCCCGCAATTCGTCACGGATCTCCACGGCCCGCTCCCCCGCATCGATCAGGACAAAGTTCGCTTTGCTTTCGATATAAGGAATGCGGAGCGCTTCCAGGCCCACGCAGAGCACCTCCCGCGCGGCCAGCACTTCCAAGACATATTCCTCCACGAACGCGGTGTCCTGGATTGCGATGCGCGCAGCGTTCGCCGCCAGCATGTTCACGCTGTAAGGCGACTGCGCTTTTCGCAAATGCGTCACGTTCGCGGCCTGCGAGAATAGACACCCGCAGCGCAACGCGGCCATTCCATAAGTCTTCGAAAAGGTCCGGCTCACGAACAGGTTTGGATAATGCCGGATGAGCGGCAGCACGGTAACTCCCGAAAACTCGTAATATGCCTCATCCACAAACACGGCGGCGTGGCTGGCCCGCGAGAGGATCTTTTCGAGCGCGGCCACATTTGTCCCGGTTCCGGTGGGGTTGTTTGGATTGCTGAGGAAGACTCCGCGCGTCGCGGGGGTGATGTGCTCCAGCAGCTCTTCGAGGGGAAACTCGAGCTTTGTCGGCCGATAGTCGATCTCGGTAACGGCGGCGCCGGCAAGCTGGCAATAGAACCGGTACATCGCATATGAAGGGCGAAGAATGATAGTTTCCTCGCCATCGTCGATAAAGGTGTTCACCACCACCTGAATTGCTTCGTCCGTGCCGTTGGCGAGCGTCAGTTCGTCGGGCGCTACACGGAAATGTTGGGCCAGGTCTTCGAGCGCAGCCTCGTACTCGGGGTACATGGTCAGGTCGGATGCGCTCAGGTAGCGTTTGATGAAATCGACGACATGCGGCGAGCACCCCACCGTGTTCTCGTTGAAGTCGAGCCGGAGTTTGTTGCGGCGGCCCGAGCTTGGCGGGTGATAGGCGGCCATTTTCAAAACCGCCGGCCGCGGCTGCAGCCTTTTTTCCTGCGCGCCGGCAGGTTTGTTAAGTGAGCTAGGCAAATCGAATCTCCACGGAACGGGCGTGGGCCTCCAGGCCCTCCGCGCGGGCAAGCGCCGTTATCGCCGGGGTCAGGCCTTCGAGGCCCGCAAGCGATAACTGCTGAACCGCAATCACTTTCAGAAAGTCCACTGACGATAGTCCGCCGCGAAGCCGCGCCGCGCCCGAGGTCGGTAAAACGTGGCTGGGCCCGGCAACGTAGTCGCCCGCCGATTCCGGCGAGTTTTCGCCCAGAAACACGGTCCCCGCATGCTGGATTTGATCGAGCAGCGACGGATCGAGCAGGCTGAGGTGTTCCGGAGCGAAGGCATTCGCAAACTCGACTGCGGCGTCGGCATGGGGAGCAATGAGGATGGCGCTATTCCGGTCAATCGCCGCTCGCGCCGTCGCTCCCGTAGACAGGCCTGCCAGTTGGCGTTCAATTTCCAGAGACACTTCCTCCGCAAGCCGGCGGCTCAGCGTCACGAGAATCGCGCTCGCATCTCCGTCGTGCTCGGCTTGCGCCAGCATATCCGCGGCGATGCTGCGTGGGTTGCCGTCCGGAGCCAGAATTAGTATTTCCGTCGGCCCTGCCAGAAAATCGATCCCTACTTCGCCGGCCAGCAGTTTCTTGGCGGCGGTTACGTAGGCATTCCCTGGTCCGGCAATCCGATCCACTTTGGGAATCGACTCGGTGCCAAACGCCAGCGCCGCAATCGCATGCGCCCCTCCCACACGGAAAACTTCGGTGAGTCCCAGTAAATGCGCGCAACCGAGTATCTCCACACTGGGACGCGGCGACGCCACCGCGATGCGTTGCACCCCCGCGGCCTGCGCCAGTACTGCCGTCATTAACAGTGTGGAGGGCAGCGGATAGCGGCCTGACGGAATATAACAACCGGCTGCCGCCAGCGGCCGCACAATCTGCCCCAGCTTGACGCCAGGCGAGAACTCGCGCAAATACTCAGCAGGAATTTGCGCCAACGCGAACGCCCTGATATTGTCCCGAGCGGTTTCCATGGCGCGAAGCACAGAGGGGTCTATCTGTGTTCGCGCGGCGGCGATCTCGCCAGCCGGAATCCTCAGTGGGCGATCTCCCAGGCCGTCGAATTCCCGGGCGTAGCGGATCACGGCAGCATCGCCCTCATTGCGCACTGCTTCGAGAATTGGCCGCACCACGGCTTCCGCCTCATCGAGACGCCCACGCCTTCGCGTGAGGATGCCTGCGGAATCCTCGAGCCTGGCGATGCGGATCATGGCCTTAGAGAACCACCTTGTTTAGCGGATACTCCACCAGTCCCTGCGCGCCCGCCTGCTTCAGTCGCGGAATGATTGTGCGCACCGTGGATTCCTCTAGAATTGTGTTCACCGCAACCCATTCCTGGTCGCTAAGCTGCGAGATGGTTGGATTCTTCAGAGCCGGCAGAATACCCAGCACCGCGGCCAGGTCGGCGCGCTTTACGTTCAGCATCAGACCGACTTTGCCCTGCGCGTTCATCGCGCCCTCGAGCAGCATCTGCATGTCTTCCAGCTTCCGCCGCTTCCACTCGTCCTGGTATGACACCGTGTTGGCGATCAGTTGCGTATTCGATTCGAGTATGGTTTCGATGATGCGGAGTTTGTTGGCGCGCAGCGACGAGCCTGTCTCGGTAACCTCTACAATTGCGTCCGCCAGTTCCGGCGGCTTCACTTCGGTCGCGCCCCAACTGAACTCGACTTTAGCCTTCACCCCTTTACTTTCGAAGTAGCGCTTGGTGGTCTTGACCAGTTCGGTTGCGATGACCTTGCCTTCCAGATCCTCGACCTTCTGAAACGGCGACGCCTCGGGTGCGGCCAGCACCCAGCGCACGCGTCCAAAGCTCTGCTTGGCGTAGACCAGATCGGTGATCGTCACCACCTGCGCGCCGTTCTCTTCCACCCAATCGCGCCCTGTCAGCCCGGCGTCCAGTACGCCGTCTTCCACGTACCGCGCCATCTCTTGCGCCCGGATCAGCATGCAGTCGATCTCCGGATCGTCTATAGCCGGAAAGTAGGAGCGGCTGCTGGTAGCGATGTTGAAGCCCGCCTTGCGGAACAACTCGAAGGTGGCATTTTCCAGGCTCCCCTTCGGCAGTCCGAGTCTGAGTTTCACTTCGTGCCTCCGTATGCCGCATTGGGATCATAGATCCGCTCATCGGTGGTGATCCATTCCCCGTTCTGCCACGTCCTATAAAAACAGCTCTCATAGCCGTTGTGGCAGACGCCCGGCGATGTTTGCTCAGCCCGCACCAGCAATGCATCGCCATCGCAGTCGGTGGCCACCGATTTCAGGGCGAGGAAATGCCCTGAGCTCTCGCCTTTCGTCCAGAGCTTCTGTCGCGACCGGCTGAAGAACGTCACGTGTCCGGTCTCGAGCGTCTTCTCCAGCGCTTCGTGGTTCATATACCCCACCATCAGCACACGCTGGGAACGGGCGTCCTGAACCACCGCCGTAATCAGGCCATTCTGCTTGTCGAAGTCAAGCTCCAAACTCATAACGTCCTCTTGTGAACTGGGTCAATTGAACTGGGCCAAAAAGAAGAAGCCCGCCGGGTGCGGCGGGCTCCTGATACTTCCTCGAGAACCTAAATACATGCCAGTGCGCCGCCCGATCAGGCCATCGAAGGATGGTGATGATGGTGGAGAGCGTTCTGCATGAACCACGAGTATATCAGAAGCGCCAAGCAAAACACTTTCCACTCTCGGACGTGGCGCAGCCACTCGTGGCTGCAGCGCCGAGACTCGTCTCGGCGCTCTTGCGGATCAACGCCGGTAGGAAGCGTTTGGGTTATCCGCGTTCATCGGCGTTCATCCGCGGCCCAAAATCGCGTCCCTCCAGCGTAGAGCCTAATTGCTTCAGCCGGCGAATCGCAAAGTCGATAGCCTGTTCGCGTGTCGCAATCGCCCCATCCAGTTGCGCCGTTTCCAGTTCGTGAAGAACAACACCGAAGCTCGCCCCCGGCGCGAATCCCTGCTCAATCAGATCACTGCCCGTGATCAGCCGCGGCGGTTTCAACTGCTCGTCGCTCAGCGCTTCCAACTGTTCCTTGGCAAAGCGATAGTTGTCCAGATTGCGATGACTCGAAAGGCAATCCACGCGATGCAGTTCCAAGTGTTCCTGAAATCCGTCGAGACGCAGAAACCGCTTCAGCGTGCTCGGCTTCATCAAATGCACGTGGCTGAAGCGCATATGATTTTCGATCAGGCTCAGAATCTGCTCGCTCTGTTCGTTTGAGAACCGTAGTCTCCGCAATATGTTTCGCGCTATTTCCACTCCCGCTTCGACATGACCGTCAAATCGAATCCGTTCGGCCCGCCGGAATGTGGAAGGCTTGCCAACGTCGTGCAGCATCACACCCATTGCCAGCGTCGCCGACGGCTGCTCCAGCAGATCGAGCATTAGCAGGGTATGCGTGTATACGTCGCCTTCCGGATGAAACTCCGGCGGCTGCTCCACCCCCTGGCAAGCTTTGAGCTCGGGCAGCACCTGTTCGAGCAGCAGCGCCTTATCCATCAGTTCCAGGCCGCGTCTCGGCGCGCCTTCGGTCAAAATGCGGATCAGTTCATCGCGCACCCTTTCCGCCGCCGTCCTCTGGATATCGCCCGCAGAGGCCTGCATTGCCGCGAGCGTGCCTGCCTCGATTTCGAAACCCAGCCGCGCCGCAAGCCGCGCCGCGCGCATGAGACGAAGATGATCCTCCTGAAATCGCGTCGCCGCGTCGCCGATTGCCCGCACCAGCCCGCTCGCGAGGTCCGCTCGCCCGCCGACGTAATCGAGAATGTGCCCACTCAGGGGGCATTCCATCAAACCGTTGATCGTGAAATCGCGCCGCATTACGTCCGCGGCAGGATCGGTTTCAAACCTGACGGAATCCGGGTGCCGGCCGTCCGAGTACGCGCTCTCGCTGCGAAAGGTTGCCACTTCCACGTGAACGCCGCTTTCGCCGGCGTCAACCAGCACCACGCCGAACTGCTCGCCGACCAGCCGGCTGCGTGGAAACAGTATCGAAATCTGCTCCGGGCGCGCGTCCGTCGATACGTCGAAGTCTTTCGGCACTTGCCCCAGGAGCCGATCGCGAACACATCCCCCTACCAAAAACGCCTGGAAGCCGTTCGATCGCAAAACTCGGATGATTTCAATTGCTAACGACTCGTTGTCCATGGTGGTGGGGCGGACCCCCTGGTCCGCGCGGGTCCCCCCGGACCCGCTCTGCTCTCGAAGAATCAGTGCATGTCACCCGCGAAAAGCCGGCCAAGGGCCGGCCGCGGACCAGGGGGTCCGCCCCACAAGTTATGCAGCACACCTCGCCGCGCCTTCAGGCAGGTTGTGGGTCCTCAGTTCCGGTCTTTGCGGCGGCGGCCGCAGCCTCTGCCTCTGCTTCGGCCTTCTTGAGCATCAGCTCCTTCTTGGTCGGAGGCGCCTGCTCATGCCGGTAGTCGTGGTCGTGGTAACAGGTGCGGCAGCGCACTTTTGCGGCAGCGCCGTTCAAGAGAGAGACGATCGCGTGATTCGTGATCCGTCGGCACTTGATGCAGTGATCGTCGATTATGTCTCCTAAGCGTAAGTCGCCCATGCTTGAGTTACTCGCAGTTTCGCGAACGAAAAGTTTCGATCTGTCCGCCACGCGCATAGCCGGCTTCGCCAAGCGGCTCCTGTCCGGTTTTGGAGCATCGCTGTGCGGAGTTCCTCTCTCAAAAGCGGAGTATATCAGAAATGTCGGCCGGTATCCCCAGTGCGGAATCCGCTCACGTGTTCCGGCTGGTGGAGCGTATGTGCAGCACGCTCGGGTGGAACGAGGCGGGGAGTCCGGCCCTCTGGAGCAGGGCTGCGAACCGCGGATCGGACCGCAGTGGATCGAATACTTCGGAGACCCCGAGGAACGTGACAAACGGATCATGGATTTCACACGCAAGGTTCAGGCGCTCGAATGCCTTTTCATATTCGCCGAGACCGATATCGGCCAAGGAGATGAACGCGGGGGAAACATAACCTGCCCGAGAGCGTTCCACAAGCTGATCCTCGAGCACGCGGGCTTCCTCATGCCGCCCGGCGATTCCGCAGATGTAGGCATAAACCGCCACTGACGCGGCGCTGTCGCGCGAAACCCGCCGGCAGATTGCGCTGGCGGCGATCGCCTCCTCGTGGCGGCCCAAAGCCGAGTAGGCCTGCGCCTGGCAGGCGACCGTTTCGAAGTACATCGGATCGATATCCAATACGCGGCGGCATGCATCCAGGGCTTCCTCGTAACGGCGCGCAAAAACATATACGTAAGCGATAGAGTTCATTGCCGGCTTTGAAAGCGGGTCCAGATCCAAAGCCTCGCTGAGCAATTTGTGCGCTTCATCGAACCGGCCCTGGCGCGACAGAATACGCGCAAACGGCTGGCGGACATAGGCATCGCCCGGCGCCAGACGGATCGCCTCCCGGAAGTGGCCCTCGGCGCCGGCCCAGTCCCATTCGAGGGTCAGCATGATTTCAGCGAGCGTTACATGCGCCACGGCCAGCGAGCCATCCAGCTCCAGCGCCCTTTGCGCCTCCGCCCGCCCCTTTGGCAGAGCGCTCATCGGAGCCATCGCGCTGTAGTGAGCCATGTCGCAGTAAAATCGCGCCAGCCCGCCGTGCGCCGGAGCGTATTCCGGGTCTTCTTCGATAGCTTTCTCGAAACACTCGCGCGCCTTGATCAGATTCAGCGGGTTCATCTGCTGAATGTGATATCGCCCCTCCAGGTACAGCCGGTAAGCTTCCGGGCTGGCCGCGCGCCGGTTTGCCAGGAATCGGCCTTCCCCTCCCAGCCTGACCCTCAGGGCCAACACAACCTTCTGCGCGATATCTTCCTGCACTTGCAAGATATCGTTCATTTCTTCGTCATAGCGGTCCGACCAGATCGGAAACTCATCCTCCACGTTGACGAGCTGGACGTTGATTCGCACCCGGTTGGCGGCGCGCCGCACGCTTCCTTCCAGCACCGACCCAACACGCAAGCGCTTGCCGATCTCCTTAATATCCCCGGCTTTGCCCTTCATCGCGAAAACCGACGTGCGGGAAACCACGCGGATGTTCCTTAGACTCGCCAAAGCGCTGATCAGCTCATCCGTAAGGCCGTCAGTGAAGTATTCGTTGTCCGGGTCCGACGTGAGGTTGGCGAAAGGCAGCACCGCGATCGAGGGCAGCACCGCGGCCCGCACGCGCGCGGACCCGCGTACCGAAGAGGTGGAAACCGGCGTCCTCTCTCCGCCGAGTGCTTGCAGAGCGTCGCGCAGCTCCGCCGCGCTCTGGTACCGTTCGTCCGGACTCTTGGCGAGGGCCCTATAGACAATCGCTTCCAACTCCGAGGGGATCTCAGGGCGCCGCGCGCGCAAACCAGGCGGAGGATTCTCCAGAATGGCGCGATACAGGGCCTCCCGGTAGTCGCCGTGAAACGGCACCTCTCCCGCAAGCATCTCGTACAGCACCACGCCCAGCGCCCAGAGATCGGTGCGATGATCCAGCTCGCCGGCGCTCACCTGCTCCGGCGACATATAAGATGGAGTGCCCACCGCCATGCCCGTGCCCGTAAGGCCAGCCGACCAATTAACGCGGGCCAGCCCGAAGTCAAGAATCTTCGCGTGGTTTTCGCGCGTCACCATGATGTTGCCGCTCTTGATGTCCCGGTGAATGATTTCGCGGGCGTGAGCGGCGGCCAACCCATCGGCCACCTCGGCGGCAATTTGCAATGCCAGGGCGAGATCTAAAGGACCAGAAAGCACCTTTCGGGCGACGCTCTCTCCATCGACGTACGCCATCGCCAAAAACCAGACTCCGTCCTCTTCACCGATTTCGTATATCGTGCAGACGGAAGGATGGTCCAGCGCCGCCGCGGCTTGCGCTTCGATGGAAAAGCGCTGCTTTGCGTGTTCGGTGGCGCCATCGAAGGCGGGCAGAAACTTGATCGCGGCCAGCCGTTTCAGCCGAAGGTCTTCGGCCTTCCACACCAGGCCCATCCCGCCTTGACCGAGAAATTCCTCCAGCCGGTAGTGAGAAATAGTTCGTCCGCGGAGGTTATTCGGGTTGAGGAATGTTTTCGTCTGATCCCAATCCATTGAAGCCCTCTTCCAAAACGGACGCGAGCCGGCTCAGCGGGCCGAGACCGTCCCGGATTGAGCGCCAGAAATCCTCGAACTGCTCCAGCCTGTGATCCAGATACGCGTTTAGCGGCGGGCTCTTCAGGGAAACTGCCGCGGCCCGGGCCCTGTCGTGGAACATTCTCAGTTTAGAGTAACCCCACGGCAGTCCCTCCCGCATCATGTAGGCGGCGATGGATTCGGTGGACTGTTTGCGCCGCGCCGCCTCGCACAACAGGTAACTCGGCCGGCCCGCGGCCAGGTCCTCCTGCCAATCGCAGAAATCGTCGAGCATCTCTTGAAAGTGCGTAAAGCGGGAGTAGAATTCGAGCCACGGCGCCAGCGCGTTTTCGTCGTAGCGGTAGCACACGGCGGCTAAAGGAATATAAACCGCCGCCACCTTTCGCACCGTGACATCGGAGAAGTCGGATTCCGTGTAATCCTCAAGGGAAAAGCCGGCCGCCGTCGAATCAGCCATGCCAATCCACGTCCGTTCGAAGAAGCCCCAGAACGGGCTGCCGGCCTCGAACCAGGGGAAATACGCCGACTGGAAATTGAAATGAAAGAAAGCTGAAAGCGGGAGCAGTGGCGCGGTGACCGGCGAATGGCCATCACCGATATCGTCGAGCAGGCGCGCGTAATAATACCCGTTGACGCTGGAGTACACGAGCGCCCGTTGGAATTCGAGATCGACATCGCCTCGGATTCGGAGCTCGAGGAACCAGGGGATAAGTAAAAAGTAAGCTCGCTGATCCTGGAAGCAGCCCTCGGCCATCTCGCCAAGCCTCTGGCGCCCGATCCAATCGTCCAGCGCGCCAGCGCCGCGAGGTGCGGACCGAGCCAGTTCGCCCCGAATCCGCAGGATCGCGTCCCGCGTCAGGTTCAGCAGCCTGGGATCGAAGATCTGGGACGTATCCTAGCAGTACCTCACCTGGCCACCGAACGCCTCTTGCGCGTTGGCCAAAGAGCTGCTCGCAGCCTTAAGGGCGGCTATCTTTGCGGGTGTGGCCTCGATACCGCACTCCTTCAGCGCGGCTGCCGGGTCTTTGTGAAGAGTTGTCCGGAAGTGCTCGTCGATGAGCGCCCGGCCTAGAAGCTTTTGAAAGTCACTGACATTATCTGGCATTCACGTTCTCCTTTTGAGGCCTTCTTCGTCTGGATGTTCGTCGCTATTTTGGAGCCGGGATCATAATTCGCCGGGAGCGACCGCGGCTCCTCCGGCTGGCAATGATCCTCGATTTCGCGAAAAGCGGCTCTAGACCGCGCGAGTTTTTTTCCCAGCGTTCTTTATATCGAAAGCAAAGCCCGCGCGTCAAGCTGTCATTGCGGCCGCCGCGCCTGAACTTCACCCATATAGACGGGTTGTGTCGCATAGGGCCGGAAGTGCCGCTTCCCGAAGCCGGTCGGCTCCAGGTAACCGTCTTTCAATCGAAACATAGCCTCCAGCACGTGAGTGGTGCTGGTCTGGCTCGAAAGATCCCGGCTTCGCACGCCAATGAAGCCAGCGGCCGAGAGCGCGGCCTTGGTTTTCGTAATGGTGCACGTGCGCAGTAAGTACGTGCGATTCATCTCCGCCAGCTCTTCGCGCTCCTGTTCCGAAAGCGGATCGTCTTTCCGGAAAAGGTCCTTGATGTAGACGCCGCCTCCCCGGCGCAGAACCCGGAAAGCCTCGCGAAATACGGTCTCCGGATCGTAAGCGTAGCAGGATGATTCGAAGTAATACGCCAGATCGAACGATTCCCGCGCAAAGGGAAGGTCGTGAAAATCTGCCTGCAGGATGCGTATCGAGTTCTGCAAGCCCGCTTGCCGCACCAGGTTCGACCCGGTCGCAGCCTGTTCAGCCGACACCGTGATCCCAACCACCTCGAGGTTCGCAATCTCCTCCGCGATGTGAATGGCGGGGCCGCAAACGCCGCAGCCGGCGTCCAGAACGCGCATGCCCTCGCGGATTCCCGCAGCGGCGGCCATAGCGAGATTCGATCCTTTGGGGGTAACGGTTTCGCCGGTCCGCAGATACCCACCCTGGAAAGTGGTCCCCACCGATTCGAGATAGAGGCGATGGGTTTCTTGCCAGTAGCGCCTCACCTCAGCGACGTGCCGGGCACAATCCTCGCCGTTCAATCAGCGCTCCCGCCCGTCAGACACGCTGAGATTGCCAAAGATACGACCGCGTTGCTGCCGGCAAAAGAAGTGGTGCATCGCCGGTTCGCATAATAACAGGCCTCAACCGGCAAACCGTTGTCACTGGCGGCGTGACAGGATAGTCGAATGCAACTTCGCTTTCCACGCCTGTTTGTGCTTGCCGGGTTAACCGCAGCGCTGCTATTTGGCCAGGATCAACGCCCGGAAATTCCGCTCTGGCAAAATGGCGCTCCCGGTTTTGAGAACCGCAAGAATGAGCCCGTTGAGGCCAAAGATTACTGGATCAAGAACATCCACAATCCAACCCTCACCGTCTATCTGCCCGCAAAGGAGAAAGCGACTGGCGCGGCCGTCGTCATCTGTCCTGGGGGCGGGCATCGCCTGCTCGTATTTAACGCCGAGGGCCGCGACCCTGGTGAGTACTTAGCCAGCATCGGCGTGGCTGCCTTTGCGCTCAAGTATCGTCTGGCGCGCGAAGAGGGCTCGCCCTACTCGCTCGACAAGCAGCCTCTCGAAGACGGCCAGCGCGCCATGCGCATGGTTCGAAGCCGCGCCCAAGAGTGGGGCCTCGACCCGGCGCGGATCGGCATCATGGGCTTTTCAGCAGGAGGCGAAGTGGCGTCGCTGGTGGCTTTTCATGACGGCCGCGGCGACCCGAACGCGCCTGACCCTATCGACCGTGAGAACGCTCGTCCTGACTTTCTGATCCAAATTTATCCGGGCCCGCTTGGCGTTCCCGATAAGATTCCCGCCTTCGCGCCGCCTGCATTTCTTCTGGTGGCCGACGAAGATCCCTGCTGTTCGAACACTGTGGTCAGCCTGCTCGACAAATACCGTGCCGCCAAACTGCCCGTCGAGGCGCACATCTTCGCGCAGGGGGCGCATGGCTTCAACATGGGTTACCGCTCGCCGTTTGTGACCCTCAAGGGCTGGCCGCAACGCATGGTGGATTGGATGACCGACAACGCCATTCTGCGGCCGAAGGGATTCGAGGATACGGCGGAGGATATGATCTCGGCGATGAAAAAGCGCGCCGGCGAGCTGGCCGTCTCCGGAGTCGCGGTGGTGGCCTGGTTCGAGGGAGAGAACATTCAATCCTGGAAATCCAGAATGACCGTCGTGGGCAAGCTCAAGAACGAACCCTCACAGAATTCCAAAGGCTCAAATCTGCTGGCCATTGCCTATTCGAAAGCGGCTGAGATGGCCGACACGTTAAAGGCCAGCGGTAGCAACGTGCGGCCTCCAATGACCGGAGAAGTCGGCTGGCAGGGAGGCGCCATTGTACGCAGCCACTCCGGATACTGGATCGCGGCATTCAGCGGCGGCAAATCGGAGGAAGACCTCGCCATCTCGCAAGCGGGCCTGGCCTTGATTCGCTAGATTACACCCGATGTATGGGCGCTGCGTTCGGAGCCCCTGTGGCACAGCCTTCAGGCTGTGGTTCCGACGCTCGGAGCCCCCCCTGTGGCACAGCCTTCAGGCTGTGGTTCCGACGCTCGGAGCCCCCCCTGTGGCACAGCCTTCAGGCTGTGGTTCCGACACTCGGAGCCCCCTGTGGCACAGCCTTCAGGCTGTGGTTCCGACACAGATCAGACTGCCTGTGTAAGGCCGATGCCCTCGTCGGCCTTCTTGCTCAGAGAACGCTACGTTTGTCGAAGAGCCTCTAACTCCTCCAGGGTCCGCGGCCAGTCTTCGCGAAGCAGCCGCGAGAGTGCGCGGTCGGCAAGAAGCCGTCCGCCAGTCTGGCAAGCCGGGCAGTAGTTTGTTTCATTGTCGGCGTAACGAATGCGCTGGACTTTCGCGCCGCACCGCGGACATGGCTGGCCGTAGCGGCCATGTACGGCCATGCCTTCCCGAAACGCCGTGACGCCTTCTGGAAACTTTTCCTGTGCTTCGCGAACAAGCCGAGTGGTCCATTCGTCAAGCGTCACGCGCGTGGCTTCAAACAGAGTTTGAACCTGAGCAGGAGTAAGCTTCGACGTTAATGCGATCGGCGACAAGCGCGCGTGATGCAGTATCTCATCCGAATAAGCATTGCCAATTCCGCTAAAGATATGCGGATCAGTGAGTGCCCGCTTCAGCGTATGATTCCGAGCCGTAAGAGCGGATTGGAAAGCCGCCAAATCGGCATCCATCACATCCAGGCCGCCGGCGTCGAGCGAGCTCAACTCCCCTTCGCTTTGGATGACGTGAAGCGATGCGCGTCTCTTAGAGCCTGCTTCCGTTAGTGAAAGTGACCCGGTTGAAAAATCAAAGCCGGCGAGTACGCGCTTGGATAATTTCGGAGGCCGCGTGTGCCAATGGAGCCGCCCGGCGATCATCAGATGCAGCACCAGCCAAAAGTCGGGTTCGAACCCGATAGCGATTCGCTTACCGATGCGGCGAAGACGCGTGACTTTGCGTCCATTCAATTCGGCCAGTGGAGGTTTTACCGTGCGAAGCAGAAATGGCGTGCCCAATCGGACAGTCTCCAGAATCGAGCCGGATATGCGGCGATCCAGGGCGTAAAGATACGCGGCGATATCGGGAAGCTCGGGCATACCACGCTATGATTTGCCGATTCGTCAGGCGGCCGCGCCGCAGCGTGCCGTCACCTGGGCTCAGAAGGTTTCAGTCCGCTCCTGACTCTTGCCGTGGCGGTGTCGAGTGTCTTACCCGTGACGTGATCCTTCAAAGTAAAAACCAAACCGTCGCCCACCCATTTTCCGGTCAGGCAACTGCCACTGGTATTCCCACCGCAGAATAAACTCCCGCCGGCATACAGATCCACTGGAATCGACGCCGAATACGTCACCGTAGCGACGCCAACCGTACCGCCGTCCAGCATCAGTGGGTTCGGGACGATCGCGATCTTGGGCGGCGCCCCCTGGCCGATTACATAGAGCGTCGCCGAGTTGGCCGGAAACGTCGCCGTGAACCCGCCCGAGTTCATTGTCTGGCTTGGCCCGGGCACCACGGCTGTCATATTCGCCCCGCTGTACTGGTAGACCGAAGCCGTAGCCTGCGGCATGAAATTCGACATGGCGACTGAGCTCGATAAATCGTTCGGTGTTTTATTGATCACCATGATGGTAAGCGCGGAATCCGCCGTCCGCTGCGCCGCGTAGATGGAAAGCTGGCCCTGATCCGCGCTTGTGGCGGAGACGCTGGTGTCGCCAAACGAGCCACCCGCCCCGTCGTAGTTGCGATACAGCCGGAACGCGTAGGTCACTGGATCCGTGCTTGTCAGGTTCGGATAAGCTTCGGGCCACATCATCGCGACATCCACTCCCTCGCGGCCGAAAATCCCGAGCAGATCCGCCTCGGCCAGCCCGCCGTTGACATCGTTTGCCTGCTGTGCGCCCAGGTCGTATTCCGTGATCGCGATCTTCGTGCCCGGATAATATGCGTTCACCCAATTCTTCATGCGCGGAATCAGGCAAACGCACTGATTTGGCGGCATGTTGGCCGGGTTAATGGGTGTGTTCAGAATGTAGTCGTCGGTCCCTGGGTTGTAACTCTCGTCCCAAAAGACGCGCGTCGAATTTAACCTGGCTGCGTCCGACGCCGGGTCTGTCGCGTCACCGCCCGTGCCCGGCATGTAGCCGTGCACCTCGAAATAATCCAACAACCGGGTGCCGTTCGTCGCTTCGTAGTTCGCGAATTGCTGCAGATACCACGCCACAAAATCCATATTTCCGTGGGCAAGGCGGTCTACCGGGTTGTCCCAGTAGTTATAGGGCGCAGTGGCCCATCCGGAATCCAGATCCTTCTTCGAAAAAAACATGTCGTACCAAACGGACGTGACAGGTCCGGAGACATTCGCCGTTGGGTCGGCAGCCTTTACGGCCTGCGCATACGCAAGGCCCCTGGTCCATATATCGTCGTAGGTCGAGGGATCCGGATGCACCGCCTGGTGCACGTTGTCCCACCACACCGGCTCATTGTCCATCGACCAGATGAAGACGCCACCCTTCGCCGTCGAGCCAAGCAGAGCGACATCCGAGCTTACCCAGCTCTGCATGAAACTGGGAGTTACTGCAACGTCGGCGTCGGCCGGATTCACGGTCGTTACCTGTGTAATGTTCGTCGAGGTCTGGCCCGCCGGTATCTGGACAACAGTTCCGTTGTTGCAGGTGACAGTGCTGGCTGCCGCCGTCGAGTCGGTCGTGATCACCAACCCGTTCCCGCAATCCGGACTACCCGGCTCGGTGCATATCTGCGTGCCATACTTCGACACGCTGAACGAGCACGCCGAGCTGGAATCCGCCACCCACCCAAGAATCGGAATCGTCCCGAGCGTCGCCACGCCCGCCTCCTGGTTCGTCTGGACAAATTGTTCGAAGGTCGGAGTTTGCGTGCCGTCCTGGAAGTACCAGTCCGAGCCAGAGTTGGTCACGAACTTCTGCCAGTTATATTCGGAGGTCGCATCCCCTCCCCAGCGAATAATTGTCGGGCGGATGTCCGAAATCAGGTTCTGGTTGTAGTCGATCCCGTATACGTAGGGGCTAATCGGCTGCCGGGAGGCAGCAACGTCCACCGTAAGCGCCGGCCCTGCGCTTGCGGCTTCCGCATGCCGCGCTTCCTCGGCCGGAGCCAGCTTTGAATCGGTCGCTGAAGCTGTTGTGGGTACCGAGCGTCGCTTCCCGAACGGGCCGGCGGATCCGGGCGGCACGTTCTGTCCCGACACAGAAACCGCGGCGGCCACCATGCCGAGAAGCACGCCAAGCGGCATGACACGGCCAAAAGACAGGTGACAAAGCATTTGTAACCTCCCCGAGCGCATCGCGCCCACTTTATGACAGTACGCTATTCGTCGTCCAGCGAATGCGGGGCTCCGTTCACGTTCCCGAGCATGTTTTCTTCAGCCGCTCCATCCGAAATATCGGCAATAACCGGCGCCTCGAAGATCTCCTCAACCGCCGGGCCGGCAGGCTGCGCGTCACGGAATTCATGCCGCTGGTTCATGTGAGCATCATCTTCGCGAACCGTCATATCGCAGGCGCAACAATCGCTGCATCGGTGGCAGCGCTCGCACAGGTGATTCTGGCAAGCGTCCTTGGTGCAATACACGCATATTGTCTGCGATGATTCCGCACAGATAGAACACTGAAACATGTGCTTTACTCGTCGGGCGCCCCTGTGGGCGCTGAGGCCATCCAAACAGTAGGATCGCCTACTTGCTCTCCGTCTTCTTCTTGGTCGGGGCGGGAGCTTCTTTGCTGATCATACCGCGGCAGCGCTGTGCCTCACGATCGGCGATCTGGAACATCTGCTCTTTGTTCGCGGTCAGCTCGAGCAGGTATTGGCGGAATTGTTCGCGAGCCGTGTAGTTGCGGGCAATCAGCTGCTCCAGTTTGTCGGCAGTCCGGCGCGTCCCGTAAGCGCGCTCCCCTTCCAGCAGCGAGCGCTCGGTGGTCTCCAGCGCTTCCATCCGGAAATACGCGTCTAAACACAGATAAATGTTGTCGCTTTGCGTGGCAAGGCGCTGAATGGTCGCTGCCGAATCCGCCAATTGCTGCTTTGCGGTATTCCACTGGCTTAGATACGTACTGGGCGCGCCTTTTTGGTCCATCCACGCTTGCGGATTCATTTCGCCAAGCACCGGCATCATCTCCTGGTTGCCGGAATTAACGTCAGCTAGCAGCTTTTGAGCGTCCCAGGGCGCGGCCACGCCGCCGGCAGCCTCGACTTGTGTCGACGAACCGGCTGCGGGCGGTTGAGAAGGTGCACTGCTCTGAGCGGGGCAGAGTCCAGCGACAAGAAAAATCATCGGGGGCAATTGGATAAAACGCGCGGTCATGCGCTTTCATTATCCGCCGTAAGCCCGCAGCCTGCCTTCGTGGCGCGGGCACTCGTGCCTGCCGTGTCGAGACTCGTCTCGACACTTTTGTTGGTCGCTGTGACCCTGCAAGGGACAAGCATCGCAGGAGTGCCGACGCGGAAGACACGAGTGCCTCCACCACATCACCGCGCCTACAGTCCGTTGAGAAATGCCAGCTAGGCCTGCCGAAAATCCCTGTCAGGCCAGCGGTGGAGGATTTTCACCGACAGTGCATCCACCAGCGTTCGTAGCGCGTACCGGTAAAGAGAGCCGCGGTCCATTTTCCTCGAGATCGGCTCGTTTCGCGTCACGATGATCGCGTCGCCCGCTTTCACAATCGCGTTCTCTCCGCGAGGCAGCAGCGCATGCCGCACCGACACCTGGCCCTCCAGTACGTCTACTCGCGTGGATTGGTCGTCTTCCTGGATCACTGTGATCACTGCGTTGGCGCGCGCCGAAATGATGGCAACCGGCGTGATCACCCGCTGCACCGGCCGGTAGTCGGCTGCGAAGATCATGATCACCTTCGCCCGGCCGTCTTCAATGTAGATGAGGTCGCCGGCCGCCGCAGCATTCTGCCGGAACATTACCCGCGAATTAGCGAAGATCTCGAATGAGCTGCCGCCTTTCACCTCAAATCGCGCGAAGCTATCCGGACCCGTCGTGATGGCCTGTTGCACCGGAACAGTTTCGCCCTCGCTCAGCGCCCAGGGCAGATCTTCCCCTGCCACGCGCGACACCTGGCCTTCCACATATGTGGCGCGCGCTTCGTATTGCTGCGCGACTTGACTATCCACCTGCTGGGCCGCGGCAGGTAGCCCGGCGAGAACCAGGCTCAAGAGCAACTCGGGGCGCAGCTTTTTTCTTGGGAACCAAGAATAGTGCCGCATTTAGAAAGCCTATCAGAATTTCCGGCGCTTTCTCCGCCCCCAATAGCGTGGTCTTTGGGGGCGGGTCCGACACCGGGCTAGCGTTTCCTTTTGCCCGGCGCCTCAGAGACGATATCCAACCCTGGAATGGCATCGTAGTGCCTGCGGTTGTTGGTGACCAGTCTTAGAGAGTGCCGCTGCGCACATGCGGCTATCCACAAATCGCTTACGGCTACGCTCTTTCCTGAGCCTTCGCTTTTCGCCTTAAGGGCGCCAAACGTCTTACACACCTGAATGTCATAAGGAATGATTGCCACGGAGCGAAGACCAGCTTCGAGCTTTGCCAATCGTGCCGCGGGCCACGTCCCCTTAGAAATCTGTTTCAGGTAGCCCGCATATTGCTCCCCGACAGTGATGAACGAGAGCGCAATGATATGCCCGTCCAGATGTTGTTTGTAAGGAAGTCCGCGTCTTGGATCGCTAGAGGTTATGTACGAATACACGTCCGTATCGACAACGATAACGGCCATAGGCGCCTATGCCAAACGATCCCGATAGATGTCGGCTACGAATTCGTCGACATCCTCGTCCGGAATCGATCCCGCAAAGACGCCCACATCCGCGACGGGATGAATGCCTTGCTCACTAATCAGCTGTTCGATTGTTTTTGTCTTGGCCTTAGCCCATCTTGCAGCAATCGCATTCTGCGCTATTTCCTTCCGTCGTTCAGGGCTAAGCTTCGCCGCGCGCGCCTTTCCGCCCTTCATTCCACCAGCCCTTCCCAGTACACGCGCCGCTTTCTGTGTTTCTGATAGAGCCATAATAAGATAATACTTGACCGAAGACGTTAGCGCAAGGGGACGTCGTGTCAAGGGCCGTGACCCATGCCGCGGCCCGTTAGCCCGAGGGCTCCCGGATTCGAGTCCGGCATCACCAGTCAATTTTCTCTCCCGGCACGCGCGTGGCATAGTCAATAGGGACCCCAATGCGCATCGGCATTACTTGCTATCCGACTTACGGCGGGAGTGGAATTGTGGCAACCGAGCTGGGCCTCGAGCTCGCCAACCGCGGCCACGAAATCCATTTCATCACTTACGCTAATCCGATTCGTCTCGATCCCGGGACGCCCCGCATCCACTATCACGAGGTCGAAGTATCCAATTACCCGCTGTTTCAATACCCTCCCTACTGCCTCGCCCTCGCTTCCCGCATGTACGAAGTGGCCGAACGCCAGGCATTGGATTTACTGCACGTACACTACGCGATCCCCCACTCGATTTCCGCTCTGCTGGCTCAGCAAATGTCCCAGCGCCGCCTGCCGTTTATTACCACGCTCCACGGCACCGATATCACGCTAGTAGGCGCGGATCCATCCTATTTCCCGATCACTCGCTTCTCCATCGAGCGTTCCGACGCCGTCACCACCATCAGCGAGTACATGCGGCGCCGTACGGGCGAGTTCTTTCACACCGGCAAGCAGATCGAGGTGATCCACAACTTCGTCAACTGCGTCACCTACCGGCCCGACCCGGAGGCCCAGGCGCATGGAAAACGGATCATGCACATCTCGAACTTCCGCCCCGTGAAGCGCGTCAACGATTGCATCCGCGCCTTCGCGCTGGTTCGCCGCGAGGTAGAGGCCGAGCTGGTAATGGCCGGGGACGGGCCTGATCGCGGACCCGCCGAGGCGCTGGCGCGCGAACTGGGAGTGGAAGACGCCGTGATCTTCCTCGGCAAGCAGGATCACGTCGAGCGCCTCATCCCCCGTATGCACGCCCTGCACCTTCCGAGCGAACTCGAGTCCTTCGGTCTGGCGGCGCTCGAGGCTATGGCTTGCGGGGTGGTACCGGTGGCGACTCGCACGGGCGGGCTTCCTGAACTCGTCACCGACGGCCACGACGGCTTCCTCGAAGACGTGGGCGACATTCAACGCCACGCCCAACGGCTCATCGAAATCCTCACCGATGACAAACTGCGCAGCCAAATGTCTGCCGCAGCCCGCAACACCGCCGAAACGCGCTTTTGCACTGACTTGCTCATTCCGCGCTACGAGGCCGTTTACAGGAACGTGCTGGCGGCGACGAGCCCAGCTTTGTGACCACGACACGACGACAGCTCCTAAGTCCCTTCATTGGGGGCGGTCTCCGCTGATGTGCGCACCCGCCCTGGCAGTCGGCGGTTAGAGCGAACGGTTGGCCCCTAGGGGCATACGTTGACCAGGTTTGGATAGGGCGAGTCAGTATTGGCGATGCACGGGATCGTGCTCAAGTAGGTCCAAATGGCCGTGAGCTGATAGTCGGTCATGTTGTTGAAGGCCGGCCACGGCATCACTTGAAGCACCGCGCCGTTAGTCGGCGCATCAACGCAGTTGGTGGTGACGCTCCCTCCACAATTGAGGTGAAGTTGGTCGTAATCATGGCCGGTCCGCATAATATCCAGGAACTGCTTGAGCGTGTGGCCACCTTCCGGCAAACCGGTGTGGTCAGGAGTCAGGTTGCGCGAGATGACGAGCGGGCCATTGCCCGGTCCGGCGTAGTAGGGACCACTGCTGACTCCAGCCCCCGCCGGTCCGAAGCTCTGACCGCCACCCAGGTAATACTGCGCGACCACCTTCCATGGCTTGCGGTTGAACGGAGGCAGCAGGAAAGGATTGTTGTTGGACCCGTATTCCGCTCCCGTGGGACTCGAGGTGTGGCAGCCGTTGCAATCCGCCTGCGCGTTGACGATGAAACTTCCCAGTCCTACCAGCGTTGGATCTTTGTCCGTTAAATTCAGCTCAACCGGCGCGATACGAAGACCGATTTCCGCCAGGCTTTGGTCTGAGCCTCGTTCGTCCGCGTGCACTTTCAGTGGACGTAGTTGCATGCCGGCGAGAACGATAATTCCAGCCGCGCACACGGCCAGCGTGGCCTTAACAAATTGCTTGGGCGCCATTTGGTCTCCTTAGTTCTAGTTGGCTGTATGCTAACTCAAACAGCCGCCCTTCGCAAGAAATTCCCGCCAGCTTCAGCGCGCGGCTCCGCTCATCTGCTCCACCCAATTCAGATAACGAACCAGGGATCGCCGCTCATTCCACACAAACTTCCAAAAGACGGCGAAGGTTACTAAGTGCTGTGGTACTCCAGCGTAAGTCTCTACGCGCCACTGTAAGTAGGGCGAGCGCCAGGGGGTCAGCCGGTACCCGCGGGTGGCTCGCCAGAGGAAGCGAATCATGTTACTCTCGCCGGAGATTCCGTGTCTTGCGGGCTATTCCGTGCCCGCCTTCGGAGCCGGTCCATTCTTTGGCTCGTCCCGCCGGGCGTAATACCCGGAGCGCGTCCGGACAGTGTAGCCGGATTGACCATTCACCACCACTTTGATAGTCCGGTAGGTGCCGTCGTCGGCTACCTGCGGCGTGTAGGCAAGCGTGTATTGGTTCCGGATGTCCCGCGCGATTGTCTCGCACAACTCCTTTACGCCGCTCACGCTTTCGGGATAGTAAACCAGGCCGCCGGTCGCGGAAGTGAGCGCCTTCAGGTCGCGCTTCGCTTTCGATGCCTCGCGTTTCTCCTCGTCGGCAAGCAGGCCGACGGCATAAATCAGAACCTCGGACTGCTGAGCCTTCTGCACAATCCGTTCCAATGACACGTTGCTTGCATTGTCGTTGCCGTCGGTGATCACCAGCAGCGCCTTCTTGTCTTTCTTTCCATCGCTCTTGAGGTAGTTCATCGACAAGTCGATGGCGTCCCGCATTGCCGTTCCGCCCCGCGAATCAATACGCGTTAAGCCTTGCTCCATCTTGGCTTGGTTGTTCGTAAAAGGAACATCCAGATACGGCTCGTCGTTGAAATTCACGATGAAAACCTCATCCTGTGGGTTTGATTCCTTCACCAGAGTCATCGATGCGGCTTCCACCCGCTCGCGCTTGGTACGCATGCTCCCGCTGTCGTCGATGATCAGGCCGAGCGACACAGGAACGTCCTCCCGCTTGAAGAGCTTCAGCTCCTGCGGCTGCCCGTTTTCAAGCACTCGAAAGGCCTCGCGAGGCAGGTCGGTGATGAGTTTACCGTGTTTGTCGCTGACGCTGGCATGCAGCACCACCAGCCGCGACTCGGCCGTGAACTGGGCCCAGGCATAGCCGCTAAGCGCGATCAGGGCAAGCGTCGCGGCTGAGATGATCTTATTGAGTCGGAGCATAGTATCCAAGACGGAAATAAGCCTTTAATTGCGGAAGCCCGCGCGGCTGGTTGAGCTTCACCTGAACCTTTCGATACTTGCCGTCGCGTTCCTTGTTCTTCGGCGTATATCCCAGAATGTACTGGTTGCGCAGCTCAATTCCTATTTTCGCAGCAATGTCGGGCAACTCGCTCGGATTCTCCACCGCGTACTCCCGCCCGCCCGTCTGCTCCGACAGCTCATTCAGTAAACCCGGCCCGGCTGCTTCTTCCGGAGTGCGCCCTCGCGACGTACCCGATTCGAAGATGCCGATGGCGTAAATCTGCACATCCGCTTCACGCACCTCGTTCTTGATTTCCGTCTCAGTATAGCGGCTGCTGTTGTCGCCCCCATCCGAGATAATCAGCAGCGCTTTGCGCGGGTTCCGCGCCTTCTTCATCTCGTGCATTGCCAGATATACCGCGTCCAGCAGCGCCGTGCGCCCTTTCGACTGCGTAAACGTCAGCACATTCTGCAGGCTGTTGGTGTCGGTGGTGAACGCCTGCGCCAACTCCGGCCGGTCGTTGAACTGCACCAGGAAAAATTCATCCGACGGATTCGCGGTTTTGAAGAACTCCGCCGCCGCCTGCCTCGATTTCTGCAGCTTCGATCCCATGCTGCCGCTGGTGTCAAATACCAGGCCAATCGAAATCGGCGCATCCTCGCTCGAAAACTGGGTGATTTCCTGCTCCACCTTGTCCTCGAACAGCCGGAAATGCTCCTTCTCGAGCCCGGTTACAAAGCGGTTAAGAGGATCCATCACCGTTACGTTGATCAAAACCAGGGTGCTGTTGATCTTGATATTGGTTGGCCGTGAGTCGACCGTCGGCTCGTTGCTCTTTTTCCGGGTCTCGATTGTGATCTGTGGCTGCGGCTGGGGAACCGTCTGTGGAGGGTCGGTGGCGCCAGCGGGCTTGGGAGTGTCTGCCGTCTTGTCGTCCGCGCCGGCATACCCGCTGCCACTGGCTAAGACACGCGTCACGGAGATGGCCAGCAGCGCAATCACCACTGCCGCCGCAAGGTGGCCGCGGCGCCTCGCGCCTGATGCGAGATCTCTCCGAAGACACGCCGATCCGGGTCGCGGGCGCATGCAACACACCGCCTTTTCCTATCCGAATCATACCATCGGCAAAACGGATGTCCGGCGCTTGCAATTTTCGAGCGGCGGCCGTTTCCGTCGCGTGATTGCAGACCAGAAATACTCGATCGAGGCTACCCGCCACCTGCCCGTTGCGTGCTATACTCGATCGTGCGTTCGCGGATTTTGGGTGTTATCCCCGCACGTTTCGCTTCCTCGCGGTTCCCCGGAAAAGCTCTCGCTAAAATCGCCGGCAAAAGCATGCTCCAGCACGTCTGGGAACGTGCTTCGATGGCCCAGTCTCTGAGCTGCGGGGTATTGGTCGCCACCGACGACGAGCGAATCGCAGCCGAGGTCCGCCGCTTCGGCGGCCGCGTCCGGATCACTCGCCCCGATCACCCCTCAGGCACGGACCGCCTTGCCGAAGTCGCCTCAGCCGAATTCGCCCACATCTACGTGAACATTCAGGGCGACGAGCCTTTGATCGATCCCGATGCCATCAACTGCGCCGTCTGGGCAACCCACGGCGACGAGCGCGCTTCTCTCGGTACTCTCAAGCGCCGCCTCGAAGATCCATCCGACCTGGCGAATCCGAACGTGGTCAAGGTAGTAACCAATCTCGCCGGCGACGCCATCTATTTTTCGCGTCATCCTATCCCCTACGTGCGTGATTCCGGCGGCGCGGCGCCTGCTTTCTTCAAGCATGTCGGGCTGTATGTATTCCGGCGCGACCTCCTGCTCGCCTATCCGGATCTGCCCGTCGGTCCGCTAGAACGCGCTGAGTGCCTCGAGCAGCTCCGCGCGCTCGAAAATGGCTACCGCATCAAAGTGATCGAAACCGAATACGAATCTCTCGGCGTGGATACGCCCGACGACCTGGAACGCATCAGCCGTCTCTTCGAAGCGGCCGATTCTAAAGTTGGCGCCGACGTTCACTCGCGCAACATGACCTCAAACTATAACCTGGCGGAGGGAAGCCATGGCTAAATACATCTTCGTCACGGGGGGCGTTGTCTCCTCGTTGGGCAAGGGCATCGCTGCGGCCTCCATCGGCTGCCTGCTCGAGAGCCGCGGTCTGCGCGTGACGCTGCAGAAGTTCGATCCGTATTTGAACGTGGACCCGGGAACCATGAGCCCGTTCCAGCATGGAGAGGTTTTCGTCACCGACGATGGCGCCGAGACTGACCTCGATCTGGGCCACTATGAGCGATTCACCCACGCCCCGTTGTCACAGAGCAATAACCTGACCTCCGGCCGCATTTACGAGAACATCATTTCCAAGGAACGGCGGGGAGATTACCTCGGCAAAACCGTTCAAGTGATTCCGCACGTCACGAATGAGATTAAGGCCGCTTGCCGGAAGGTTTCCGCCGATGTGGATGTCGCGATTGTCGAGATCGGCGGCACCGTAGGCGACATCGAATCACTGCCGTTCCTCGAAGCCATCCGTCAGATGCGGCACGAGGAGGGCAGGGATAACACGTTGTTCGTCCACCTGACGCTCGTGCCTTTCATCGCCGCCGCGCAGGAATTGAAAACCAAGCCCACCCAGCACAGCGTAAAAGACCTGCGCTCCATCGGTATTCAGCCTGACATCATCCTGTGCCGGTCCGAAAGGACGCTGTCCGAGGACGTCAAGGAAAAGATCGCGCTGTTTTGCGATGTGGAAGTGCGCGGCGTGATCACCGCTAAAGACGTCAGTTCCGTTTACGAGGTACCGCTCGTTTTTGCCGAGCAGAAAGTGGATGAGATTATCCTCAACCATTTCCGGCTAACCGCCGGGCCAAGTAACATGACACGCTGGACCAACATGATCCAGCGCATGAAAAATCCGCTGCGAAACGTCCGCATCGGGCTGGTGGGCAAGTACGTGGAATACGAGGATTCGTACAAGAGCCTGAAAGAGGCGCTGCTGCACGCCGGCATCGCGCATCAGGCTGACGTGGATATCGAGTGGATTGAATCCGAGCTCGTCGAATGGCCCGGCTGCCGTGACTTCCTGAAGGGGTTTGACGGCATACTCGTTCCGGGAGGCTTTGGCAAACGCGGCATTTCAGGCATGCTGAACGCCATTCGCTGCGCGCGCGAGGAGCGCATCCCCTATTTCGGCATCTGTCTGGGGATGCAGACCATGGTCATCGAGTTCGCTCGCAACATCTGTGGACTCGCCGGCGCCGATTCCACCGAATTCGACGCTGGCTCGCCCTATCGCGTCATCTACAAGCTGCGAGAGTTGAAGGGAGTTGAGGAGCTCGGCGGCACCATGCGCCTCGGCGCTTATCCATGCCGCCTCACCGAAGGCAGCCTTGCTCAGGAAGCCTACGGCAAAACCGAGATCAGCGAACGCCACCGCCATCGCTACGAATTCAACCGTGAATTCGAAGATATTCTCACATCACACGGGTTGCGGCTGACCGGCCAGACGCCCGACGGCGTGTATGTCGAAATTTGCGAATTGGCGGACCATCCCTGGTATCTGGGTTGCCAGTTTCACCCCGAGTTCAAATCCAAACCGCTTGAGCCTCATCCTTTGTTCGTGGCCTTTCTCGCAGCCGCGTTGGCAAATCGCGAGTCCCGGCGCCGCGCAGCCGTCGAACCGGAACTGGCCGGAGCGCGCCAGGCTTTGTGAGCCAGGGCCACGCCTGCTAACCCATGACCGCTACGATCACCGTGGGCGAAGGCCCCGCCGCCGTCACCTTCTCTCAGCGTTCGCCGCTGGTTCTGATTGCCGGTCCCTGCGTGATCGAAAGCGAAGAGCACGCCTTGTGGATTGCCCAGGAAATCCGCAAGCTGGTGGGCCCGTTTGTCTTCAAAGCCTCTTTTGATAAAGCGAATCGAAGCAGCCTCGAGTCATATCGCGGCCCCGGCCTGAAAGAGGGTGTTCGCATTCTTAGCCAGGTGCGGAAGCTGGGAATCCCCGTCCTCACTGACATTCATGAACCCGCTCAAGCGGCTGTGGTTGCCGAGGCAGTCGATATCCTCCAGATTCCGGCTTTCCTCTGTCGTCAGACTGATCTGTTGGTTCAGGCCGGACTCACCGGCCGCGTCGTGAATATCAAGAAAGGCCAGTTTGTGGCGCCGGCCGACTTTGTCAACGCGGCCGAAAAAGTCGCCTCGACCGGCAACCATCGTATTCTGCTCACCGAGCGCGGCTCCAGTTTCGGCTACAACAACCTGGTTGTGGATATGCGCAGCCTCGCGATCATGGCCGAGACCGGCTGGCCCGTAATCTTTGACGCCACTCACAGCATTCAACTGCCGGGCGCGACCGGAAAGGCGTCGGGCGGGCAGCCCCAATTTATTGCGCCTTTGGCTCGCGCCGCCACCGCCGTAGGCATTGCGGGGCTGTTCGTCGAAACACATGAAGCGCCCGAGCGCGCGCTCTCCGATGGCGCCAATGCCCTCCCGTTGTCCCAGCTAGCCGGTCTGCTAGCCCACCTCCGCCGCCTGGACGCAGTAGCGAAGGCCTGACTTTGTGGCACAGCCTTTCAGGCTGTGGTTCTGTAGTGGGTCAGCCCTGGGATAACATGGCAATTTAGGTGACTTTATGAGATTTCTAGCTTCCCCACGCGCCGCCTCGCTCGCCGCGCTCCTAACTTCGATTGCGCTCGCAGCCCATGCCGACGAAGGCATGTGGACGTTTGACAATCCGCCGGTCGAACTTCTCAAAGCGCGCTACAACTTCGTTCCCACTGCGGAGTGGCTCGATCATGTGCGCCTCTCTTGCGTTCGATTGAACGACGGCGGCTCGGGCTCGTTCGTCAGCCCGGACGGGCTGCTGCTCACCAATCATCACGTTGCCCGCGGGCAGTTGCAGAAGAATTCCACAAAAGAGCATGACTACGTTCGCGACGGCTTCTATGCCGCGACGCGCGACGCGGAAATGAAAGCACAGGACCTGGAAGTCAACGTTCTCGTCTCCATGGAGAATGTCACCGCAACGGTCCAGGCCGCGTTGAAGGGCGTCAAGGATCCGAAAGAGGAACTTACCGCGCGCCGCGCCGCCATCGCCAAAATCGAGCGCGAGAGCCAGGATAAAACCGGGCTGCGTTCCGACGTCGTGACTCTCTACCAGGGCGGCGAATATTGGCTCTATCGATACAAGCGCTATACCGATTTGCGCATCGTTTTCGCTCCCGAGCAGCAGATCGCCTTCTTTGGCGGCGATCCCGATAATTTCACCTATCCGCGCTACGACCTCGACATGGCTTTCTTCCGTGTGTATGAAGACGGCAAACCCATCCATACGCCGGACTATCTGAAATGGAATCCAACTGGGGCAGGCGATCAGGATCTCGTTTTTGTCCCGGGCCATCCCGGCCGTACCCAGCGGCTGGAGACAGTAGCGCAGTTGAAGTACTGGCGCGATGACGTGCTTCCGAACTTGCTGGCCTACCTCAACCACCGGCGGGATGTGCTCAAGACCTACTCGGCGCAGGATGCGGAACAGGCGCGGCAGGCCGGGTCGCTGATCTTCTCTCTCGAAAACAGCATCAAGGCCTACGACGGCGCATACAAAGCCCTGCATCAGGAATCCATCCTCAGCAAGAAAGAAGCCGAAGAAGCCGACTTTCGCAAACTGGTTGCGGCCAACCCCGAGTGGCAGAAACAGTATGCCAGCGCATGGGGCGAAATCGCCGCCGCCGAACAGGCCGCAGCAACCCGCAAGAATTACACTTTCCACCGGCTCGATTCCAGCCTGCTGCAATTAGCCAACACCATCGTGACGTACGTCGCTGAGATCAAGAAGCCCGATGGCGAGCGTTTGCCCGGCTATCACGAATCACAGCTCCAGTCTCTGCGGCTGCGCCTTTTCTCGCCCGCTCCGAGTTACCCGGAAATGGATAAGGCACAGCTCGAGGGCAGCCTGCAACTGGGCATCGAAAAGCTCGGAAAAGACGACGAAATCATTAAGGCCGCGCTCGGCGGGCTTTCCCCTCACGAGGCCGCCGCCCAATTGATCGGGGGCACCAAACTGGCCGACCCCGCTGTCAGAAAGCAGTTGGTGGAAGGCGGCGAACCGGCAGTAGCGCAATCCACCGATTCACTGATTGTGCTCGCGCGCAAACTCGACCCGATTAACCGGGCGAACCAGAAATGGAATGAGGATCACGTGGAGAGCGTGATCGATCGCGCGGGCGAAGCGCTCGGCAAAGCGCGGTTCCTGGCTTACGGCAAGTCGAGCTATCCTGACGCCACCTTCACTCTGCGCCTGTCCTACGGCAAAGTCGACGGCTATCCGATGAACGGAACCATCGCGCCGCCCAAGACTACCTTCTTTGGCCTCTACGATCGCGCCGCCAGTTTCGACTACAAGGGCCCCTTCGTCCTGCCGGCGCGATACGCCGATGGCAGAGCCAGCCTCGACCTCTCGACTCCGCTCGATTTCGTAACCACGAACGACATTATCGGCGGCAATTCGGGCTCGCCCGTCATCGATCGCAGCGCGAACCTGGTGGGCCTGATCTTCGATGGGAATATCGAATCGTTGGCGGGCGATTACGTCTACGACGGCGCCACCAATCGTGCGGTCGCCGTGCATAGCGCCGGCATGACCGAAGCTCTACGCAAGCTCTACCATACCGACGCCCTGTTGAAAGAACTCCTCGGACAATAGAAGTTGCGAACGTGGCGCGGCCACTCGTGGCTGCAGCGCCGAGATTCGTCTCGGCGCTCTTGTCTAGCCGTACCATCGCTCACGCCGCCCGTAATTTAAGAGCCGCTTCACCAGATATACTGCCCGGCGTCCTGCCGCCTTCGGTGGTTCTCGAGCACGTGCAACACGCGAATCTTCTTCAGCTTGGCTGGCGATAACTGGCCAAGCGGCAGATACACGATCTTGCGGTTGACCCGCGCCGCAATTGCGCGAAACACGCTGCGCGGGGGCCGCGCCGCCGCATACACAACATAGCGGTCCATTGAGTAGTCGAGCCCCGCCATCAACAGGCGCTCCGCTTTGGTCTCCGCCGTGTCGTAGTCCGCATCGTCCCACACCGAAAACATCCGCCTCGGAGGCAGCGTCATCAAGAGCCCGCCATATTCCGCGCGCCCGATCCCGGGCCCGACGAGGTGTTCGAACGGATGCGTTGAGTAAAAGGCCATGTCGGATTCGTTCTGATGCTCGCCGAGCCAGGTGGTCAGGTACGTATAGCGATTCTCCCGGTCCTCATCGAATATGATCACCACGGCGCCCACTTCGCCGGAAAGCTTCTCCGTCTCGCGAACGTAAATCTTGCCCTCATGCCACTTGCGAATTGTCTCGCGCCGATCGATGCCGTCGCGCATCGACGTAGTGAACGGCTCGACTCGCGAACGCTCCTCGCTCAGCATCGTTTTCGCGTACTTCTTCACGAAGCGCCCGTAGTTCTCGATGACCAGGTCCTCGGGCGGATACGAGCAAATGGATTCCCCGTCCGTCTGCGCTGCCCACTCGCCCTTTACCTTTTCCCGCTTGTGCGGTTTCAGGCCCACCGGCTTCCACATTTGTTTCATGCGCGGCAGCCGGCGACGAATGCGGAGCTTGCGCGTTGCCGCCCACACTTCCTCGCCTGAAAGCTCGATGGTCTCGAGCGGCGGGTCTTCGCTCTGCTGCATGCTGTAGCGGTTGGCCATCTGCCAGACTTCCCAGGCGAAGTTATCGTCTACAATCGATCGCCCGCCGAGCGCCATGTCGTAGACACCGGCCACAAGGCGCCCGTCCAGCAGCGAGAGGTTGCGCGTGAAGCGCGCCAGCATGCGCCGCTGCCACGATTGCATCGTCTCGCCGGTGTTGATGTGATATTCCTTTTCGGCATCGCGCATCAGGGCGAGTTGCCATCGCGGCCGGTCGAGCGGCGGCGGCTCCGCGAGGCTCCTCGACTTCTCATAGAGTTCCTGGAAGTAAGGCGCTTCCGACGTCACCTCCGCCAGGCAATCGGGGTGCAGGTTGAATAGCTCGGCCTGATCAAACAGGCGAATGCGTCCGCGCGGCGGCTCTTCCTGCGGCGCTTCGATCGCATCCAGCAGCGGATCGAGCAGATTCAAGCTGACAACCACCAGCACTTCGGCCAGCGGGTCCGCGCCTTGCAGCTTCCACGCCATCGCCGCCGCATGCGAATCGATCTCCGGCGTCCGCGCCGGAGGATGAACGCGAAACGCTTCCACATATCGTTCCATGCCGATGGATTCCACCGCATAGGGCTCCGCATAGCTGCCCGCCAGGTGTGGCCGCTCATGCGTCGCGGGCTCCAGCAGCATCGTGCTTGCGCCGATTTCGCGCGCCGTGCGCAAGGCTTCGACAAATGGGTCGCACGGCTCCACGGGGATCGAGGTCGCGCGCTGCTCTTCTTCCCCGGAATACACGCTCGTGGACGCGCCTCCTTCGGGAATCAGGATCACCGACATTTGTGGCAACCGCGCCAGCGCGCGCTCATAAATGCGCTCTAGCCGGCCAGGCAGCTCGACTGCTACCAACTGCGGACGACGCTCGAGAATGTAGCGGCGCACCCGCGACGCAAACTCCAGCCGTCCAGGAACCACGGGAAAATAAGTAAGCCGCCCGCGACCAATTGTGCCAGCGTCGATTGAATTGCCCGACATTGTAGTATTCGTGGTTGACCGAGCCCCATGCGTCAGCTTGGGGTTATTTCTATGTACGCGCCCGACCCAAGCTTACGCATGGGGCTACAATTCGTAACCCCAACTTCTACAGATATCGCAGCGCTTCGTCGCCGAGAATACCCAGCACGGCCGTGTTCAGCGCCGTCCCGGATCCCGGTTTTAGCGAACGCTGTGCTCCTTCGCCGCCCGTGTTGGTCAATTTCAGCGCAAACCGCGCAATGTTGAGCCCGTCGCGCACGGTGTAGCTTTCGTCTGCCGCGTGAGCCTGCTGCAGGAAGTCGGTGACGTACTGGAGAATCTCATCGCTCGAGAAAGGCAGATTCTCGCGCAGGATGGCAAGCTCTTCTTCGCGCTCTGGAAAGTCAATGAGAATCTGCGGCTGCAGACGCGAATGAATATATTCGGGCAAATCGAACGTCGAGGAATCTTCGTTCATGGTTGCCACCATCCGAAAGTTGGGGTGCGCCTTGATCTTGATGCCGGCGACGATCGATTCCACGTAGCGGCGCGCATCCAGCAGCGGCGCCAGGCTGGCCCAGGTCTTCTCGCTCATCCGGTTGCCTTCGTCGAGGATTGCGACGCCACCGCGAATCATCGCCGTCACCAGCGGCGAGGCCACATACTTGAGCCGCGAAGTCCCCTCGATTACCGGCGTCACCAACAGGTCTTCCGGCCGCGTGTCGACGGTGGCCTGCAGTATGTAAACCTCGCGGCCCAGTCGGCGCGCGGCCGCGTAGGCCATGGTCGTCTTGCCTACGCCCGGCTTGCCGAGCAGGCGCGGATTCATAGGAACATCGCGCTCATCGAGCACCATCCACGCGGCCATCAATTGGCGCATGGCCTCTTCCTGGCCCACCCATTTCACATCGATTTCATCCGGATGAGCCAGATGCAGCGTAATTCCTTCAATTTCGACTTTCGGCATGAGAACTCTTACTCCGGTATAGCAGGATGATGGCGCCTAGCGGCGGCGGGATGTCACAAAAGCGGAGACCCGTTTATCCCTCTAAGATTAGTTGTTTGAGTTCTCCCGGTTCAAGATCCCGGAGTGCGCCGTGCCGGATATGGAGAATCCAAACTATTTGGCGCTTCTCGTCCACTTCGTAAAGGATTCGATAGACGCCGCGCCGTTTGCCGAACAGAAGGCAGCGAATCTCCCGCTCGGATTCCAGAGCTTCGCGGGCCAATTGGGCAGCGCGAGGGTAGCTGGTCCAGGGAATGCAGTGCATCAATCAGCTTCTCGAACCACACGCGGCCTCGAAGCGGGGCTCGATCGGTGACACAGTCATAGATGCGATCAGCATCGGCCGCTGCCGAGTCAGCGAGGCAGACCTGATAGGCCATGCTTCTTTCTGAAGGCTTTCTCGAATTCTCTCAATGGAGTGACTCGCCCGGCCTCAACATCTGTTAGTCCGCGCTTGATGCCCTGAAGTGCCTCTAGCTCGTCCAGTCGATCGAGGAGCTTCTGGTAGGCAACTGCGTCCTGAACTACCATCTCAGGCTTTCCGTTAATAGTGAGAACGAGCGGATGGCCGCTGCCGCGCATTTGATTGAGGAAATCGCCCGTGCTGCGCTTGAAGTCGCTCAGCGAGCGGATGTCTTTGCTGATATCGAGCATTCGGACTTGCACCAAATCTGCACTAAATTTGATGCTATCAGACGCCCATCGTCCCAGCTTCCCGCCCCTACTCGTGTCCCAATACCCGATGCGGCTGATAGGCTTCCGTCAATTGCTTCAGCTCCGCCTCATCTAACTTGATTTCGAGCGCCGCCAGCGCTTCATCCAGGTGCTTCATCTTACTCGCGCCAATAATCGGCGCCGTCACGCCGGGTTGCTGCAAGATCCACGCCAGAGCAATTTGCGCGTTCGATACGCCGCGCCGCTTCGCGACTTCCGTTAGCCGGTCCACTACTGCGAAATCCGATTCCTGGTAATACAGGTTGTGCGCATACGCATCGGTCTTGGCGCGTAGCGTCTCGCCCCTATCTTTCGGGTCGCGATTCCCCGCCAGGAAACCGCGCGCCAGCGGACTCCACGGAATCACGCCCACTCCCTCGGCCCGGCAAAGAGGCAGCATTTCACGCTCCTCCTCGCGGTAAACCAAGTTGTAGTGATTCTGCATGGTCACGAATCTGCAGAAGCCATGTTTGTCGGCCAGATAAAGCATCTTCGCGAATTGCCACGCGTACGTCGACGACGCCCCGATATACAACGCCTTGCCCGCGCGCACCACATCGCTCAGCGCACCCAAGGTCTCTTCCATCGAGGTGGTTGGATCCAGGCGGTGAATCTGATACAGGTCGACGTAGTCCGTGCCCAGGCGCCGCAGGCTCGCGTCGATCGCGTGCATGATGTGCTTGCGTGACAAGCCCTTCTGGTTCGGGTCGTCTCCCATTGGGTTGAAGACCTTGGTCGCCAAAACGACGCGCTCGCGCGAAATGCCCAGCTTCTTCACGGCCCGGCCCAGAATCTCTTCAGACACACCGTCGGAATACATGTCGGCGGTGTCATAAAAGTTGATTCCCGCCTCCCACGCTCGTTGGTAAAAAGGGAGGCTCTCTTCTTCTTCCAAAACCCATTCGCGCCACTTCTTGCTGCCGTAAGTCATCGTGCCCAGGCAGAGGCGCGATACTTTCAATCCAGTGCTTCCCAGGTTGACGTAATCCATTCTTCTAGTACCGCACAGCCCCGGTTAGCTTCTTTGGTCGTGGCGCGGGCACTCGTGCCTGCCGCGCCGAGACTCGGCTCGGCGCTCCGAAACCTCAGAGATCGATCATTCGCCGAGGGCCGCTAATTAATGCGGCAAAACGGGAAGTTTCAATTGCACGCTTGCGCCGGGGGCGACGGTGACCGGAACACCTTGCGCTAGATACTGCTTCACAACCTCGGGGTTGGCGTATTCAAGGTCGAATCCGTCTTCCAGAGCGAAGGCAATGTAACTGCCGGGAAGCACGCGCTGCAAGGTGAAACTTCCATCCGAATCCGTGAGGTCGCGAATAGTCGACGATTCGCGGAGTTCTGCCTCGTCGGGAACCAGGTAGACCGGGATGCCGGGTGTTGGGTGATCATCCTTAGTGACCGAACCCTCGATCTGGGCGAGCTTCCCGTGGAAGATGCGGACAGTCAACTGCGTATCCGCCCCTGAAACGGAAGCCACGTGGCCGCTCATCGGAGCGCCATTCACCGCCAGGGAAGCAATGGCCCAAGCGGAAGCTCTGCCGGGCCCGGATGCGTCTTCTTGACTCTGCAGCATCACCTCGTAACGCCCGCGTGGAATTGCTTGCCCTTCAAAACGGAACGTGCTTTGATATCCTCCCGCTTGCGCCTCTGCTTTGGTCTCAATTTCCGCGCCGAACGTTTGACCACCGCGAAGGCCTCGTAGAAAAATCGAAGCGTGTTCGGCCAGAGGCTCACCGCTAATGACGGTTCCGGAAATGACGCCCTGCGGCTGCCCTTGAACCGCCACGGTCTGGTCAGCGGCCAAATCGACGTTCTGAACGTAGGTTGCGTTAAACCCGCCGCCCTTTGGATTGAACTCCATAAACTGGACCCTGTAGCGCCCAGGCGCGAGGCCGCTGAGTAAGACATAGCCCGGGGCCATAACTGACTGCATGACGTTAACACCCAGGTCGGTTCCGTCGGGGCCTTCCATCGTAACCTGCACGTTGCGTCCGGCGTTTGGATCGGCTCCCGGTGGGGCCATCACCCTCAACCGCAGAGCGGGCACGGGCTGCAGGTTGATCACAATTTTGGGGTTTGAGCCCACCGCCAGAAGAACCGGTGAGGCGGTGGCCGCATCGGTGGCATTGCCGGACCATGTCAGCGGATAAGCCACCTCCAGCGGTGAACGAGGCGGGTCAGGGATTTCGTCCTCTGCGCCGCCCGGCCGTATCCTTCGGCGCCTTCCTGTACTCGCTTGCTGCGCATACCACGGCGCGGCTGTTACAGCGAGGTAGTAAGTGCCGGGTTCCAAATCCGCAAAGCGGAAGTTGCCTGTCTCCGCAGTGGACGAACTGGACTGCAGGTGCGTCCCGGCGACACCGTTCTGCACGTGCTTCCGGAAGAGCCAGACCTGGGCGTTGCGAACCGGTTCGTTATCTTCGTCAGTGATGGTTCCCGAGATTCCGGACCGCGGGCGGAGGCGAAAAACGATCGCCGTGTTATCCAGGTTCGGCCCCGCAACCACCAGTGTTGAGAAGCCTTCCCGCTGATTCAGTAGCTGAGTAGCGTATCCGGTCCGCTTTGCCAACAAGTAATACTTGCCGCCGGGTACTGGGTTGAAGCGGAAGCGGCCCTGCTCATCGGATGTAGTCGCAGTTTTGAAGTCATCGTTGGCGGCGCTTTGGCTGAGGGTGAGTTCCACATTCGGGACGGCGGCCTGGGTCACGGCATTCAGAACTACTCCGGATACGGGAAAGGTCTGAGCGGTGGCGACGCTCGAACACGCTATTCCTGCTAACCACAGCGCGCGAAGCGCAGCGAGCAACGGATGGCTTGCGTTGTTTGGCGAAGTATCGAGCGCGCGGGTCATTGCTTCATTGCTTTGGCTTCATCGCTTCACGGCTTCATTACCACTGCGGCCACTCACCCGCCAGGAGCATCGCGGTGAATCACTTCGATGGTAAGGGTCTTTTGTTCGTTGGGCTCCAGCGAGACGCCCTGGCCTTTACTCGAATAATCGCGCATGGCCTCGGGGTTCGCATACTCGAGGTCGGCTGCATAGTCGAACGCGTAAATGCGATAGTCGCCGGGGGCAAGACCGCTGGCAGAAACTCCGCCTGACCCAAATCCATAGAGGATGATGGGCCGGCCATGGGATGGCGCCAGGAGTACCGCGCAACTTTGCGGCTTCGTCTCCTTCGTGCAATTCAACATCAGATTCGCTCCATCGTCGCGCAATGTGATCTGAATGGCCGGCGGAGCTGTGCCGGGGTGTATCACCAGTGGCGCATCCAGCAAGTCAGTGTCGCCGGAGCGTGCCGACTCAACATAAAAGGCCCCGTTCCCCCCCGAGTTCATGTGGTAAATGCCGGGGCGCAGACCCTTCACCGCCATTGGTTCGTTCTGCTGATCGGCCTGTTCATGCAAAGCGACGTACTGCGAAGATCCGTCGTCGGAAGTGAATGAAATGTTTCCCAGTTGAACCCCGTGAGCCACAGGCCGCGCGGAAACGGGCCCGCCGGGACCATCAGCGACGTATACAGCTCCGTTGTCACCCGGTTGCCCCGCGGATTTCGTCCGCACGACTGTCAATTGAATCGGTATTTCATACGGGGGGTCGGGCGCCAGTTGCAAGCCCGTCACGTCCGCGTGGCCAATCGTGAGTGGCATCTCCTGCCACAGCGCAGTCTGGCCGTTCTGTGCCTGGAGGGTTAATATATAATCGCCCTCCGGCAACGGCCCCAGACGAAATTCTCCATTCGGCTTCGCGCCCGTTCCTAAGAGCATGTTCATGTTGTTGGTGACGCCCGCTGGCCTCACATAAATGCCGGTGCCGGCTGCTTGAGGAACGTTGACGACCACTCCGCTAACCATGAATCCAGGCTGCCGCTTCAGCGAGAAGTCAGCTTGCAGATGCTGCCCAGCCGAAATCGAGATAGTCGTTGCCTCGGCAGGCGTGGCTCCTCCGGGATAATACACGGGCGGGAAGACCAAATCGAAGGTTTGGCCGGCCTTCCGTCCTTGCGGACCCGCGGCATTCACAAAAACCAGATACTGGCCGGGCTGCAAGTTGGACAACCGGAACGCGCCGGTGTCATCAGTGGACCCGCCGCTCCTCTGTTCCCAGCGGCGGCGGCCTTCTCTAACCTGGCTGCAGAGCGCTTCGAGCGTGGCGCCTTCAACCGGTTCGCCCGCCTCGTCCAGTACGCGGCCTTCGATGACGCCTTCTGGAAACAGCTTCAACTGAACGTCAGGAGTGTTCTCGCCGACCTGGATCATGCGCGGAAACCCAGGCCCTTGATCCAGCTCCTGTTCATTGAAATAACCCGGCTTGCGCGGCATAAGATTCACGGCCCCTTCGGGGACGCCGTCGATTTCAAAGCGCCCATCGGGGCCCGTCAAAACGGAGACTCGCTCCGTCATGGTGGGGCCCTGCACCAGCGCTTTCGGAACTGCAGCGCCGGTGGCGGCATTCACCACTATCCCCGTCACCTTGTGGAGGCGGCCGGTTTGGCTGGGCGGCTGGTTGGGCCCGTCGATCCAGGTCTCAAACGAAACAGTCTGGCCGGCGACAGCGCCACTGAGCAGGCCGACCGCGCCCGCAAGCCGAAAGAGCAGCGTCGTGCTAAGCCTGGGGCAGGGAATCGACATGCTTCTAGATCATTAGAAACCAACCGTCGGCGATCTGGTTTCCATTACTTTGACGAAAGACCTGGGATCATGTGTCAGACCGGCAGCAAATCGAGCGCCGCTTGAATTTCCGATCGCGTATGCCCGTCCCCTTTTGCGCTCGCCGCCACAAGCCCTTGTTCATAGATTTCCCGGGCTTCCGCCAGCTTTCCCAGCTTTTCGAGCGTCTGTCCGAGGTGGAAGTAGGCAGCCACGTATGCCGGGTCGTTCCCGACCAGCGTGCGATACTCCGCAACCGCTTGCTCCAGCCTGCCGGCTGCCGCGTATTCCATGGCCAAGCCGTAGCGCGCAAAGCTGTTCTTCGGATCCAGCTCCAGCATCTGAAGCAGAATCTCCAACCGGTTTGTAGCCATGCTTCTATTGTCGACTGTAAGGCTCCAATGAATCGCGTGCCGTCATTGCGCCACCGGGCTGCTAAAGAACACTAGGCTTCCGCCCGCCTCGCGCACACCGATCTCGTCCATCCCGGAATATGACTCAGGCAGCAGGCCGGCGTACTGGCGCCTCGAAACCGCCACCGGATAATCGCCTAGCCTGCGAATCACCTCATCGAGCGACGATTTCACTTGGATGAACAAAGCCGTCCCCGGCCTTCCCGCGGGCTCATCGATTCCGGTGTCGGCAGCCAGGCTGCTACGCGTCTGGTACATCAACTCCACGTCGTCCTTTCGTAGAATCACGAACCCCGCGTGGTCGCCTTCCTTCACTTCGGCCACTTTCACGAAACCCAAGCGCTCCACCCACAGTGGCAGGCAGGGTTCGATGGCGTCCACGACAATTACCGGCGTCAGCTTTCGAAACATAGGACAATTATTAGGGAGTAAATTTCATGCCGCAACCCCAACCCTCTCGCTCGTCATCCGCCTCGCGCCCGGCCTCGTCCCGCGTCCGGCCGTCCTCGCTTCGCCCCGAACGCCGGCTGCGCGACCTGCGCGGCGTTGGCCCCAGCATCGAAGCCAACCTTCGCGATCTGGGTGTGGCGAGCGTGGCCCAGCTCGCTGCTCGCGACGGACATGAATTGTACGATGCTCTCTGTCGGAAAACGCGCACCCGCCAGGACCCCTGCGTGCTCGACACTTTCCGATGCGCGGTGGCCCAGGCCAGGGATCCTCGCCTCCCGGCTGACCAATGTAACTGGTGGTGGTGGTCACGCCAGCGTAAAGCCCTGGCAACAGCGGTTTAATTCTCCGAATGCCTTGTCCGTTCTTTGAGCCGCTCTCCGCCGTCCTCTCGCCCCGATTCACGGGTGTGCGGCTGCCGCTCATCGACGAATATTCCGGTCTCTGCCACTCCGCCTGTGAAAACGCAGTGGCCGTCGACGCAGCGCAGCGGCTTCATTGCAATCACGGTTATGCAAGCGGCGTATGTGCGCGTTTCCCGCCAAACGCACCCTCCTCCGCAATGCGCTATTCCGTGGCCGGCCGCACTGATCGGGAAATCACTCTGGTCTGGCTCGAAGAACAGGAGCATTCGCCTCTGCGCTGGGGTTCGCTTCGTTATTCGATTGCCGAAGACGCTCTGTCTCCCCTTGACCTCACGCTCCCGATTCGAGCGCAGGCGCTTGCCTTCTGCCGCAGTTTTCTGCTGCGGCTAAGAACAACGGAACAGCCAACCAATGTCTAACCAAGCCGATCCACCGATTCAGCCTCGGACCATCCCGCCGCGGACCATCGCCGCTACCCGCTCTGAATATTCCGAGATCTGCCTTCCCAACGATGCAAACGTGCTGGGAAATATGCTGGGCGGCCATGTGATGCACCTGGTGGATGTCTGCGGAGCGATTGCCGCAATGCGTCACGCGCGATGCGCCGTCGTCACCGCTTCGGTAGACCAGATGAGTTTCCTCCATCCCGTGCCTGTGGGCTCGCTGCTACTGCTGAAATCGCAGGTAAATCGTGTATTTCGGACATCCATGGAGGTGGGTGTCAAGGTGTGGGTGGAAGATCTCCATACCGGCGAGCTGAAGCACACTTCCTCGGCGTATCTCACTTTCGTCGCTCTCAGCGCAACCGGAGCGCGGGTCGAACTTCCGCAGCTCGATCCGGAGACCGAAGAAGACCGCCGCCGCTTCGAGCAAGCCGGCGAGCGCCGCGCCTACCGCCTGAACCGCAAAGACAAAGCGGCCGGCAATCAGCGGTAGGTTTTCACCCAGACCGGAAACTCCGAAAGCTGATAGCTGAAAGCTGATTGCTGATTGCTGAAAGCTGATTGCTGATAGCTGAAAGCTGAAAGCTGAAAGCTGATTGCTGAAAGCTGACCGCCGGGCCCGCCGGAGGCCGGCCCCCTACTCCGGTTCAAGCTTGTAAATGTACTTGATGCAGTGCTTGTACAGCAGCAGGTTCGGCTCGCCTTCACGATTCAGCTTGATGCACGACCGGTCGTACCATTCGATCACGCCTTCCAGGCGCTCCCCGTCCGTGAGCACCACCGCCATTACGGTCTTGCCCTGCATCTGCTTGGCGAAATAAAACTGCTCCGCGTTGGTTTGCTCCGGCGGCGCGGATCTCTTTACCGGCGCTCGGCGGTTTGCGTCTTTCGCTTCCATCAGCATATTCCCCGTTGGTCTCTTGTATGCCGGGTCCAAACGCCTGGCCCTCCTTTAGCGCGGCTCTCGTATCGCGGCCGCAAGCCGCCGGCCTGCGGCGCTTCTTGCTCTCTTAGGCGCACGTGGCCTCCCATTCGTTACGTAAACTGATCGCCATCGCGTCCAGCGCGCCCACTTTCTGAATACTCCGCGCGGCCATTTGCACCAGTTCATCCAGGATACTGGCGGCCTTCTCCATCCAGGCGAAACTGACGCGCCGCGCCACGGTTTCGATCATGCCCTGAACATCGCGATTCTTTCGCGGTGCTTCCCCGTTGGCGCACAGCAGCATGTCCTCCAGTAACCCATACGCGATCTTGGCGTATGTCTCCAGTTTCTCGCTCTTCCGGTTCCCGAACGATTCCGAATGCCTTACCCACTCGCCAAAACCCGTCACTCCCGCCCCGCATTCCAACAGCGTCAGCATCACGCTCCGCCGCTGCCTGTATTCTTCCAGGTTAAGCGTCAGAGCCTGCCCCGGACTCCCCTCGGCCAGCATGATGCGCCCCTCGGCATGGTCCAATTGCCGGGTCCTCGCAAAATCCCGCATTTGATCGTCGCTTAGCCGTGTCATCTGGAAAATAATGGCGCGCGAGCGGATCGTCGGCAGCAAGTCGTACACGTTCTCCGCGGTCGCAATCAGGGTGAGATACGGCGGTGGCTCTTCGAACAGTTTCAGCAGCGAATTTGCCGCGGTTTCGTTCGCCCGGTCCATATGGTCGATCAGAAACACGCGCCGGCTCCCTTGCATGGGTTGGAATTGACCCAGGTCCTTTAAGAGCCGCATCTGCTGGATGGAAATCTGCCGCAGCGGCCCATCCGGTGCAAAGGTCGCGAAATCGGGGTGGGTCGAAAAATACAGCGGGGCTTCGGCGCGTTTTTCCGCGGTCCACTTCTCCCGGTCTTCAACCAGCGCGGTGTTGGCGGGAAGGCTGAGATCGTCTTGTTCGATTCGCTCGGCTCCGCCCAAGAGGCGCGCGGCAAATCGCCGCGCCAATGTGGCCTTCCCGATTCCTTCCACGCCACCCAGCAGAATCGCTTGCGGGATCCGGCCGCTCTCCGCCATTTGGGTCAATGCCCCGACTACCGGCTCGTTACCCCAAAACTGTTCGAGACCCGGCATGACCAGACTTTCCCTCCGCAAACGGCGCCACCGCCTTCGCAAAACGTTCCTCTTATTGTGCCACTACCCCTTCGTGGCGCGGGCACTCGTGCCCAATGTCACTTAGTTATCCCACTGCTGGGCATGCGATCCGTTGTGGGGCGGACCCCCTGGTCCGCGGCCGACGCCCTCGTCGGCCTTTTCACACGTCCACGCGCCTGATCCCATCGGCGCAGGGCGGGTCCGGGGGACCCGCGCGGACCAGGGGGTCCGCCCCACAGCGTCAGACTTGATGCGTGCAAGCCCCAGTTCAGATGCCCGATCCGGATCGCCGGAGCCCCGCCAGCCTTTCGAGCCTGCGATGAAATCGCGCGGGCGCCAACAAGCCGCTCAAACACGCTGCGCCGGTCAACCAGTTTCTGCGGTCGCCAACAAATGCCGCGGGCGCATGGTGGAATCCCTCGGTCAGAAGCTGCAACCCGGCAAAATACCGCGCATCTTCAAACGCAAGCCGTGCAAAGTACCGGCTCATATTGGAACAGGCTTGCTTTTCGACCCTAGCCACCTCCCGCGGGGCGAGGCGGCGCATTTTATCGAGCACCCGCGCCCACTCCCGTTTCAGGGCCTCGAGGTTCCGCGAGAGCTGCCCGCCATGCCTGCGGTATCGCATCAAATCGCGCGGTATCGACATGATGTTTCCGGGCGCCAGAAGCGCGATCCGCAAGCATAGATCCAGATCGTACATGTAGCGCAAACTCAAATCGACTCCACCCGCCTGGCCGATCGCACTTCTCCGGATCACCACATTGGACGTCGCGCCAATCACAAAATCTCTTAGGAGATCGCTGAAGTCGAGCGTGCCGCGGTAATAGCTCGAATGCACGCCGATCTCATGGCCCGCCTCGTCAATCACGCGAAACCAAGAGAACGTGAGGGCCATTCCCGGTTGGCTTTCCAGCACCTCCAAATGCGCCGCCAGGTAATCCGGTTCCCATAGGTCGTCTTGATCGAGCAGCGCGATGTAAGCCCCTCTGGCTGCCTGAAGTCCAGCCGCGAGCGCCCCCGCCGTTCCCTGGTTGGGCTGGTGTATCACGCGCAAGCGTGGGTCCGTGCAGCGCTCCAGCACTGCCGGCGACGCATCCGTTGACCCGTCATCCACCGCGATGAGCTCAAAATCGGGGTGGGTCTGGGAGAAAACCGAATCGAGGGCGTCCAACAGAAACCGTTGGCCGTTGTAAACGCAGACCACAACACTTACGAGCGGCGCTGCGCCGGGCTCACGCATGGGCGCTTTCGAAGGCGCGGATCGCTAAAATCACCCGCTCCCCGCTCGCCTCGTCGACGTGAGGACCCATCGGCAGACTGAGTACAGTTTCAGTTAATCGTTCCGCAATCGGAAAATCTCCCCGGCGGTAACCGAGGCCGGCGTATGCTCCCGATAGATGCGGGGGCACGGGGTAGTGGATCGAAGCCTCGATGCCGCGAGCCTTGAGAAAAATGCGCAATCTCTCCCGGTCCGGGTGGCGAATCACAAAGAGGTGCCAGCAAGATTCGGCCTGCTCCGAGACCATGGGCAAAATGCAGCCCGTCCCCGCAAGGCCGGTCAGGTATTTCCGCGCCAGCGCCCTGCGCCTTGCGTTCCACGTTTCCAGATGCGGTAAACGAGCCCTCAAGAACGCCGCCTGCAGCGAGTCAAGGCGAGAATTGTAACCACAAATATCATGATCGTACTTCGCCATCGCGCCGTAATTCCGCAGCCTGTGAATCGACTCCGCCAGTTGCCGGTCGTTGGTCACAACCGCTCCACCGTCGCCAAACGCTCCCAGGTTCTTCGAGGGATAGAAACTGAATCCGGCGGCATCCCCCAACCCTCCCGCCGGTTTTCCGCGCCACTTTGCTCCATGTGCCTGCGCTGCGTCTTCAATCAGCCGCAGATTGCCATGAGCGGCGATTTCGCGCAACGCGTCCATGTCGGATGGCTCGCCATACAGGTGAACCGCCAGAATCGCGCGGGTGCGGCTGGTCATTGCCGCCGCAACTCTCGCCGGATCCATCTGAAACCCGTGTTGGGAAGGCTCGACTCCCACCGGCCGCGCTCCGGTGTGGCTCACCGCGAGCCAGGTGGCAATGAACGTATGGGCGGGCACAATCACTTCGTCTCCGGCGCCGATTCCATAGCCCCGCAAAATCAGGAACAGTGATTCGAGCCCGTTCCCGGTTCCAATACAATACGAGGCGCCGCAGGCAGCCGCGAATTCCGTCTCGAGCGCTTCCACCTCCTCGCCGAGGATAAACCTGCCCGATTCCACAACCCGCCGCCAGGCTGCATCGTACTCGGACTTCAGCTCCCGATAGCATGCTCCCACGTCAAGAAAGCGAACCTGGTCCGGATTTGCGGCACTCCCTGATGAACTGTTGATAGTCAAGGCAGTAATCCTCTTTGTTATACGGGTTCGATGCGAAAACTGCGCAAAGCGCCCCAGCGCTGAGCCCGAATACTTCGTGCCACACCAGAGGGGGAATGTAGAGCGCCATGTCCGGACGGTCGAGAAGGTGTTCTGTCCGCTGGAAGCCGTCGTCCACTACCACCGAAAGGCTTCCGCTCAGTGCCAGGATGATCTCTTCTTCTTTCCAGTGCGAATGGCCCCCTCGCCGCGCCTCCGGATTCGAATCGTAGATATAGTAAAAGCGCTTCGGAATAAAAGGAAAACAATCTGCCCATTCAATAACCGAGAGGCTTCCCCGATGGTCGCGGAAGCGGGGAATCGTGATCAGATGTGGCTCCGGCATATCAGGCGCCGCGATCCCGAGCAAGATACCTTTCCATGATTTCTTTCAGAATCGAGACCCCTTCACCCTCCACGGGACCCGTGCGGTGAAACGGAACGACTTCTTCCCGAAGCTGTCCGATGACGCCGTTCCAGCCCATCGCCGGAGCCCCGAGACGGCGCCCTGCCTCGCACACAATCAACGCCTCCCCTTTCCACTGCCGCGGTTTCCAAATGTTCGAGAACGCGCGATGCCGTCCTCTCACGCCGCTCGGAACCTGCTCTGCGCGTCGACCCCGAAAGAACGCCGCCGCACGGTCACGTAGATAAAGATAACGCGAACGATTGGTCCCGGAGCGCAGCATTCTGGCGTGATACGTCGCCCGTGCCCGATACTCGTTCCATCGGGCAGCCTCTACGACAGACCACTTCTGTTCTCCGCGCCATGCCGGGTTGAGCGCATCGATCAGGATGAGCCGGTCCACACGGGCGCCCGAGCTCTCCAGAAACTGCGCGGTTTCGAAGGCGAGAAAAGCGCCAAAACACTGGCCGGCCAGCCGCCACGGGCCGAGCGCCGGTTGATCGAGCAAAGCGCGGCCGCATGTGCCGGCGAGTTCCTCCATTGTCGATGCGCCGCGCACTTGAGCGAAGTCCAGCGCCCAGACGGGCTGATCTTCGCCCAATGCCGCCGACAAGCGCAAGACGCGGTGAACAAGGCCGTCGTGGCCCGGAAACCAGATAAGCGGCGGGCGGCTCCCACGCGGCTGTACCGGCACCAGCAGCGAAGGCGGCCGCGTTTTTCCCGTCTCAATCTCCTTCGCTAGGGATTCAATCGTGCCCTCGGTCAGGAATCGTAGATAGGGCAAGTTCACACCCTCCGCGGCGCCGACTGTGGCCAACATACCCACCGCGAGTAGCGAGTCCCCACCCACGGCCTCGAAACGATCGAGGACCCCAATATCCTTGCGGCCCAGCATTCGCCGCCACACTGCCGCAATCCGCTCCTCGAGGTTGTTCCGCGGGGGCGTGAAGGCGGCGTGCCGCTCGGCATCGTCCATCGGAAGAACGCCCAGCCGCTGCGCCATCCCGATCCGCTGCACCTTCCCTGTGGGCCCCTTGGGAATCTCGTGCACCTTAAGGATGATTCGCGGCACTTTGTAGGCCGCGAGCCTCGAGCCGGCCCAATCGCGCAATACGCTCGCCTCCAGGCCCTCCCCGGCAGACAGTTCAACGGCTGCGCCCACCTCTTCGCCCAGTTGCGCGTGCGGAATGGCGAATGCCACCGCTTGTTTCACGCTGGGGTGCGCCAGCAGCACCTCATCGATTTCGCGCGGAGCAATCTTCTGCCCGCCCCGGTTGATCAGTTCCTTCAAACGCCCCGTCAGACGAATGAAGCCATCCCCGTCAATGACGCCTTCATCCCCCGTGCGGAACCATCCGTTGGTGAACGCACTCCGGTTGGCTGACTCGTTGGCCTCGTAGCCGCGTGTGACGTTCTCGCCCCGGATCACCACTTCCCCGGCCGCGCCCTCACCAAGCAGTTGTCCGCCCTCATCCATAATTGCGACTTCCATACCCGTGGCCCTACCCACCGAACCGGGTTGCCTCACACCTGGAGGCAGCGGATTACTCGCCATCTGGTGCGCGGCCTCCGTCATTCCGTAAGCCTCAATCACGGGGGCGAAAAACGCGCTTTCGAGACGCCCGAGCAACTGCGGCGCCAGAGCGGCCGATGACGAACGGATCAGCCGCAGGGGGAACTCGCGCAAAAAGTCGGCGCGTTCCTCCGCCAGTCCGGCCAGTGCCTGGTGCATAGTAGGGACCGCCGTGTACCACGTAGGGCGAAACGCGCGCATCCAGTTGAAGAACTCCACCCCATAAACTCCGTCCGTGCAGATGACGCTGCCCCCCGCTTTCATCGTGGCCAGCACCGCCGCCATCAGGCCGTGAACGTGGAACAGCGGCATGATGTTCAGGCACCGGTCAGCGGGGGTGAGGGCAAGAGATGCGGCAATGTTCCGGGCGGAGGCGGCCAGGTTCGCGTTGGTGAGCGGCACTAACTTCGGGCGCGCAGTGGTTCCGGAGGTGTGCAGCAGCAGAGCCGTGTGGTAGTGGCTCGCCCAATCCGCAGGGCCCGTTCCGTTACCATCCGTGGCCGCCAGGTCGAACTCACCGGCGCACTCGCCTCGGACGGTCCGCAGGATGGGGATTCCCAGGCTCTTCGCGGCCGACTCTGCTTCGCGGTTGCCATTTTCGTCGAGCACCAGCGCGGAGGCGTGAAGATCGGCCAGATAGAACTCGAATTCGGCTTTCCTGTAGTTGGGGTTCAACGGAGCGCATCCCGCTACAGCGGCTATGCTGAGGAATCCCGAGGCCATGTCCGGGCCATTGGGCAGAGCCAGCGCGACGCGGTCTTCAGCCGCGATGCCCAGCGAACGCAAGCGCGCGCCAACACGCCGCGCCTGCTCGAACAGCGCGCAGTAGGTGAATGGCGGCCGGCCCGGCGCCAATATCGCCGCGGCGTTTGCGCAGCGATCTGCAGACTCCCGCAGAATGTCGCCGACTGAATGAAGTGCCCCGCTTTCCATGTGTTTCGGCAATCGAGCTTCGATTCAAAACGGCATCGGGGTCGTAAACAGCCCCATGCGTCAGCTTGGGGCTTGCGTTAGCTTGGGACTAGTCCGCGGGCAGCGCCGGCGCTCTCTCAGTTTCGTACAAGTTTAACGGATAGCCCGCTAGCGCCGTGAGCTATTCTCGCCGGCGGAAAAGAAAGCCGCGGCATTCTCCATCCTCGGGAGCGCGCTTCACTCTCCACTTCTCCGCGAACACGAACTCGCGAACCAGTTCCAGGCCCAGGCTTTCAACGCAACCGATCAATTCCCCGCGATTGATGAACCAACTAAAAAACTCGGTATCGTAGCCTTGGCCGTACGGCCTTTGCCGGACAACGAAGGATGGCGCGCGGTTGACGGTTTGGAGCCGGGCGATGTAAAGAAATTCCTCACTGCGTGCGGCAAGAGAAGCGGCACACGCCCGCCAGTCCCGAAAGTAATGCAGAGCGCTGCTGCTAACGACCAGATCAAATCGGGATCTTGGAAGAACATCCGCTTCATCGTAGAAGCGGGCTTGGGGCACGAGCTTCCTTCCCAGCCGGCACAGCTCAGGTAAGTCATAGCAGTGGTAATCGACAGCGATTTCGGGCAAAAGCGCCTTGCTGTAGAGACAGTAATGACCAGCGCCGCCGCCCCAATCGAGTATGCTCAACCTGTCCTTGTTTCTGGCCGCGCGCGCCAGGACGTAGCCATAGGACATCATCGCGTTATGATCTCCGGCGTCGTCCCGGGTTATGTGCGAAGGCAGATGCGAGACGCCGAGCGGCCCGGTCCCAACCAGATTATTGACGAGTAATGGCCAGTGCGCCTCCTGCCTGGCCGCTACGCTCGCGGCGTTCCAGCCCTCGCCGGGCTCCGTGGGCCAGCCTCCAGAGACATAACTCCATTCGGAGAGCGAATTCCTGATCGCGCCGGTTATCAGGGGAGGAAGCAGGCGCTCGAGCTTGTGAAATCCAAGTCGTATGGGATGCGACTTGAGTAATCGATCCGTCAGCCCGAATGCTCTCATTTCGAGCGGCGCCTTCTCAACTCTGGTCACCCGCCTTCACACACAAATAACCGGCAAAGTTGTACCACTGAAAGAACGTCTCCACTACCTCGAAGCCGTTTTTTTGGAAGAGCTCAATGTTCTCGGACGCGCGGTACGGGATAAGGACGTTCTCGAGAGCTTCCCGCTTCCGGCGGATTTCCACCGGGGAGTACTTGTTGCGTTTCTTGAAGTCGTGATAAAGGTCGATGAAAAAGCGGTTCATCTGGGAGCTGTTCGTAACGGTTTTTTCCGTCACAATCAGCGCTCCGCCGGGGACAAGACTGTTGTAGATCCACTGAATTACCCGCTCCCGGTTCAACGGGCGCACAAACTGAAGGGTCCAGCACATCGTGACGACGCTGGCGTTTTCTAGCTTGAGCCGGTCCAAGCCGGCGTTCAAATCAGCGAAGCGGACACTCACGCTATCCTCCAGCCCCTCTTTGCGGATCTTCAACTGCGCCCGATCGAGCATGGCGTGCGAGTTGTCAAACCCCACCAGGCGGCACGGTTTCTCTATCAGGTGTCCGATGTTGCACAAAGTGGTGGCCGTAGAGCAGCCAAGATCATAGATTGTCGTGCCTGGGCTCCAGAACTTGCTCGCCAATTCCCGGATCATCTCTTGCTGTTCGAGATACATGGGAATGCTCCGGACGAGCATGTCATCGAAAACTTCAGCCACTTTATCGTTGAACTCGAAGTCCGCCGGCTTGGGCGCCGCTGCGCGAAAGAGCCGATCGCGGCGGCTCGTCGTGGCTTTTCCCTGGCGGGTGGGGCTGTGCGGCATGCCTGACCTCTGGCCATTATACGGTTCGAGCCAACCCCACCCTGCTTTCGCGCCGCGTTGCTCCCGTTTGCAACCGGCGGCCCCGCTTGGGTGGCGCGGTCGGGGTGCGATGAGGGGTCATAGGCAAATTCGGCGTTATAGTTTTTTCATGGATTCACACTTCATGCTTATTCGCACGGTCGCAACGCTCGCCCGTCGCCAGATTGCCTTAGAAACCCTACTGCAGGGCAAAGGTATATCGAAAGAAAACATTGCAGAGGCAGCTGGGCAGGTTCCTATCCCACAAATCATTCCGCACTTCCCCATAGCCTCCCACTACCAGAAGGAACTGGAGGAAATTCTTAAAGCTTTGGGCCAATAAGTTCGGGATTACGTTCGTTGAGTATGGACGAGTTGGCCGGGCTTCCCGAAGACGCGAACTTCAAGCTCGTGGTATTGGTTGGGGACGGAATGTTATGGACCTGATCCCCTCCCCGCACCCTACTCCCTCTGTTCCGGTTCAGTTGGAAACGGAGAAGGCGTTCTCCCACTAAGCTAAGGGAGAGAACGCAAAAAATCAGTGTCAGAGACCTCAAATCCCGACTTCCCGCAGCCAGATCCAAGTCGGTCACAGAAGTTCAAAGACTAATTTCTAGCTGCTGCCTCAACGTCTTATAGAGATTTTTCGACGCGCGAAGTTCGTTTTCCCGCTTTCGCATGCTACCTTCAAATCGCCTTCAGGCCTCGTTGCCTGCCGTTGCTCTCCTGTTTTTTTCCTTGAGCCAGCCGCCCGACTTGCCTCAAGTGAGCGCTCCTGACTCGCTTTGAAAAATCACCAACCCGGCGTGCATAACTGCGTCCATTCGCCCCTGCCGCCAAACGCATTCGAAACGCAACACGAATCGAAAGGAATCTCTGCCCTTATGTCCTCTGAAGCACAGCTTGCCGCCAATCGCGCCAATGCGCAGCTTTCTTCCGGCCCACAAACTGAATCCGGTCTCGCTGCCATCGCCCACAACAACTTCCGTCATGGCCTCGCCAGCACTTTCGTCGTCCTCCCTTCCGAAGACAGCACTGCCTACGACGACCTCCTCCTCAGCCTCAACCTCGAATTCTCCCCCTCCACCGAAACTGAGGAAATGCTAGTCACCGCCATGGGCCAGCATCACTGGCTAACCCAGCGCGCCTTGCGCCTCCAGCAACCCCTGTTCGAAGCCGCAATCGAAACCGGCGCCGCGCCCGACGGCAAGCAGCTCGGCCTCTATCTCCGTTACCAATCCACAAACGATCGCGCTTATCACAAGGCCCTTTCGCAGTTACTCCGTCTGCGCTCCGATCGCAGCCGCTCCGAAATTGGGTGGAGTCGAGGAGGAGCGCGGTGTCAGGTCACCGAGATACAAGATGACGACCCGTTTCTCCTCCCCGCTCATC
>Ga0181525_10000250_pt1 | contig 49530 bp, 50 predicted proteins | sample PEATcosm2014_Bin_48_FD_121100 | JGI IMG/M metagenome (GOLD analysis project Ga0181525, IMG submission 121100) | Peatland microbial communities from MTU Mesocosm Facility, Houghton, MI, USA - PEATcosm2014_Bin06_10_metaG | ecosystem: Environmental > Terrestrial > Soil > Wetlands > Peat | place... | reverse complement strand
GGCGATGCCTGAATTCAATGCGGCAATCAGAGAGGTACCGAAGCGGCCAGTTGAACGGCCGAAGGAGAATATATCCGGAATACCGTTAGCGTTGAGAGGCGCGACTGCCAATCCTTCGGGAGTGTAAAGACTCGAGGTGGTGGCGGGCCAGGGATACTCCACCACGGGAAGGAATTGGCCGGGCGTGGTGGCGTTTGAAAGCACCACGTCGACGAAGACGTCCGTGGCGCTGCTCGAACCCAAGAGAACCACGTCCGGGATTCCATCCGCATTGAGGTCGGCAACCGTCATGCCGGCCAAGACGACGGGGCAGCCACAGGGGTAGCCGAACACTTGCGGCGCCTGGAATTGGGCAGGCTCGCCGTTGGATAGGTAGACCGCGTTATCCACAACCAGATCGGTGAAGCCATCCAGGTTGAAATCCGCGGCGGCAAGGAAGTGGAGCGGGGTAGAGAGGCCGATGACCGTCGGGGTCGAGGAAAACGTGCCCGGCGTCGCGGCGGTGTTGAACAGCACGTCGAGAGCAGAGGCATCGCCTTTCGGGACGGACGCCGCCGCAAACACTAAATCGGGAAGACCATCGCCGTTCAGGTCGGCGGCAACTAAGATGCTACCGACGGGAACTCCGGCGTGGACGGTTGAGGATGAAAACAGCTTTCCCGGAGAATTGGTTCCGAACAGGACGGTAATGCTGTTGTCGCCATTTGCCACCGCCAGGTCGAGAACCCCGTCCGCATTGAAATCGGCGGTCACGATAGCCGATGGATTCGGCCCGACTCCGAAGACCTGCGGCGGCAGGTACTGGCCCGGCTGAGCCGCGTTACTGATGAAGACACTCACGGTGCTGTCGAGAGTATTTACCACCGCGAGGTCCGGGAGCCCGTCATTATTGAAATCGGCCGAAACCAGCGGGCCCGGGCCTTGACCGGTCGGCCAAGAGGGGCCGGAAAACAGAGGCGACACCGAGCCGGCCGAAATCGCGACGGTTCCCAGCGTCTGTCCCAAGGACTGATCCGTAAAAGTGACATTCCCCGACGGAGCGATTGTGCCATTCGTTGCAACGGTTGCCGACAGGGTAGTCGGGCCTGATTCGGCGACAGTGATCGTGGAAGCAGCAATCAAGTTGGATACGATCTGCACGGAAATGGCTGCGGACGTGCTCGGGGCGGTTGCCGAGGTTGAAGTCGGCGCTCCCAAGTATGTAGCGGTCAACGAATGCTCGACGCCACCAGTTAAGCGGGCGGTGATTGCGGCCGTCAGCGAGCCATTGGCTTGCTTTACGCCCTGCGCCACGGCCAGCACCCGGACGCCATCCTGAAAAATAACCTGGCCGGCGACGACCTTAGTCGTGCCGCCAGCCGTCACGACAGCCTCGAGCGATACCGGTGCGCCGGAGTAGGCCACACTGGTATTGGCTGTTAGCACGGTGGTAGTGGGGTTGGTCGCCGCATTCGCAATCACAGCGCATGCCAGTGCGCCGAGAAGAAGCCGAAGACTCAGCGGCCTTCGCTTTCGATCGCTTTGGGAGCAGCCCCGCTGAACTGAGCAAGTTGGCGGTTGCGTGACAGTGGTGCGACACATTAAGGGAATTCTAATACGACCGGCAGGTCTTTGTCGCGATTCGATTGGCACGATTCGCAAAGTTAGCCGGAACTGGGTGTTTACAGACCTCCAACAAACGAGAAGGGCGGGCTAACGCGCCCGCCCTTCACTGTCGTACATTGAAAATCCGCTCGTCTAGGCCTTCACAGGCTTGTCAGAGGACTTCCAGGCTTTTTCGTCCCAATACTTGACACGGCCTTCGCGATACGACTCGACGGCAAGGTTGATGAGAATTTGGGGATGTGCCGCCGTCTCCACGTCGAGGTGCGGCTTTTCGCGTGATCGAACGCAGCCGAGGAAGTTGCCGATATGGAGCGCCATCATGTCGGAAGCCTCGACCGGGATCGAGATGGGGTCAAGACCGAACTTATAATCCGGGAAGGGGGTCACGTTGTGCTTCTTGGGGTCGGTCTTGTCTGCGGCCCAGAGGTGCTCGGGCTTCACGGTGATGTGGTCGGTGGTGCTTTCAAACTGGCCATTCTCGACCATGATCACGGTCCCTTCGTGGCCACGAATCAGCCCTGGAATATGCTGCGAATTGGCCATCGAAGAACTCAGCACCAGCGAATGGCCTTCGGCATACTCGGCCACGACATGGAAGGTGTCCGGCACTTCGCGCTTCTCCTGGAAAGCGGGACCACCGTAGATGCCCCCGGAGGCGAGCACCTTGGTCGGATATTGCGGCTTGTCCCAACAAATGTTGAGCGGCGCGACGACGTGGAAAAAGAGGTCTGTGGCAATGCCGCCTGAGTAGTCCCAATACTTGCGGAAACGGAAATAGCGATCGGCGTCGTAGGGGCGGGCGGTTGCGGGTCCGAGCCAAGTCTTCCAATCCAGATAGTTTTCGCCCTTGCCGTTGGGGCCGGCGTCCGCGTCAATATCCCAGTTCCACTCACCCTCGAGCGAGTTGCGATGGTATGAGCCCTGGCTCATGATCATCTTGCCGATCATGCCGTCAGCGATCGCCTTCTTGGCCTTCCACCATTGATCGGCCGAGGTGGTCTGCGAGCCGATCTGAACAACGCGCTTGGTTTCCCGCACCGTATCGATCAGCTGCTTCACCTCTTTGGTGGTATGGCACATGGGTTTTTCGAGGTAAACGTCCTTGCCATGATCCATCGCTTCGAGCGCGACGCGGGCGTGCCAGTGGTCGGGCGTAGCCACTATCACCACGTCGACATCGGGCTGATTGATGACTTCGCGATAGTCGAGGTAGCCTTTGCAGTTATATTTAGCGGCCTCTCTCGCCTTGCGTTTTTCGTAGACATCGCAGACCGCAACGATCTGGCAGGCGTTATTGTTGGCCTCGGCATACTTGGTGAACTTGCCGGCAACGTAGGTGCCGCGCCCGCCCATGCCTACGCAGCCAATGTTGATGCGGTCATTGGCGCCCACGACGCGTGCGCTGGCCTTACCGACGCTTCTGGCCGCGGTCTTGGCCAACGCCGATCCAGCGAGGGCGACCCCCGCTCCAACGCTACCGGCACGTCTGAAGAAATCACGGCGGTCATACTGATCTGCTGACATAGCTACCAGGTGCTCCTTTACTGGGAATGATACAAGTCCTGCAAGCAGTTTACAGCAATGCCGCGCGGCCCGCAGGGGTGGGTGGCACAGCCTTCAGGCTGTGTTTCAATTTCACACAGGCTGAAGCCTGTGCCACAAATTGGCTCGGAACAGAATGAAGGCGCCTAGCGCCACCAGTCCAATCGATATCCACTGCGTCAGCGAGAGGCCCCACACCAGGGACTGCTCGTGAAATCGGAAAAACTCGATGACGAAGCGGATGACGCCGTAGAGAATCAGGTAGAGACTGATCACTATGCCCGGGCGATGACGCTTGATAAAGATGCGATAGAGGAAAGCAAACAAGAGGAGGTTCGCCGCCGACTCATAGAGCTGGGCCGGATGAAGAGGCACGCCGATGGGCACGTTGGCGGCCTCTTGCGAATGGAAAGTGACGGCCCAGGGCAGGTGGGATTCCCGGCCCCAACAGCAGCCCGCCGCGAAGCAGCCAACGCGTCCGATGGCATGGCCGAGCGCGATGCCGGGAGCAAAACAATCCATGGTTAGGGTGAGAGGCAGCTTCTCCGCGCGGATGTACCAGAAGGCAAATGCGAGAGCGGCGAGAAATCCGCCATGGTAAACCCCCGCTGCCTGGAGGGTTGCGATGGTAAAGATTTCGCCGGGGTTGTGCAAGTAGAATTGCCAGTCGAAAAGAAACATGAACAGCTTGGCCCCGGCAATACCCACCAGCGCGCAGTAGACGGCCAGGTTGCTGATTTGTTCGGCGGGCAAACCGCTGCGGCGAGCCAAGCGCAGGGCAACGAGGAGTCCGGCCAGGAAGCCGAGCGCCACGAGCAGGCCATAGGTCGGGACCGAGAAAGCGCCGATGTGGAAGAGTACTGGGTACACGCTGGATCAATCCTTGGCTAAATCTGCGGCGGATTGCCGGGCGGAGCTGTTTGTTTCTTGGGCGGCCACAACAGATCAAACATCAGCAGCACACTGCCCACGGTAATGGCGCTATCTGCCACGTTGAACGCCGGAAAAGACCAGCCGCCACGGTAGAGTTCCAGAAAATCGGTGACGGTGCCGCGCGCGACGCGGTCAAAGAGGTTACCCGCGGCGCCGCCGAGAATCAGCGCGAGGCCGAAGCGCGTGAGGCGGGAGGCTTGCGGGCGGCGGCGATTCCAGAGAGCGGCAGTGACGACACAGAGCACGATCACCGCCACGCCGACCAGCAGAACCGTTCGAAGGCGCGGATCGCCATCGGCGAAGACACCGAACGCGGCGCCGGGATTCTCGGTGTGGACGATTCGAAACCAGCCAGGGACGACACTGACGGAATCATAAGGCGAAATTGTGGACCGGATGTAGAGCTTCGAGACCCGATCGGCGGCAACAATGGCGGCTGCCCAAACAAAACCTACCCACCGTCCGGCGACCACGTCGCGGTGGATAGCGTGTCCGGGAGGCACAGGTTTACTGGCGGGATCGGAGTACGTCATCGTTGTTCCGAATGTGAGTCACTTAAGCCAGAATCTCCCGAACGGCCGCTGCGCAGGAGGCGCATACGCTGGGGAACGAGGCATCCGCGCCGATGTCGAGCTTATATTTCCAGCAGCGTTCACATTTATCGCCGCGCGCGCGGTCGACACGCACCACCAGTGGCGAAGCGGCGCCATTCTTCAGGTCCACCTGGGAGACGATGAACAAGCCCGGCAGTTGCTCGGCATAGCGCTCGAGCAGCGGGTATAACTCCGATCCGGCTTCGAGTGAAACCGACGCTTCGAGCGGCGCGCCAATTACTTTCTCCTGACGCGCATCCTCGAGGGCTTTGAGCACCTGGTCGCGTACTGGCATGAGCACGTCCCAATCGGCGGCGCGCTTTCGATGATCGCCGCTCAATCCGCTGGTCAGCTCCTCGGGCTCGGGGAACAAATCGAGGTGAACGCTCGGGCCGCAGCCGGCGGGCAGCTTGGTGTAGCGCCACACTTCATCACACGTGAAACTCAGAATGGGCGCGAGCAAGCGGACCAGCGCGAAGTTGAGGCGCGAAAGTGCGGTCTGAGCCGAACGGCGCGCATAACTCTTGGGGGCGGTGGTGTAAAGACGATCTTTCAGAACATCGAAATAGATGGCGCTCAGGTCCGTGGTGGCAAATCCGTAAATGGCCTGGTAGACCTTGTGAAACGCGAACTCTTCATAGTGTGCCCGGCAGCGCCGGACCAAATCCTCGGCGCGAAACAGTATCCACTGATCGAGCTCATCGAGGTCTTGAGCGGCGACCGAATCGGCGCCCGGATCGAATCCATCCAGATTGCCTAGCGCGTAACGGAATGTATTGCGGATCTTGCGGTAAGCGTCAGAGAGCTGGCTGAGGATGGTTTCCGAGAGACGCACATCCTCCATGAAGTCGACCGAAGCTACCCACAGGCGGACAACGTCGGCCCCGAAACGCTTGATGATCGATTCCGGCTCGATGTTGTTGCCGAGCGATTTCGACATAGCGCGGCCCGCGGCGTCCAAGGTCCAGCCGTGGGTGGCGCATTCTTTATAAGGCGCAGCTCCGCGGAGCGCGACGCCGATCAGCAGGGAACTGTGGAACCAGCCCCGGTATTGATCGCCGCCCTCCAGATACATGTCGGCCGGCCACGGAAGATGATTGGCTTCGGTGAGCACCGCCAGGTGGCTTGAGCCGGAATCAAACCAGACGTCGAGAATGTCTGTCTCCTTGCGGAACTTGGTGCCGGCACACTCGGCGCAGCGCGCGTCCTCGCCCAGCAGTTCGGCGGCGGACATCGAATACCAGATATCGGCGGTATGTTCGCGGAACAGAGCAACCACGCGCTCGAGAGACGCTTTCGGGGTGAACGGCTCTCCGCATCCTTCGCAATAAAAGGCAATGATAGGAACGCCCCACACGCGCTGGCGCGAGATGCACCAATCCGGCCGCGCGGCGATCATGTTCGACATGCGCTCTTCGCCCCAGAGCGGATACCACTTCACGTGTTTGATGGCTTCGAGGGCATTGCCGCGCAACCCGCCGCGATCCATGCCCACGAACCACTGTTCTGTGGCGCGGAAAATAGTCGGCTGATGGCAGCGCCAGCAGTGCGGGTAGCTATGTTCGAACTTATACTCGGCCAGCAAAGCGCCGCACTCAAGAAGCAGCTTCACGATAACCGGGTTGGCCTGCCATACCGTTAGGCCCATCAATTCCGGCGGCAGCGTGCCTGAGGCGCCATCGGCCGCAAAGAAACGGCCCCTGTGATCGACGGGGCAATACACGGGGAGGCCGTAGCGCTGGCCGCTGACAAAGTCGTCCTGGCCATGGCCGGGAGCTGTGTGGACTGCGCCAGTGCCCGCGTCGAGCGTAACGTAATCCGCCAGAATGCCCACAGAATCGCGCTCGAGAAAAGGATGCCGGAATATTGCGCCTTCGAGCTTGCTGCCCGGAAAGCGCGCCACCACGACGGGATCCCAACCCAAAGCTTCCGACACCTGCGGCAGCAAGCCTTCGGCGACAATCATCACGCCTCGCGGAGTGTCGACAGCGACGTACTCGTATTTGGGATGAAAGGCAATGGCAAGATTCGCCGGAATGGTCCAGGGCGTGGTCGTCCAAATCACGACGTAGATTTCGCGCTCGGCCAGAGTGGGATCATCCGCGAAAACAGGGTCAATAGCGGCGGCATCCGACGTCAGACGGAAGCGGACATAGATAGAAGGACTCGTGTCATTCTCATACTCCACCTCGGCCTCGGCCAGGGCCGTCTGATCCTTGATGCACCAATTCACGGGCTTCAGGCCCTTGTACACATAGCCGCGATCGAGGAAGTCCACGAACGCCTGAGCGATTACGGCTTCATAGCCGGCGCTCATGGTTAGATAAGGATCGTCCCAACGGCCAAGGATGCCGAGGCGCTTGAACTCAGTACGGTGTATATCGACGAATTTCGCCGCATAGGCGCGGCACTCGGCGCGAATCTCGGCCGCGCTCATCGTGGCTTTTCGCTTTCCGAGCTCGCTGTCGACCTTGAATTCAATGGGCAGTCCGTGGCAATCCCAACCAGGAACGTATGGCGAATCGAAGCCGGCCATACTTTTGCTTTTGACGATGAAATCTTTGAGGATTTTGTTGAACGCCGTTCCCAGGTGGATGTTGCCGTTGGCGTAGGGCGGGCCATCGTGCAAGACATACATCGGGCGTCCGGCTCGAACTTCGCGCAAGCGATCGTAAAGCCTGGACGACTCCCACTCAGCGAGCAGCTTAGGCTCGGCCGCCGGGAGATTGGCCTTCATCGGAAAATCGGTCTTGGGAAGGTTGACTGTCTTCTTGAAGTCAACGGGCTGAGGACTCATGTATATCTTCCATCGTAGCGAATGGAAGCAGTGGAGCACCTAACCCGCTTCGAGGTTGGTGGGACAGGTGATCTTGTCGCCTGCCCCTAGATCCGAGACCACTGACCACGGCGGCTCCGTGGGCCGCCGATTACTGTACTTTTGTTGCGCCGGCCACGTCAGTTCCCGATACGCCCGCTCTGGGCTGTTCGGTCTGAGTACCGGAAGTACCGGCAGTCAATCCTTGATTCACCAGAATTCGCACTTCCACGCGCCTGTTCTGTTGCCGGCCCTGTGATGTCTTGTTGTCTGCCGCCGCGTGCGTGACGCCGAGGCCCGCCGGCGCCAGGATGCGCCGCAACGGAACATTGCCTTCTTCCTGCAAATACCTGACTACCGCGGCAGCCCGCGCTTCACTCAGCAACTGATTACGCTCCGCGTTGCCGGTGCTGTCGGCGAAGCCCGCCACCTCAATCATGTAGCCTTTTGCATCGCCAATTTGCTGGACTAGGGTGCCAAGATCAGTCTTCGCTTCCGGAGTGAGACGAGAGCTGTTGACTGCAAACAGAACGGTGACTGACGTTTTTGTCGAATAGTCGTCCAGGCTCGTCACCCGGTCGCCCAGGCTCGACACACCGGTATTCGCTTTTTGCGCCGAGTCGCTTGCCTGGCTCGCGACATCCTTAACCTGGGCTACTTGCTGCTCGGTCTGCTGTTCCTTGCCCTCAAGGCTGCTGGAGCGTTTTTCGAGATCGCCAGCCCGAGTCTCCACTTGATCCTCGCGGCCCTCGAGGGTGCCGGCACGAGCTTCTAATGCGCCCGCCCTGCCTTCCACCGGCCGGACACGGCTATCTGCCGAACGCGCTGCCCTGAGATCGCTGGAATCGAAGAAGATCTTACTCGTCAGCAATTGGCCGCTTTGGTTCCCACGTCCTTCCGCCGTAACGTACAGGCCAGGCAGTAACTGTTCGGTATCCATTTCCTTGCGCGACATCCCCCACAATCCACTCCGCACGCTGATATGGGTATTACTGTCGGTGATTAGAACGACTATCGTGTTAGTGTTTTCCTTCAGCTGGATCTTATTACCGTCTCGAGACTCGATAACGCCTTGCACTTTTGCGGCTTCACCAGCGGCAATGTTGTGTGATTGAGTGTCCGCTGAGCGGACAACCAAAGTAAACGAGCACAATGCGGCCAGCATCATCAGGCCGGTACGGGGGCCTCGCAGGGCTGCGGCGAATCTCACCGCAGCGCTACACCTATTAAGCGGCTTCAACGTCGTGGTAGCGGTCATAAGCTTGAACTCCTTCTGTCTCGTCATCGTCGGCGAGAACTTTAATGGCTCAGACCAGTAGACTCCCACTGGCCATTTTCGGTGACACGAAAAAGCAGCTTTGATCAAAAGAACGAGCGTCTTAAGTATACTAACGAGCGTTTTCAGTATACTTACGACAAATTTACCGGTGCTACGGACAAATTTACAAGGCAAAGTTACACGGTATCCGGCGGCGTCGATGGTATAAGGGATTCCATGCCGCATGCGGGCACAGCTAAACCTCGGCAGCGCAAGTTCTACGGCTGGTGGATCGCGGTTGCCAGCTTCTTCACCTTCGGTATCTCGGTTGGACTGCCCTACTACAACATCCCCTTCTTTTACGATTACTTCCAAAACGCGTTCGGCTGGGAGCGATCGTCTATTACGCTCGGTTTTCCGCTTGCCGCGGTGCTGACGCTCTGGGTTGGGCCGCTCATTATCCCCCGCTTTCCTCCACGCCGGTTGATTCTGGTTGGGACGGCCTTTACGGCGCTCGCATTCCTGGGATTCAGCCGGATGAATGGGGATCTCAGGATTTACTATGCCTGCTGGGTGCTGTATGCAATGGGCTATTTTCTGTCCGGGCCCATCCCGCACCAGATCCTGGTTTCGCACTGGTTTCGCAAGCAGCGCGGCATGGCAATGGGTATTGTGTACGTCGGGGTGGGGCTAGTGGCGGCCGCGGGCTCGCGGTTGGTCGCTCCAGTGACGGAGCGCTTCGGGTTTCGGGTCACGCTCATGTGGATCGGCGCCGCCATGGTGCTGGCTTGGCCGTTGGCTTTGTTCGTGATGCGCGACAAGCCCTCTGACATGGGCCAGGCAGCCGATGGCGCCATCATCGCCGATGCCGAAGTGAGCCGGCAGCCGCTGCCCTACGCGCACCTGCTTCGCAGCGTGCCGTTTTGGCTTTTGCTCATCGGCAGTCTTTGTTCCATCGGAAGCATTGGCGCCATCAATGCGCACATGAAGTTCGTGTTCCACGACGCGGGATTCACCGAACAAAAGCAGCTCAACGCGACGTGGTCTCTTGCGTCCATCATCATCTCCATCGTCAGCATCGCCGGCAGGCTGAGTATCGGGCATCTTTCCGATCTGTTCTCCAAAAAGCGCGTCATGACCGTGACATACTTCGTCGTGGCCGGTTCCATTCCACTGCTGCTCACCGTCAGGCCGCCTTCTGAGCCTTATGTATTCTCGATTGTCTTTGGCTTTGCCATGGGCGCCGACTACATGCTGATTCCGCTGATGGCTGCCGAGCAGTTTGGTGTAAACTCCTTATCGCGGGCGATGGCTATCATTCTTCCCGTGAACACGATTGGCCAGACCTGGTGCCCGCAACTGGTTTCCGTATTGCGCGCGCACTCCGGATCCTATCTGTGGCCGATGGCGTTCGTGTTCGCCGTGGCAATGCTGGGTGCGCTGTCGATCGCGGCGCTGCCATCAAATCGGAGCCTCGGTTCGCGCGACAGCGTTCCCATGACGCCAGCCAGCGCGAGTGGGGCGTGAAAACTCGCCTACTGGCGCGAGGTTCCTTTTTTTGGTTGGGTAGCGCAATACTCCTCTATCGTCTAATGAATGCTCACGTCGAACAACGCCAGCCAGTACTGTACCGATTGCAGCGCAAAGCCGATAAGGATCAAACCAACTCCGAAGACACCCATACCCTTCTCGGGCACATGATCTGCTTTCCATTCGACTAAGGGTATGAATGCGCTAGAGATCACCGTCACCGCGAAAATCACCAGTCCAAACTTCACCCCGGCGCTCCAAGCGCCCTTGCCCTGATGGGCGACTAAGCCGCTGAGATATCCATTCACGCCGTAGCCAACCGCCCGATTCACGGCGGCGAGAAGCTGATGCTTGGTCAAATGCGGCCGAGCGGCCGGAAGATAATCCATGGTGGGCCGAATGCCGGCTCGGTAAGCAACAGTTTGCCCTACGGTGCTCAGCGTCCCGAATACGATCCCAAATGCGCTTCCATACAAATAGGCTGCGCCCAGAGCGAAGCCGGCGCCTCGAATCGCGCTCATCGCCGCGTCATACCATATTCCCGGCTTGGGTCTATGTCTGGACGCGCGGGAAAACTCCCAGGCGAGGGTGATGCCGTGCGCCACGCCGCTGGCCAGCCCAAATACCGCCCCAAACGCGAGGCCGTACCCAACTCCGGATAGCGCGCCGTAGGTGACTGCCCGGGTGAGAGTCCGAAGTGGTCCATGTTCTCCGCCGAGCAGATCGTAGGCGAGGTATAAGGCGCCGAGCGCATCCAGTGAACTACCGGCTATGCTGACCACCGCGAGAGTGTGCTTGTCGATCATCATGGGATGCCGGCAAACTGGCCGTTCTCGAGTACCAGAAACGACTCCTGCCCCGCGCACGCGCTCAGTTGCTTCTTCGGCGTGTCGATGCCATCGTCCGCCAGTTGGAAAGTTCCATGGTGGATCGCGATGCTGGTGTGGGCCCCCAGGATCTGATGCGCTCTCACCGCCTCATCGGGACCCATATGCACCGGGGACATGAACCAGCGTGGCTCGTAAGCTCCGATCGGCAATAACGCGACACTCGGCGAACCGAACTTTTCCCGAATCTGAGCAAAATGGGGTCCAAACGCTGTGTCTCCCGCGAAATACACCAGCCGTTCCGGATATTCGATCACATACCCGCACCAGAGGGTCAGATTGCGGTCGTGTACTCCCCGGCTCGAGAAATGCAGGGCCGGGACGCAATGCGTCCTGAAGCCCGCAAGTGGCAACGATTCGCCCCAATCCATCTCTTGAACCGGCCCGATATTCTGTGAGCGCAGCAGCCTTGCTACGCGAGCCGGAACAATGAATGTAGAATCTCCACGAGCCGCCAGCCGGCGTAGTGTAGGCAGATCCAGATGGTCGTAATGATTGTGGCTGATCAGCACGGCGTCGATCGGCGGCAGGTCGTCCCACGACACTCCCGGTTTTCTGCGGCGCCGCGGCCCAATCCACGAGAGCGGGCTCGCCCGCTCAGACCAAATCGGGTCCGTCAAAATGTTGGAACCCCGTTGCTGAAGCAGCACGGTGGAATGGTTCACCAGAGTGATTCGCAGTCCGCTGCCTCCCACACGCCGGGGCGGTGCGGATGGCTCGACGTCCGCGATGAAACTAGGCGATGGTTCAGGGCGGCTGGTCAGCTTCCATCGGAAGGCCTCGAGAAACCCGCGCGCCTGCGGAGCCCCCGGATTGTAGAAGCGCCTTCCGTCAAAGTGCTTCGGAAATCCCGGGTCGCTGTTGCCCTCCTGCATGAATCACTGCTTATTAGAACAAATTCCACAAGAACTGGTTATACACCTCGTGATGGTACTGAACCTCCTGCGCCTTCACGAATGTGCCGAGCTGGCGCGGGCAGCGGTCCGCGGCTGCCTGCTTCAAGCCAGCGTAACGCTCCTTGACGTCCTCGCCCATCAGGGTCGTGGTCCACTCCGCCTTGCGGAAATTGTCGATCGCATCATAGATGTTGTCAGGAAGGTAGCGAGCCGCGGAACGGAGGTTTTCTACATCGGCCACTTCGCCGTCAATGCCGGTCTTGAAGACCGAGAGCTGCACCAGATAAGGGTTGGCATCCGGCGCTACCGAGCGGACTTCGACGCGCATGCTCCTCTCGTTGCCGATCGGTATCCGCACCATCGATCCGCGATCGACAGCGGAAGCTTTAAGCTGATTCGGCGCTTCGAAGTGAGGATCCAGTCTGCGATACGCGTTGACGCTGGGGTTCAACAGCAGGCAAACATCGTTGCCGTGGCTCAGAATCCGGTCCACAAACTGCCAGCCAAAACTGCTCAGCTTTTCCTCGCCATTCGGATCCCAGAAAAGGTTCTTGCCCGCCTTGCTGATGGAAACGTTGGTGTGCATCCCGCTTCCGTTAACGCCGACAACCGGCTTAGGGAGGAAGCTGGCGGTCATCCCCAGCGAGGTTGCCACCTGACGGCAGATCAGCTTGTAAAGCTGGATCTGGTCCGCGGCCGCCACCACCTCGCCGTAGTTGTAATTGATCTCGAACTGCGACGGCGCCACCTCGGGGTGATCCTTTTCATTTTGGAAGCCAAACGCACGCTGCACCTCGGCGGCGCGGTCAATGAAGAGCCGCAGCGAATCGCCGGGAAGCGAGTGATAATAGCCGCCGGTATTGACGTATTCAAACTTGCCGGTTTCGTGATAGTGCCGCTCGGCATCCGGTCCCTTGAAAAGAAAGCCCTCGATCTCGTTAGCGGCATTCAGGGTATAACCGTTGGCTTTGAACTGTGCCTCGGCGTAGCTCTTCAGCAGGCCGCGAATGTCGGCTGCATAGGGCGAGCCATCCTTGTCGATTACTTCTCCGAACACCATCACCTTCCCGGCGCCGAACACATCGGAAGGTGTCCAGTAGAACGCGCTCCAATCCATCGCCAGGCGCAAATCGCTTTCGCGCTGTGCCGTGAAACCGCGAATAGAAGAGCCGTCGAAGGTGAGGTTGTCCCAGCTCTTGATCAGAAACTTCTTGTCGTAGTCGAGCATGTGCAGCCGGCCCTCTAGATCGCTAAAGAGAACCGTTACCGCTTTGATCCGCTTCTCGTCGTCCAGGTATTTCAAACGCTCTTCCCGGATCGTCTCAATCGGGACGCGCTTCTGCCGCTGGTCTTTGGCATTCAGATTCCGCTCTTCCAGCTCCTCATAAGGCAAAGTCAATAAGTGTTGTAGTTCGTTTCCCATTCCACTCTCCGAGGCCGGTTCCCCGGCCCGCGTTCAGTAATCGATCTTCAAGTGTCGTTCAAGTGGACGCCGGAGGCAAGATGGAGAGGGGCTAAAAACGCCAGCTAAGCTGCATGCAATGGTTGTCTGCTTATTTACTTCCGATAGATAATTTGGATCGTCTCAATAAGGCGGCCGTCCGCGACAGAGAACCGACGCCGTTGGGCGGCTTTCTCGCCGGCAGTGCTCAGTTTCGCGTAGCTCGCAATGACTGCAGACCTTCCTCGAGGTGCAGCCGAAAGGAGTAGACGAGCACTGGTCCGCGGTCACGATTGTAGCCGGGATCGACGATTTGTTGAAGGTCGGTCGCAAGCGAAACGCCGCGCCAGACATGCAGCGTGTAGTAGGTTTCGAGAATCCTCTCGAGCCCGTAGTTGAGATTGCCGTCGCCCAACAGGAACCCGAGGCCGCCGAGCTGCAGGTAGCGTGCGTGTCCGGCTGAGATGCCGTCCACGATATACGCCACGCCCACCTTGTCCTCAGGGCGCCGCCATGATTTGCCTCGTAGGTCCAGGCCGGCGACCGCCGTATGGTCCACTTCCGTGTACGCGAAGGATTCCGTGTGGCCGTCATCCCAGCCAAGCCGCATGAATCCCCTCAAATCGCGCGTCAGCTCTTGCTCCACGTTCAATCCGAACCCGTACTTTACGCGGCCCTGTTTACGCGTAAGGGTAATGTCGGGAACGGGTCCCTCGAGTCCCGCCAGGTAATCGTCGATCGTTTCCTGGTAGCTGCCCATGTTGGCGTGATTGATGTAGGCGAGCGGGCGGATCGCCGTTTGCCGGTTCTTCAGCAGTACGGGGTGAAACTCGAATTCGAAGTTCTCGCCGCGAGCTCGCGCGAGGTCCCAATCGAGCGTGATTCCATTGGCCACCGTCGGCATCAACATCTCTCCGAACCGAAATGCCCACGCCCGGTCGTAATACTCGACCACCAGCCCATATGTGTACCCGCGCGTATCAGCCGCGTAATCGAAAGCGGCGTTGTTGACCGTGGCCCAATTCATGAACTGCAGATGGCTGTCGCTGCCGATCGAGTTCAGGTCAAAGAAGTCGACGGTGCTCATCTTGCCCAGATGAAACTCGAGACGGTGAACCGGGAGCGCCTTCGATAAAGAAAGAGGGTTTTGCGTGGATTCCTCCAGTTCCTGGCCAAGCGGCAACACGCCGTGCAGCATCACGCGCGCCACATACGGCGCTTTGCTCAGACTCGGATTGCGCACGACGTCCAGATTTGGGAAGCCTGCTACTCCGAGGGACTGGCTCAGGCCTCCGCCACCGGCTTCTTCGAGATCGAAGAGAAAGTCGAGGTACTTTGTCAGCCGGGCGCCAGTGTAAAGCGTCAATACGCGGGACGTCGCATGTTCCGCGCCGGGCTGGAGGCTGTTCGGTCCGCTGTACTTCGCGTAAAAGTCGGGATAAGCCTGGCGGATGAAATTCGCCTGCCCGGAAATCCAGATGCGGTCACGCCAGGCGCCTAGATCGTCGGAAGGTGGCGGCGGTGCCTCAGGTGCGGCTTCGATAAGCGCCGGCGTCGGTTGGCCGGGCGCGCTCTGGTCCTGCGCCAGCGCCAGGGGACTGATGAGGAACACGCTCAGCGCGAGCGCAATCAAACGCACTTTCCCATCCTGGGCGAGCCATGCGGAAAGTGTCAACGAACGCCGGTTGCTGTTGCTTAATATTCACGTATTTGTGATCGTACTGTAGCGCGCGGCTTGTCAGCATGGTCGCTTGGCCCGTATTCGCGCCCTCGGGTTATTGGTTTCCCTTGTGACGGTCGCCTCGGCCGCACTGGCTGCCGATCCCCTGGCTGCGGTGAAATCTGTCCGCATAGAGACTCTCGGCTCCAAACCCGGCTCAGCCGAGGTTCTGAAAGAACTGGATCACGAGTTGCAGAAGACCGCGAAGCTGCGTGTTGCAGACGCCGCCGGCGAGGCCGACGCCACCATCCGGGGAGACTGCGAGATTTGGGTGCGCGGTTACGTGAGCTTGAATCCCCGCGCCGGAAGCGGGCCAGGGCGGGGAACACCAGTGTATGGAGGCTTCCTCTCTGTGGAGCTGCGCGACCGCCACAACGCCGTGCTTTGGTCATATCTCGCCACTCCCCACGCCGGATCCTCGGACGCGGCCAGGGATCTATCGCGCCAGGTGGCCAGGAGTTTGAAAGAGGCGCTGGAAAAGGCCGCGCGAAAGGATCAACCGTGAGGCATTGTGGCACAGCCTTCACGCTGTGGTTGCATAGCCAACAGGGCGCAGGACGACGTCTTATGTGGCGCGGGCACTCGTGCCTGCCGCGCCGAGACTCGTCTCGGCGCTTGGGGAACCATTTCATGCTGCCGGGCCTCGCCGTCTCCCTGCTCCTCCTGTGTTTGCTCGCCAGTACTGCCGCATCCGCGCAAGGAGCCGCAATCGACGGCGCAGGCAGCACTTTTCTGGCTCCGCTCTACCAACGCTGGATCGAAACCTTTCTCGCCAATCGGCCGCAAGATCATGTGCAATACGAGGCAGCCGGAAGCGGAGAAGGCCTGCGCCGGCTCGCCCAAGGGAAAGTCGATTTCGCCGGCTCGGATGTTTGCGAAGCGCCGGGCGCCTCGGCCGCTGAGATGGTTTGCCTGCCCGTTGTAGCAGGCGCGGTGGTGCCGATCTTCAATGTACCGGGTGTCGCGCGAGACCTCCACATGACGCCTCAGGCCCTTGCTGGCATCTTCCTTGGCGCGGTGAAGCGCTGGAATGATCCCCTAATTCGCGAACCAAACCGCGGCGTTCACCTGCCTGATCTCGAGATTCTGGTGGTGCACCGGGCCGACGCTTCTGGAACCACATATGCCTTCAGTGACTACCTGTCGAAAGTAGATTCTAAGTGGCGCGCGAGCGCTGGTGCTGCAATTACAATCCAGTGGCCCACGGGACGCGCCGAGACCGGAAACGAGGGTGTGGCGCAGCTAGTCGAGCACACGCCGGGCTCGATCGGCTATGTCGAGTTCCTCTATGCCCTGCGCCACCGGCTGGGCATGATCGCCCTTCGCAACACCGCCGGCCGCTATACGCGCGCAGATCTGGAGACGGTGACTGCCGCCGCCGAATCAGCTGAGCCCGGCTTTAACGCCGACAGCCCGCCGCCCACTATCAGCAACGCGCCTGCCGAAAAAGCATATCCCATCGCGACCTTCTCGTGGCTCATTCTGCCTGTGAAGGCGAACGACCCGGAAAAGAGTCGCCTATTGCTGGAATTCGTCGATTGGATCCTCGACGCCGGCCAACATCAGGCCGCGGGCCTTGGCTATGTCGCTATTCCGGACAAGGTTCTTCGCGCGGAGCGGGTCACGCTTGCGCGATTGCGGGGCTCAGCGGTAGGCAGGTGATCAGACGATGGAGCCGAGCAAGACGCTTGCCGGGTGTTCAAACCGAGAATCCAGGGGTGCCTTCAAGAATCTCGAACTCCAGTCTGGGTGTCTCACCTTTGCGCCACAGACGGGCGCGATGTCTGGTGCGATATAGGAGCGGACCTCCGTCGGCTCTCTCACTGCGCTCAATCGGGCGTGGAATACAAACAAATTCAGTTTCGAAGCTATCGCGGGTAACGTGAACGACGCTATAGCCATGGCCACCCATGTCGACGAAAGAAACGTGGGGTGACAAATCCGGATTCGACAAAGCACGCGCCCTCTGTAGGTCTCCGGTCGTTACATATTCCAGGCACGACCGCACACCGTGTTTCAGCAATAGATTTATGGTTGGCTGAGGCCTCACATCTCCCGGTCCCTGGCCAACGAAAAGAGAGCGTAATGGGTGCTCTTTTGGAAAACTGTGCTCGAATGCCTCCACGACTCCTGGCGCAGAGATTGAGCCCGTTACAAAAGCAATTCCAACCGGTTCGAAAGGCTTGGGCGGGAGTCCCTTCGCAGCGAGGCCGGCCCAGAAACTATGTCGGTCTCCCGCAACCGTCGCAAAACCCGTAATTCCGTGATCGCGGATGAAGTCGTAAATCTCGCCGCGCTCGACGTATGCTGTGCTGTGATCGCCGGCGCCCGTACTTGCATCGAACCCTGCATATTCCGCCCCTGGCCAGGCAGCAGTCAAACCGGGCGGCAAGTTCTGCGGATCCGCACGCATGTCGAGCGTGGCGACCGTATCAGCCCAGATCTTCCATGTCGCTTTTGAGCTCCCCAAGCGATCGAGAAACCAGGCTTTCTGTTCCGCTCCGAGAATTGTGGTTGGCGGCTGCTCTTTCCGGAAGTTCGCGATTTCGGCGCCCCCATATTTAATCGTTGCCGGGGGATGTCCGTTGTTATAGGCGCTTCCTGCATCGAGTATGTCGAGCACCTCCTGCGGAACGAGTCCCGGAAAGTCGCCACTCATGAACGCCTTTGTCTCGGCTCGGTAAGTGGGCTCCTCGGATCGGTAGCTGCGTTGATCTGTAACGATCAGCTCCACGTTGCGCCCCCACCGCAGTGTCCGGTAGCCTTTGAGGCTGTTTATCGCCGTTAGATTGTTGGGTTCCTGGCCGAGACCGTTCGCGTCAAAGTGCTGGATTGACGCATCAACGACTCGTGGCGGATCAAACCGATCAAGGGATGGACCACTTGGTTTGTAAAGTCGTGCCGGTTGATATTCAAAAAATGCCTGATTCGCCGCCACTTTACGCGTCTGCGCGGGACGATTCACGCCCCCAAATTGTTGCAGGCCTTGCCAGCCTATCCAGCTGAACTCATGGTTGTCCCACATGGACACAAATGGCCAACGAGCACGTGCGTCCTGCAGATCGGGGTCGTGCAGATAATTGCGATAGATGGCACGGTAGTCTCCGACGTCGGTGGGAATATGAAAATCGCGAATCTTCTCGCCATGTTCGTAGCGAACGATATCGCGTAGACGGCGGTCGTACATACCCTGCGGCCGGTCTTCCGGATACCAGACGATTTCGTAGATGAAGTCACCCAGGTGGAGCACGAAAGTCAAACGATCCTCTTCCGCCGCACGCTCGTCTTCGAAGATCATCCTTCGGTAGGCATTCTGTGCTCCCTGGTTGGCATTCTGGCAACAGACGAAAGTAAATCGCACAGGTCGGTTATCGTCATCGGCTGGCGCGGTGATGGTTCTGCCCACGCGGCTGCCGAAGCCATGCTCGTCGGTAAAGCGATACCAATAGACTCGGGCCGGCTTTAATCCGCCGGCCAACACCCGGCAGGTCCAGTCCGACGCTTCCGAGAGAGGCGCTTCCGCACTGGCCACGACGCGAGTGAAAGACTCATCTTCGGCAACCTCCACAGTCACTTCGGTTACTGTGTTTCCATCCTTTGGTGGACGGCGTGTCCACAACATGACACTCTCGCTTGCCGGGTCTCCGGATGCTACGCCTTCCGGGTAGACTTCTCGGCGTTCGTGCCACGAAACTTTGGAACGAGTCGCAGTTGGCCTGCCCCAGGCGGCAGCCGCACCCAGGGCAAGAGCCATTTCGGTGAATGACCGCCGGGTAATCGCCACTATCGCTCCGATCGCGAAAGCAAAACCCGCTGGACTGCCGCGGGTTCGCGACCGATGATCGTGAGCAGGACCCGTGCGGGTCCGTCGGGTTGACGGCGGCCTTGCTCCCAGTTCCGCAGGGTCGCGGCGCTGATGCCGAACTTTTCGGCAAAATCGCTCTGTGACAGGCCGAGCTTCCGCCGGACCTGTTTGACATCGATTCGAGGCGGCACCTGTACTCGGTGGGCGCGTCCCTTGCTATGGTCGCCCTTGGCGTAAGCCACGGCGTTCTGAAGGGCCACGACGATCTCAGACCCAACCGAACGACCCTTCTTCGCGTTCTCATTAATTGATTTTTCCATATGTTGACCTCAAGATAGACACGATTTGCTTCATAGCTCTGACTTGGGTGGGGGACAGATTGTCCTTTCGGTTCTTCGGATACACGGTTAGCAAGAACAGCGGCATGGATTCATCGGAATAATAGTAAATCACTCGAACCCCGCCACGCTTGCCAGTGCCAGCGCGGCTCCATCGCACTTTTCGGACTCCTCCACTGCCGGCAATAAGGTCGCCAGCCTCCGGGTTTTCGGCAATGAAGCCGATAAACTCCAAGCGTTCCTCATGGTTCCATACCTGTGCCGCCTTTGCGGGGAACGGTTCCACCTCGACAACCGTGATGTACACGCGCCCCACTTGTACCAGGATACGCCAATGGCGCACAGTTCGTAGAACGCGCGTGGGCAAACGGAGAAGGTGGGAACCTGGGGCGGCTTTCGAAGTTACCCACCAAAAGCCGGACGCAGCTTCTCGTATGTCTGTGCAATCGATTCCGGCATGACTCGCGTGTGGCCGACCGTGGTCATGAAGTTTGCGTCGCCTGTCCATCGCGGCAGAACGTGCAGATGGAGATGCCCGGCAATGCCGGCGCCGGCCGCTTCACCCAGGTTCATCCCCAGGTTTAGACCATCAGGATGATAAACGCTCTCGAGAATGCGCTCGCACTGGCACGCAAGATCCATCATCTCGATCCGCGCGGCCTGCTCCATCGCCTGAAGCCGCGATACGTGCGCGAATGGCGCGATCATCAGATGGCCGCTGGTGTAGGGGAACAGGTTGAGCATCACCAGATTGCATTGGCCGCGATGCAGAACATAATTTTCCGCATCCGGCCGTGCAGCAGCCACGCAAAAGAGGCACTGGCCTTCCTGCGGCCGATCGGTGCCCGCAACGTAAGTGGAGCGCCAGGGCGTCCACAGATGTTCCATAGCGATAAGCTTACAGGAGCGAATGGAAAGCCAGGAGCTCGAAGCCAAGAAGCACGTCGGCAAGAGTGCCGACGCGGCAGGCACGAGTGCCCGCGCCACAAGGGACTATACCAGCGGTGGTTCCTGCGCCGGCGCTGGCGGCGCTGCGGCTTGGGGCTGATTCACCAGGTCGCGCAACTCCTTGCTTGGCTTGAAATACGGAATGCGCTTGGAGGGAACCTCGACGCGCGAGCCGGTCTTGGGGTTGCGCCCCACGCGTGGCTGGCGCTGGCGCGTGCGAAAACTGCCGAAGCCGCGTATCTCGATTTTGTCGCCCGTATGCAGGCTGTTCACGATGCTGTCAAAGATCGTCTCCACGATGATCTCTGAATCCTTGCGGGTCATCTCCACAACTTTGGATACTTCTTCGATCAACTCCGCTTTGGTCATAGTTCCCCCGGTACCATTTTCTTAACTGTTCATTTCTCATTCCCGACTTCATGCCTGCGAATCGCTTCGCCGACGTGCGTAGTCGCCGCGGCTGCCTGCTTCTGATAGTCCGCCAATCGCGTCCGTTCGTCGTCGTCCGCCTTCGCCCGCAAGCTCAAGCCGATACGCTTCTGCTCTTCATTCAGTTTAATGATTTTGAAATCGAACTCCTGGCCTACCGACAGGCCGGGTTCCTCCTCCATGTTGGGAGCCCCGCGCCGCTTAGCCGGCTCAATCGTCACTTCCGAGCGGTGGCACAGCCCCTCGACGTTCGGCAGCAGCTCGACAAAATACCCAAACTGCGCCACCCGGCACACCTTCCCGCGCACGACGTCACCCACCTGGTGGGTTTGAAAGAAGGTTTCCCAAGCATCCGGCTGCAGTTGCTTGATGCCGAGCGAAAGGCGCCGGCTCGGTGCGTCGATATTAAGAATCACCGCCTGCACCACCTGCCCCTTCTTGACCATCTCCGACGGATGCTTGACGCGGGTCGTCCACGACATGTCGGAGATGTGCACCAGGCCGTCCACGCCTTCTTCGATTTCGATAAATGCGCCGAATTCCGATAGCTTCCGAACACGGCCCTCCACGACGGAACCGACGGAATAGCGCTCCCCAACCGTAGTCCACGGGTCGGCCTCGAGCTGTTTGATTCCGAGCGAAATCCGCCGCTCCTTGGGCTTCAGCTCCAGCACCACCGCTTCCACCTGGTCGCCCACTCGCACAACTTTTGCCGGGTGCTTCATGCGCCGGCTCCAGGTCATCTCGGAAATGTGGATCAGCCCTTCCACTCCGGGCTCGAGTTCCACAAAGGCGCCGTAATCGGTGACACTGACCACCCGCCCGATGACCTTGCTCTGCACCGGGTAGTTGACATCGATGGCCGCCCACGGATCGGGGGTCAGTTGCTTGAGGCCGAGTGAAATCCGCTCTTTCTCACGGTCAAACTTGAGCACTTTCACCGTGACCGTTTCGCCCACCGAGATCACGGCCGAAGGATGCGTGACGTTCCCGTGGCTGAGGTCGCTCACGTGCAGCAGACCGTCGATGCCGCCCAGGTCCACAAAGGCCCCATAGTCCGTCAGATTCTTCACCACACCGGTGACAACCGCACCCTCGCTGATGTGCGCCAGCGCCTCGTTCTTCCGCCCGGCCGCTTCTTCTTCGAGGAGCACGCGCCGCGACACGACGGCATTGGCGCGCCGCCGGTTCAGCTTTAGAATCCGGACTTCGAGTTCGCGGCCGAGGTAGGCGTCGAGATTGTGCGTGGGACGCAGTTCGATCTGCGAGCCAGGCAGGAACGCGATTACGCCGATATCCACGGCCAAACCGCCCTTCACTTTATTCACCACCTTGCCGGTGACGCGAGTGCCCTCCGCCGCGTGCTTTTCGAGCACTTCCCAGGCATGCCGCTTGTGTGCCCGCTCATAGGAAAGAAGAATGTATCCTTCCACCTGCGGGCCGCTGCGATCGATCATCACTTCGATCGAGTCGCCGGGCTCTACCGCGGGCTTGCCCTCCTGCAGCGGGAACTGCGATGCCGGCACCAGGCCCTCAATCTTGCGCCCGATGTCGACGATCACTTCCTTCTCGGACACACTCAGGACTTGGCCGTGCAGGACCTCGCCTTCGTGTGAGGGCTGGCTGGGGTGACTGTAGTCGGCTAGAAACGCCTGATAGTCTTCACTATCCGTTCCCGACTCCGGTACCGCTAGAAACTCTTCAGATTTTGAACCCGCCATTCGCGATCAACCCCAAGTTCGGCACTTCTCCCGATGGGAGACAACAGTAGTGCCGGAAACGCCTCGCGGCCGAGGCGAAGAGACCTGAGCTGCCCCGAGTGCGCCAAAACGTGGGACTCAACCTATTGATAGCTCAGTACTTCAGAACTATAGCGGACGATAGTGAGGTTGTCAACCGCGCCGAAGCCAGGTCCCTTCCCGGCCTCAACTAACTGAAATCGCAAGAGGGTCTTAAGGCATCGGTTACTTGAGCAATTGTGGCGCGGGCACTCGTGCCTGCCGCGTCCGCACTCCTGCGGACGCTTTTTCGCCGCAAAAAGTGCCTAGCGCCACTCAGGCTGGCACTGATTCCTCGACTTGGGCGAGCACGTACGGCCCCTCCGGAATGATGGCCACCGGCGCTCCGCCGCGGAGGCCCTTCGTAAAAGCCGCGAGCGCCGCTTCCGGCGTGCTGTGCGCAAATGGTCCGAGGCACGCTGCCAACGGCGATGGGAGGCCGGGAACGTAGAAATGAATCTCAAAACGCCGTCCGGCCAGCGCCAGCTTCTCGAGTTGCCATTGGTCAATGGTGACGGGGGTCGCCGAAAGGCGGTCAAGAAACGCGGGGTAACTCGTCAGATCGCGCATTCGCTCGACGAATTCCACCGCTCCTGCGCCTTCCTCGCACGCCGCCATCAGCAGAATGCGGCCGCCCTCTTTCACGATGTGCTGCGCCGCGGTAATCCCCTTGATAGCCTGATAAAACGTGAGGTCCAGCGGATAACCGGCGGCCGTGGTCAGCACCGCATCCACCGGTTCGCTGAGCCGCTCGAGCAGCGCCTGCCGCACGAACTCAACGCCGCGCGCGTGCGAGGCGACCGGCTCGCCCGCAAACACTCCCGCAATTTCGCGCGTCCGTGCAAGCGCCACATCCAGCATGAAATCATGCCGTGCCATGCGCGCGATCGTCAGCAGTTCGGCATGCAGCGGATTCCGTTGAATGGATCCCTCAATGGCCGCCGGCTCGCGCATGAACTTCGGGCTGTGCAGCACTTTGATCGTATCCTCAGCGGCGAGTCCAGGCGCAATCAGCTTGCGGCCGCCGGAAAAGCCCAGCATCAGATGCTGTTCTATGAATCCGAGGGTGATGTGCAGATCGGCGGCCATAAACCGCGCGTCGATATACACGGGCGTGCCTGCCGGAGTAGTGCCGATAAATTCATGCTCGCCCTTTTCGCGCGCATGATGATTCAGGATTCGATAATTCGCCGCGATCTCCGGACCCACAATCACCTGGATTTCTTCGGCCGTGGCCGGCCGGTGCAGCCCGGTCGCGATCAGAATCGTGATCTGCGCTCGCGCGATGCCGGCCTGTTCCAACCGGCGCAGGATGGGAGGCAGCGTCACCGCATTTGGCGCCGGACGCGTGATGTCGCACACCGATATCGCCGCGCTGCGTTTCCCCCGCGCCAGCTCTATTAGCGGCGGCCGGCCAATGGGCCCATCGAGCGCGGCTTCGATTGCGGCATTCGCATCCGGAAGCGCGGTCGCGGAACGCGCCTCGAGAACCGTATAGCGCGGACCCTTAGGGAGTTCCACGGCTAGCCCGTCTTTGCCGAAAGCCAGATCGATCTTCATCTCAGTCATCCTGGCCGCAGTTTCCCAGACTAGTCGCGGCCGCCTCTTTGATTCTGCCATGCGGGCAGCCGCTCACCGCAGTTGCTTGCGATACTGTACGAACCCTGACCGGTCTGCAATCCGGTCGTAAAGCAGCATTGCATCCGTGTTGGTTTCGTGGGTAAGCCAGTGAACGCGGGCGCAGCCGGCTCTCTGCGCTTCGGCGTAAACATGCTCTATCAGTTTTCGTCCCAGCCCCAATCCGCGCTGGCCCTCAGCCACGTAAAGGTCTTGCAAATAGCAGTAGTCGCCGATCGTCCAATTCGAACGATGAAGAATCCAGTGCGCCAGTCCAGCCGCCTCGCCGTTTACCCAGGCGAGAGCGGCAAACATCGGCTCCTTATCGTCGAGAATGCGCGCAAACGTTACCCGCGTCACTTCGCCGGCAATATTCGTCTTGTAGAACTCCTGATAGCCTTTCCACAACGCGAGCCAGACGTCATAATCGACGGCCCCCAGCGCCCTGATCGAGATTGCGCCCGGTTGACCATGCTCACTCATCCATAATCTCCGGTGCGTCAGGCCATTTGAGTTTTCCGCGGAACCTACTTGAGTTCGAGGATCTCTTTCTCCTTGGCCTTACCGAGCTGATCCACTTTCGTGATGCTCGAATCCGTCAGCTTCTGTATGGCATCGAGCGCGTGCTTCTCATCGTCCTCGCTGATCAGTTTCTCTTTCAAGGCCTTCTTCAGGTGCTCGTTCGCGTCCCGGCGAATGTTGCGCAACGCCACGCGATGCTCCTCGGCAACGTGGCTGCACTTCTTGGCCAGGTCCCGCCGGCGCTCCTCGGTAAGAGGCGGTACGGGCACGCGAATAATCTTGCCGTCGTTGCCCGGGTTCAGCCCCAGATCGGCGTTCCGGATCGCTTTTTCGATCGGGCCAATCATCGACGCATCCCAAGGCTGCACGGTGATCAGGGTCGGCTCAGGGACGTGCAGTTGCGCCACCTGGTTGAGCGGCGAAGGTGTGCCGTAGGAATCCACTCTCACGCTGTCGAGCAGGCTGATTGTGGCCCGGCCGGTTCGGATGGAACCGATCTCGTGCTGGAAATCGCCCAACACCTTCTCCATTCGTGTTCGAGCGTGGGCTTCGATTTCTTTCACGCCCTTAAAGGCTGTAGGGCCGCTCTGAGGGGCGGCGCTTTGCTCATGTTTGGACATAGCTTAAAAATCCTTCTCGAACGCACAGGCTGTTTGTGGGCCGTCGTGCGCGGTTTACTAGTCGAGCGCACAGGCTGTTTGTTGGCCGTTGTGCGCGAACCTTCAACGTGACTTCAGCGAATTACCGTGCCAATCGGTTCACCCATCGCCATTCGCATTATATTGCCGCGCGTGTTGAGGTTGAAAACCTGTATCGGAAGCCGGTTATCCCGGCACATGGCCACTGCCGAGGCGTCCATCACCCCGAGCGCCTTCGCCAGCACCTCCAGGTAGCTGACTTCCTCGTAGCGAACCGCATCCGGGAATTTTTTCGGATCCTTATCGTACACGCCATCCACGCTGGTCGCCTTCGCGATCACTTCCGCGTGTATCTCGAGGCCGCGCAGCGTGGCGGCCGTGTCGGTTGAGAAGTACGGGTTGGATGTCCCGGCCGCAAACACGACCACGCGGCCCTTCTCCAGGTGCCGGATCGCGCGCCTTCGGATATACGGCTCGGCAACCTGGTGCATGTCGATCGCTGTCATGACGCGTGTCGGCCGGCCCGCCCTCTCGAGCGAATCCTGCACTGCCAGGGCGTTAATGACCGTCGCCAGCATGCCCATGTGGTCTCCGGTTACGCGGTCCATCTTGTGCGCCGCCGCTGAAACGCCGCGGAAGAAGTTTCCGCCTCCGACCACCAGCCCTACCTGGACGTTCTTGCTCGCCACTTCGGCGATTTCGCCGCACAGCGAGTCGATCCGTTGCATGTCGAGTCCGAACGAGTGGCCGCCGGCGAGTGCTTCACCGCTCAGTTTGAGAAGAATTCGTTTGAATTGGGGCATGCGCGTTGCGCGTTCCGATATGGGTTGAAACCAAAAAAGGGACAGACCCGAAGGCCTGTCCCTTTGATTCTATGCGGTAACCGGTTGCGGACTTGCCTCAACGCCAGGCACGTCACCCTGGTCGCCTACCTTGAATCGCGCAAATCGCGCGATCTTGATTTCGCCCAAAGCGCCAGCCTTGCTCTTGATCAGCTCACGAACGCTCATCGAGTTCTCCTTGATGAACGGCTGATCCAGCAAACAGACTTCCTCGTAGAACTTGCCCAGACGCCCTTCGACGATCTTATCGGCGACGTTCGCCGGCTTGCCTTCCTTGATCACGCGGTCGCGCTGAATCTCGCGCTCTTTAGCAAGTGCCGCCGCGGGCACGTCGTCTTTCCCCACCCATTGCGGGCTGGCGGCGGCAACTTGCATCGCCACGTCATGCGCCAACGCTTGAAATTCGGGCTGAGCCAACGGGTCTTTAGCCGTCTGCATCTCAACCAGCACGCCGATCTGCGCGCCGGTGTGGATGTAGTTTGCAATTAAACCGTTCTGCACCTCGAAGATGGCAAAACGCGATACTGCCATATTCTCACCCAGCTTGGCGATCTTGGTCTTCACCAGCTCGGCGACGGTAATGCTTTGGTCCTTCGTGAATTTCTGCTCATAAAGCACCAGTTGCGCCTTGATGCTGGCTCGCTCGGCTTCGATGACGTCCTCTAGCCGGACGTGCGCCGGGCGATTCTCGGCGATGTGCGCGGCGATGTCAGCGGTGAGCGTCCGGAAGTCTTCCGTCCGCGCCACGAAATCCGATTCACAATTGACTTCCACAAGAACGCCCAGACGGCCGCCCTCGGCGATGTGAGCCGCAATCAGGCCTTGTTTCGTCGAGCGCGACGCCTTCTTGCCCGCCGAAGCGATGCCCTTCTTGCGCAGCACCACTTCCGCCGCTTCGATGTTGCCGCCGGCTTCCACCAAAGCGGCTTTACATTCCATCATTCCCGCGCCGGTCCGCTCGCGAAGCTGCTTGACCAATTGCGCGCTAATCTCTGCCATGAAACATCCTCCAAAAACGCAAACGAATTCCTATCTCGAGTCTGCGCAATCCAATACCTTAATGGTCGTATAGCTGCCGGTGAAGATCGGGTGAAAACCCAATGACAATTTCCCCAGGTCTTCAGTGCGCCGACCCGACACCGCTAGCCGAGACGCGACCGTGAGGGAGCGTTTCTTCCTTCGGACCCTTGGTCGCGACGCCGCTTAGTGCTCGTTGACCGATGTGCCGGCCAGTCCTTCGACCGCCTCGCTCGCTGGTCCTTTGCGTGGTGTTGCCTCCGCCGCATCGTCCGTCGAGAGGCTTTCCGACATCAGCTGCTCCTGGTATTTCGGATCCAGGTATTGCTGGAATTCGGCGGGCGTCTCTTCGGCCGGCGTTTCGTCGCTGACCAGTTTCTCGGCCGGGAAGTCAGCTTCCGTCGCCAGCGACTTGCCTTCAGCGACGGCGTCGGCAATCTTGGTCGTGAAGAGCCGGATGGCGCGCAGCGCGTCGTCGTTGCCCGGGATCACATAATCCACTTCGTCCGGATCGCAGTTAGTGTCCACCACGGCTACCACCGGAATGCCCAGCTTGCGGGCTTCCTTCACTGCAATCGATTCCTTGTTTGAATCGATCACGAAAAGCAGGTCGGGCAGCCCTGGCATTTCCTTGATGCCAGCCAGGTTTTGCTGCAGGTGCTTGCGCTCCCGCTCCAGCCTTCCGATTTCCTTCTTGGCGCGACCCTCGTAGCTGCTCTCGTTGGCCAAAGCGTCCAGGTCTTTCAGCCGCTTGATCGAGCGCTGCACGGTGAGCATGTTGGTAAGCAAGCCGCCCAGCCAGCGTTGATTCACATAAAATTGGCTGCAGCGCGTGGCTTCTTCGGCGATCGCTTCCTGCGCCTGGCGCTTGGTGCCGACAAACAGAACCGTCTTGCCTTGCGCCGCCATTTCGCCCACAAACCGCATCGCGTCTTTGAACAGCTTCAGCGTCTTCTGCAGGTCGATAATGTAAATGCCGTTACGTTCGCCAAAGATGTATTCCTTCATCTTTGGATTCCAGCGCTTGGTCTGGTGCCCGAAGTGAACGCCTGCTTCGAGCAATTCTTTCATCGAAATCGATGGCAAAATTGGCTCCTTAAATCGGCAAGGCGGGCAAGCCTTGCATCGGCGGCTACGGAGGGCAGGGAATCACGCGGCCCAAAGCGAAATTTGCGTGGCCTGTTCCGAACCGGTTAGGCCGCAATCGGGCGCAAGGCTCGACTGCGGCGGAGTGGACTCTCGATAAGAACGGGAGAAGAAACGAACCTGCCGGTTCTCGCCCGCGCGGCGTTTGGTGAACGCTTAGCGCTTGGAGAACTGGAACCGCTTGCGGGCTCCCTTTTGGCCGTACTTCTTTCGCTCATGCTCGCGAGCGTCGCGAGTCAGAAATCCGAGCTGCTTGAGCTTGGGGCGCAACTCGGAATTGAACTCGATCAAGGCGCGCGTAATGCCCAGCCGGCATGCTCCGGCCTGTCCTGTGATTCCGCCGCCTTTTGCCAGAATCACGACATCAAAACGGTCCGCGGTCTCGGTGGCCAGCAACGGCTGGCGCACGCACGTCCTCGCGGCTTCATTCACAAAATAGTTCTCGAGCGGGCGGGCGTTCACCGTGATATCGCCCTTGCCGGGCCGCAGAAATACTCGCACGGTGGCGGTCTTTCGCCGGCCGGTCCCCAGATGTTGCACTAACTTCGCTGGCACTTTTTAAGACAAACCTTTCTAGTTCGGAACTGTGTAAACCGCCGGCTTCTGCGCCTGGTGCGGATGCTGGTTGCCCGCGTAGACCTTCAGCTTGCGATACATCTGTTTGCCAAGCTTGGTTTTCGGCAGCATGCCCGAAATCGCCAGCTCGACCATCTTTTGCGGGCGCGTCTCGCGCATCCGCCGGGCTTTCGTCTCCACCAGCCCGCCCGGATATCCGCTGTGATGCCGGTACAGTTTCTGGCTCTCTTTGTTGCCGGTCAGCTTGACCTTGGCTGCGTTGATGATGACTACGTGATCGCCCGTATCAAGCGACGGCGTATACATGGGTTTGTGCTTGCCCATTAAGAGCATAGCCGCGCGGCTTGCCACCCTTCCCAGGACGGCGTCGCTCGCGTCAATAACGTGCCAGGCACGTTCAATTTGCGACTCGGACGGAAATGACGTTGGAAATGACGTTCGCATGGACAGACTTGTGCTCTCTAGAGCTTTGCGCTCAAACAATCATGGTACCGAATGTGGCTGGGGAGTGTCAAACGCGAGGGCTAGGGGCCAGCGCCAGATGGCGAAGCCGAGTGTGGGTCCGGACCTTCGCCGCGGATGAAGGCCGGCAGCATTGCTCAAATGCGATCGCTATCGGTACCTGATCGTACGGCGCCACCGCTTGCCACCGAACTCGCGCCAGCCCCTACCGGCCAGGTCACAAGTGCTCCAATTCCCCATCGTTAGTTCCAATTGTAACGTTCAAGATGCTTTTCCGTGGTTGACACTGCGAGTTTGTCACCCTACCCTTAGGGGCATGGAAGTACATTTCTCGCCGGATGTAGAAACGCGCCTCCAGCAGGTGGCCTCCGCCAACGGCAAGGATGCTGAGCAGTTGGTGAAGGACACCGTTAGCCGTATGCTCGAAAACCAGGCCCGCTTTATAGCCGGCGTGCAACTCGGCACTGAGCAAGCCGATCGTGGCGAGCTTGTAGAGCATAAAGAAGTGCTCAACCGCTCTCGGTAAGCCCTTGCCTTGATGACGGAATCTCCACGGTCTGGCCAGGCAGGACGATTTCAAGCGCCTGCAGGATTGCATTCGCCAGGGGCGACAGGTCTTCCATCTGGTTCGTTTGGGAATGAATCAGAATGATTGAGAGCCGCCGGACAGAGGACGGCCGTTGGTGGGGTATTCCCTGGTCCACCGTCAGCAGGGCGTCGTACCCAGCAGCCTCAGTCGCCTGGAGCAATTCGCCGTTCTTCTTTCCCTTGAAGCCGGCCCACTCGGCGCTGTGAGCCTCGTGGTTCGAGAAGCTGTGCCGGAAATCGAGTGGCAAGCACTCGTCCAACAAAATCTTCATGCAATTCTGGCGAGCAACGAATCCTTCGCTTCCTCGAGCGCCTGGACTGCCATGTCACGTGTTACCGTGGGAAACTGCGCCAGGAAGTCGCCCAAAGAATGGCCTCCCTCGAGGTAGTCGATTAGATTCTTGAAGGGAACTCGCGTGCCGCGAAAACAGGGTGTTCCGTTCATCACATCCGGGTCGGTGATAATTACGGGCTGAACCATCGTCGGCTCCCATTGTACCGTCTAGCTCGCTTGCTTGCGGTTCACACGGCCAGGTTGTCGCCCATAACCTACTGGGAAAGCCTACTTCGCCTCGGGCTTCTTGACCCAGCAGTTGCCAATGTGCTGGCTCAGTCTCAATACCACCGGGGCAAGTTGATCCTTTACCTCCACACCTTGCGGTTCCGCGCAGGCCTGCGTGAAATCGGGCAGATTTACGTATGCTCCGACATCGTAGTGCGAGCCGGGCCGCAGAGTGATGTTGGCCTGCCCATTCTCATCCGCCGTAGCTGTTATGGGCGTCACGGAATTCTCCCAAATATCGTCTTCCGCAAGAACCTCGGCGTGCGAAACCGGTTTGCCGTCGAAGCCGACAACCGTAACCCGAAGCGGGATCGTGGCCGGCTGTGAATCGGGCGGCAGGAAAAAGCTCAGCTTATCGAGCGTCTGGCCGGGTCCAACAGCGATAATTGCCGCTTCTGCTCGATTCGGGGTTCCCGGGAAGAAAGCCTTTCGGTAGTAAGGCTTTCCGTCCTGAGAGCTAAAGTCCATGTTGACACCGAAAACGTACGACCCGGGCGCCAACTGCTCGAAGTCAAAAGCGCCATCCGCGGCAGTCATGGAGTAGCTCGCCCTCCACGTCCACGGTTCGTGCGGCCGTGCGTCGGCGGCCTTCGCCGTGAGGTAAATTCCTGCGGCCGGTGTGCCGTCGGCGAAATACGCATGCCCGCGAATGTGTCCGTCAAGGCGCGTGCTCCAAGGGATTTCGGCACAGGCACGTTCCTTTAGCGTCACCGTCGCGTCGGCGAAAGGCGAGTATTGGTCCGGCGCTTTTGCCGAGACGGCGTACTTGCCTGGCGCCAGGCCGTCGGCTCGGAATTTGCCCTCGGCGTCCGAGATGACAGTTTTGGATTCCGGACCACTGATCGAAACCGTGACATGGGCTAGGCCCGCGGCATCGTAGCCGCCGTCGTCGTTGGCTCGCAGCGTGCGTATGCTACCGAAGATCGACACGCCGGGCGGGGATTTTGGGAGGGCCTCGATCCACTGGATATCAGGATCGGCCTCCCCTGTGGATACTTCATGAGTGCGGGTGCAGTGACTCGTACTGATTTCTCCATTTGAGCCCGAGAAACCGTACACCAGGTAGTCATGGCCCTGCTCGAAGGCGTAGCCGCAGGCCGAGCCCTGATCGTTGGTTTGGACAACCACCTGACGGCCGGAGTTGCCTCGATACGATTTCGCCACTTCGAAATAGACCAGGTTCTTGCCCGGGCCGATCAGGGTCATCTTCTTGCCGTCCACGATCTTCTCTTCTGGTGGCTCGTCATAGACGTGCTCGATGCGAACCACGTGGCCTACAAAGAGAACGTCAGTCGTCCAGTAGACAGAACAAACCGGAATCGGCCCCGCGCAACTACAAGCCAAGCCAGGGCGTGTCGCGACAAAACCGAATACGGCGAACGCCGTTGCTTTCGCGGCTACCTTGCTCATGCTGAGAATGCGACGTCTGAGGTTGAAGCAGAGTTACGAAATGGGTTTGACAACGGTAATGCGCGAGACCGAAAACATCGCCGGCCCCTCGTTTGCCCCGTAAGTTGTTCCCAGCAAGCTACGCGCCGATCACTCGAATATCGGCGATATCCTTGCCAGCACCTCGTCCATGACCGCCTCCGGAATACTCTCCAGCTTCCTGCCGCCACGCGCGACGAGATCGAGAGCGCGGGGCTGGTCGCACCGGATAACCCGTGTCGTTTTGGTTCCCGCGCCCGTTAGCGGCACAGCGAAACCCGCCGTCCGTGCGAAATTCCCACCGCTCGTAACGGGGAGAACCACAGGAAGTTTCGTTATCCGGTTGAACGCTTCTGGCGACACGATAAGCACGGGACGGCGGCCCTTTTGCTCGTGTCCCGACGTAGGATCGAGACTCACGAGCCAGATTTCGCCGCGCTTCATTACTAGATGAGCTCGCCGCCCACGGGCTTACTATCGAGCCATTCTTGCTCTTGACTCGCACGCGGCGCCTTGCGATCGCATTGAGCAAGCAACTCGTTCAGCGTATAGCGGCGCCGCTGGTGCGGCTCTACTACAAGGCGACCACTTTCAACTGCGATGCCGACCTTGGCGCCCGGCTGCAAGTGCAGGATGTGGAGCAACGCCGGCGGGACGGCCAGCATGACCGAGCCGCCGACTCTGCGCAGGTTGGTAGTGTGCATGGCGTTTCCCTTTAGTTATATGTAAGTATAACACGCCATACAGGGAGCGCCGAGACGAATCTCGGCGCTGCAGCCATGAGTGGCCGCGCCACGTCGAACAATACGATCTTGACTGGCGCGTCTTTCCTGGTTACTCTATGCCTAGAGTAAAACAGTATGAGCGATGATAACCAGCGCGGCCTTTTCCCCGGCGCACTCGAAATGATGATCTTGCAGACCCTTCGCCGCGGGCCGCTGCATGGCTACGCCATTGCCCAGTCCATCAAGCAATACTCCGAGGACCTGTTGCGGGTCGAGGAGGGGTCGTTGTATCCCGCCTTGCAGCGCATGTTGAAAGCGAATTGGGTGCAGAGCGAATGGGGCGTTTCATCCAACAACCGCCGGATCCGCGAATACCGGCTCACAACCGCCGGCCACAAGCAACTGGAGCGCGAGATTTCGCAGTTTGAGCGTATGTTCGCGGGGATCGCCAAGGTGATGAGGCCATCAGAATCATGAGATCCATCTTGGAGTGGTTTCGCCGCAGCCGCCTGGATCAAGAGTTGGCCGAGGAAATGCAGGCGCACCTGGAAGAAAGAACAGCCGATCTGGTGCGCAACGGCATCAGCGGGGCCGAAGCGCGAAACCAGGCTCGCCGCGAGTTCGGCAATACCACCGCGCTCCGTGAGCGCAGTCTGGATGTGTGGAGCTGGCCGACGCTTGACGAGTTTCTGCGGACGGTTGTCCATGCGGCGCGCTCTCTGAGGCACGGCGGCGCCTATACGGCCGTCAGCATAATAACTCTCGCCCTCGGTATCGGGGCAAATACCGCTATCTTCAGCCTGATTGATGCGGTACTTCTACGGCCGCTCCCCTACGAGAAGCCAGAGCAATTGATTCGCGCTGGTCTGCCGCTTCCCGGCATGAGCCAGCCGGTCGCGCTTACACCCGAGTTTGTGGCCTGGCGCGGTGAAAACCATACCTTCGAAGACCTGGTCGCATTTAACGACGAGCAATTCACCTTAACGCGCGCCGGGGAGCCCGAACAAGCTGAAGCTGCAACCGTCACCACCGGTTTTCTATCCTTGCTCGGCGTACATCCGAGCTTCGGTCGCGACTTTCAAAAGGACGAGTACCGCCCAGGCGCTCCGCGCGTGGCCTTGATAAGCGATTCCCTTTGGCGCCGGCATTGGAATGCGAGTCCAACGGTCCTGACTCGGGGTGCGGTGCTGGACGATACGCCGATCCAGATAGTGGGTGTGCTCCCGCCCGGTTTCCGGTTCCCCGGCGATCTGAGGCCCGACATTCTTGTGCCCGAACAGCTTGGCGATAAACCCGATTGGTCCGCAATGAGGATGGGCCTGTTCACGGTGGCCGGACGCCTCAAACCAGGCGTTTCCGCGGAGACAGCGGCGGCGGACTTGAGCCTGATCAGCCGCAGACACCAACCGGACAAGCCGGTTTGGCTCGCGGCGGCGGAGAAGGATTCGCAGGCCACCGTACTGCCGTTGCAGACGAGCATGGTGGGGAACATCCGCCCGGCTCTTCTGGTGCTGTTGTCGGCGGTCGTCCTGGTTTTGTTGATCGCGTGCGCGAACGTCGCGAATCTGCAGCTCTCCCGATTCAACGGTCGTGTGCGGGAACTGGGAGTGCGCTCGGCGCTTGGCGCCAGTAAGTTCCAATTGCTTCGACTTGTAATGGCGGAATGCCTGCTGCTTTCTCTTACAGGAGCGGCGGTCGGGCTTGCAGGCGCTTATGCTTTGATTCGCTTTGCCCGGCGTTTCTATCTGCTGCTCCACCTTTCGAATCCGCAGAGTATTTCCCTAAACACCGAAGTTATCGCGTTCTCGCTGGGTCTTACTCTGTTTTGCGCTGTGTTGTTCGGCATCGGTCCGGCGATGCTGGTAAGCGGCACGGACATACAGAGCACATTGCGCAGCGACGGCACCCGTACGGTGTCAGGATTCCGCAATGTGTTTCGGAGCGCTTTAGTGATGAGCGAGGTGGCGCTGGCGGCGATCCTCTTGCTCGGGGCCGGTCTGCTGCTTCGTAGCTTTCAACGCCTGACTTCCGTGCCACCAGGGTTTCAATCCCAGGGCGTGCTGACTGCGTCCATGGCCCTGCCGCATTCACGTTATCCGGACGATAAGCAACAAGCCGCCTTTGTCCGGGAGTTGGTTCCGAGATTGAGGAGTTTGCCAGGCCAAGTCTCGGCAGGCGTTGCGAGTTCGCTGCCGTTCACGGGCTACCATCTGGCGGCGAATGTTTTCTTCGAGGGACGCCCTGTTCCGCCCGAGGGCCAGAGGACTAGCGTGCCGATAATCTCCGCAACGCCGGGTTATTTCCAGTCCTTGGGAATTCCGTTTCTGGCTGGGCGCGATATTTCCATTTCCGACTCGGCGGGTCAGCCGTGGATCGCGGTTGTGAATACTGCATTCGTTCAGAAATTCTTCCCGCACGAAGACCCGTTGGGTAAGGGTATCCGGTGGGTGCAGGACCACCCTTGGGCAACTATCGTGGGAGTTGCGGCGGACACTCATCATGATGGTTTGGCGGAGCCTCCGCAGCCTGAAATATTCGCCGCATTCGATCAATTCCCAAGCTCTCGCGTAGCCATCGCGATGCGGACGGCCGTGCCGCCCGAGTCTCTTGTCAATGCGGTGCGCCATGAGGTCATGGCAATTGACCGCGATGAGCCGCTCATTGATATCGCGCCGATGGTTCAACGCCTGGACAATTCGCTCCAAGACAGGCGAGTCGAAACATTCCTGCTAGGGGCATTCGCTCTGCTGGCGCTCTGCCTCGCGACTGCGGGCGTTTACGGCGTTATGTCCTATTCGGTGGCGCAGAGCACGCGAGAGATCGGCGTCCGCATGGCGATAGGCGCAACGCCGGAAGGTGTCACCGCGCAAGTGCTGAAGCGAGCACTATGGCTCAGTCTCTGTGGCGTCGCGGGAGGCTTGGTGGCCACGGCGTGTCTATCCCGTTTCCTCACTGGGTTCTTGTATGGAGTGGGCGCTAAAGACCCCCTGACCTTCAGTGCTGGGGCCGCCTTCCTGGTTCTTGTGGGCCTGCTGGCGAGCTATCTACCCGCGCGCCGCGCCGCGCATGTCGATCCGATCGAAGCGCTTCGCGCGGAATGAACGAAGACAATCTACTTCCTGGGCTTGGTCTTCCCCATGGCCAGATAACGCTTGCGCTCTTCCGGCTGCATTCGTTCGATGGCATAGCGCAGAGCCGTGCGCGGCATTCGATCTCCATGACGATTCAGAAAGCCGGCCAGCGCCTTCGGAGATTGCTTGCCCACCTCCCGCAGCATCCAGCCCACTGCCTTGTGCATCAGGTCGTGTTCATCGTCGAGTAACTGCTCGGCTATCTTGAGCGGATCATCGAGATCTCCGGCGCGGATTAGCGCGAGGCAGCTCACCATCGCGATCCGGCGCTCCCACAGCTTCCTGGATCGCGCCAACCGGAGAAGTATGCCACGATCCGCTCGCCCGATCAGGTGGTCACCCAGCAGATACGGCGCCGACCCGTCGACCAGGTCCCAGTTGTTCACGCCGCCACGATGGGCCAGATAAAATCGCACATGCGAGGAGGCGGCTTTGTTGTCACCCCTCTTGCGTGCGGCCTCGTACTGCATTACCAGGATTTCGAGCGCGACCGCGCGGCATTCATGCCACGGGCTGGCGAGCAGTTTTGCGGACTCCTCGGGAGTCAAGCTCGAGTATTGCCGGGCAACCCGCCGCATCGCGGGCACCGTCAGGCCCAGAAACTTGTCGCCGTAGGCGTATTCTCCAGGGCCGGTCTTGAAGAACCACGCCGACGAACTGGCCTTCCCGGGCGAACTTGCCGCGCGCAATGCGCGGAGCACCGCGGCGGCCGTCAAATTAAGCATGTTGCCATGCTATGCCCAACACCCACAGCCGCTCAAGCTAGTGTACGATTGTACACAGGATCGATGAAGTTTGAGTGGGACCCGAGGAAAGCGCGCCTAAATGTTCGTAAGCACGGAGTTTATTTTGCGGACGCTTTACTGGTCCTTGAAGATGACAACGCGCTCACTACTACCGAGACTTCGTCAGACGGGGAGGAGCGCTGGGTCACGCTTGGATCCGACCCGATCGGACGGATTCTTGTGGTGGTCTACACTTGGCGCGGAAGTCGGTTAAGACTGATCTCAGCCCGTCCGGCGACACCCACGGAACGGCGTCAGTACTCAGAGGGATTATGAAACGTGAATACGACTTTACGAGGGCGAAACGTGGGCCAGTTGTCGCCGCCCCCAAGGGTAAGACGCGAGTAACGATCCGGCTCGACAATGACATTCTTGATTCCTTCCGCAAGCTGGTGGACGAGTCCGGTGGCGGCAACTACCAGACCCTAATCAATGATGCGCTTCGCGAACACTTGGCGCGCCTTCGCGAGCCCTTGGAGTCGACAATTCGTCGGGTGATCCGGGAAGAACTACGGCGAACCGGGTAGCCGCTTACGTAGTCGAAGAAGCCTCACTCCGCCACGCGAGCAATGCTCGACACCATGCGCCCGGGATTCGCAGGTTCGCGCCGGTAGGAAAAAAAGAATTCCGGTTCGCAATGCGTGCAAAGGCCGCAGTCGTAAATCCGTGACGCGGAAACGCCCGCCTTGATCAGAATTCGCCGGTTCGCCTCCACCAGGTCAAGATGCCGCTTGCCAGGATTCTCCTCGGCGGGCCATTCAGGAAACAGAGAAGCCAGTTCCCGCACCACCTCCGGGCCCACCTCATAACAACACTTGCGGATGGCCGGGCCCATGGCAACGTGCAGGTCCTCTGGCTGCGAACCGAATTCAGCCGCCATCCGTTCGACGGCGGCGCGCACCACTAGCGACGCTGTGCCGCGCCAACCGGCATGAACCGCCGCAACTGCCCTGGTCCGCGCATCGGCAATCAGAATTGGCACGCAATCTGCCGTTCGCACTCCGATCCGTCGCCTGGTCTCGCCGGAAATCAGGGCGTCGCCCTCGCATTGGCGGTCCATCAGGCCATCGCTCCGCAATACGAGGTTCGAATGAATCTGCCGCAGCGTCAGGGCCGGATGTTCGGCGAGCCAATTGCCCGTGTGTCGCGTGCCGAAGGCGTGGTCGAGCCATTCGAATTCCAGGAGTGCTGCGCATTGAAGAATGCTTGCCGGTTTCCCGTCCGAGTCCCCGGGTACAGACCGTTCCAGAAATACGTCAGCCAAGACTCACCAGCTCATCGGACGGCTGGCTCACCTGGGCTACCATGACGCGCTTCTTGAACTCTTCGAGCATGCGCTGTTCCAGGCGCACGTAGGTCGGCTTGCGAACCAGGTGAGGGGTCTGGTCGATCTTTTCCTGCAGCCGCAGCAAAGCGTAAAACAGGTTCTCCGGTCGCGGCGGGCAGCCGGTCACGTACACGTCGACTGGAACGATCTTGTCGACGCCTTGCAACACGGCGTAAGTGTTGAAGGGCCCTCCGACACTCGAACACGCGCCCATCGAGATGACCCACTTCGGCTCCGGCATCTGGTCGTAGATACGGCGCAAAACCGGCGCCATCTTCAGCGTCACCGTTCCCGCCACAATCATGAGATCAGCTTGTCGCGGGCTGGGACGGAACACTTCCGCTCCGAAACGCGCGATGTCGAAGCGCGACGTGGTGGAGGCGATCATTTCAATGGCGCAGCACGCCAAGCCAAACTGCAGCGGCCACAACGACGATTTTCTAGCCCAGTTGAACAGGTAGTCGACCGACGAGGTGATGAAGTTCTTCTCGAACTGGTTCTGCACAAACGGCATAGCTACCCACTGCTCTTAGTGTAGCCACTGTCAAGCAATCAGCTATCAGCACTCAGCTTTCAGCCAAACTGGAGTGGCTGATCGCCGAAAGCTGATCGCTGAAGGCTTGATCTCGCTTCACATAATCAGCCTTGTACCATTCGAGCGTCCGGCGCAGCCCTTCCTCAAACGTGTATTGCGGGGCATGGCCAAGGTCCCTCGCGGCGGCGGCCGTATCGGCTTGCGAGTCGTGGACATCGCCGGGCCGCGACGGGCCATATGTCGGTGCGAGCCGGATTCCTTCGATCTTTTCCAGCAGAGCCCAGGTCTCGTTCAAAGTGAACCGGTTGCCGTTGCCAGCGTTGTAAAGCCGGCCGGCGACACCTGGCGCCTGCGCCGCTTTCATCATCAGCGTGCACACATCCTCGACAAAAGTAAAGTCGCGCGATTGCTCGCCATCTCCGTAAATAGTGGGGCTGCGCCGCTCAATCAGGCACTTCATGAATAGCGACAGCACGCCCGAATACACGCTGCTCGGATCCTGCCGTGGCCCGAACACGTTGAAGAACCGCAGCGACACCGTCTCCAAACCGAAGCAGGAATGAAATGCGGCAGCGTAGTACTCGCCCAGCAGCTTCTGCACCGCGTATGGCGATTTCGGACGCGGCGCCATGCTCTCCACCTTCGGCAGGACGTCGGTATCTCCATAAGCGGACGAAGACGCCGCATAAACCACTCGGCCCACCTTGGCCTCGGCCGCAGCGCGGTACAGGCTGAACGTACCGTTGATGTTGAACTGGTGACTCGGCACCGGGTTGGCGATCGATTTCGGCACCGAGGGCAATGCCGCTAGGTGAAACACGTAGTTGGCTCCGCGAAGGATGGGAAGGATCGCCTCGTAGTCGCAGATGTCCACTTCGTGCAAAACTACGGGCTCGTGCAAAACCACGGGGTGATGCCTCGCTGCATCAATATCGATTTCCGAGAGGTTCGCGCGACTACCGGTAATCAGGTTGTCGATCGCTTCAACGTGATGGCCTGCGGCCAACAGCCGACGTACAAGATTCGAGCCGATGAAGCCGGCCCCGCCAGTAACAATAGATCGTTTCATGACCAGACTGTAATGAGTGTTTCGCTAAATCCGTCCGGCCCCCTCCGAATCGGATCAATTCACTTTACCTTTAGCTTAAGAAACGCCGAGAAGGCTAAGACATGAATAGCCGCGGATGAACGCCGATAGACCGGTCGTTTTTCGAGAAAACAGTAGCTTGTCCGCGTTCATCGGCGTTTATCAGCGGCCATATACTGGTTCCTGGGCAGCGCCAGCCTCAAGAATTCGAGCGATCCGCGCGCAATCGCCTCCGCTCCCCGCGAGAAATCAAACACCTCGAGAGAAACCCACCCCGCGTAGTCCATCTCGATCAACGCGCCGAGAATGGATGAGAAGTCGTAATTTCCGGTCCCGGGTTCCCGCCCATCGAGTTCATTCACGTGCACGTGCTTAATGTAGCCGATCCGCCGCCGGACCAGGTTGGCGTGCGGCTCGATCTCGTCCACCGCGTTGTGGGTATCGAACATTGTGCCTACCGCCGGGCTGCCGATTTGCTCAACCACCGCAATTGCGTCGTCCAACCGGTTAATGATGTTTGATTGGTTCCGTGGCAAGGCTTCCACCAGGATTCGGACACCTGCAGATTCGGCTTGCGCCGCCACCCTTGCTAATTCTTCGGTGAAGACTCGGGTCGCCTCCTGAGGCGTCATTTCGCCGGCGGCATTGCGCTGCTGCGGCGATCCGAAAACCATGACTGGCTGCTGCTTCGTTTCCGGGTTCGCGAGCGCGGCGGAAAGGTCGATCAGGCGCCGCACGTGGTCCCAACTCCGTTGCCGAAGCTCGCGGTCGGCCGTGGTTACATGCAAGCCCTTCGGCGCGGCCAGCAGCCAGTGGAACCCGGCGAACTCGAGCCCGTGATCTGCCATGATCTGCCGGAAATCAGTCCTCTGCTGAGCGGAAATGCGCGCGGGATCGTCGGCCAGCGTAAACGGGGCGATCTCTATACCGTCATAGCCGATTTCTTTTGTAATCGCGCAGGATTCGGCGAACGGAGTGTCGCCGAACACCTCGTTGCAGATCGAAAACCGGAACCGTGCCGCCATGGCCCCAGTGTATCGGGCTGTCAAAAGCTGTCGGCTGTCAGCGATCAGTCACGCGGGGAGCGGCCGATCGCGAATTTTTTGGGCCATTTATCCCACCCGACTCTGGGATACTCAAAAATAGGGAAAAAGCGACAACCGCGCGAAACGAAGCTGTTTCTGGCTGACCGCTGAAAGCCGAAAGCTGTTACTGAGCGAAACATGGCGACTGACTGCCAGAACGATATATTGCTCGAATCCGACCTTTCGCCGCTGCCGTTGATTGCGCGGGGGAAGGTTCGGGACATATACGATCTAGGGGACCATCTCCTGTTCCTCGCCACCGACCGCATCTCGGCGTTCGACTGCATCCTGGCGAGCGGAATCCCATTCAAGGGCCGCGTTCTGACCCAGACTTCGCTGTTCTGGTTCGACTATCTGGCGCCTATCGTGCCGAATCATGTCGTCGCCGCTACCGTGGACCGGTATCCGCAAGTCTTGCGGCCGCACCGCTCGCTGCTCGAGGGCCGCTCCATGCTGGTTAAGAAAGCGAGGATGATTCCAATCGAATGCGTCGCTCGCGGTTATCTCTCGGGTTCCGCTTGGAAAGAGTATCGGGACCAGGGAAAGGTTTGCGGCATATCGCTTCCCGCGGGACTACGCGAAAGCGACCGGCTTGCGGAGCCGATATTCACGCCCGCAACCAAAGCGAAATCCGGCCACGATGAGAACGTCAGCCTGGAGTCTGTGGCAGCGCAGATCGGCAGCGACCTCGCTTACCGGCTGCGCGATCTTACCCTGCGGATTTACCAGAGCGGCGCCCAATACGCCCAGCAGCAGGGTTTGCTTCTCGCCGACACCAAGCTCGAATTCGGCTTCGCAGATGACGAATTGGTTCTCGCCGACGAGGTGCTGACGCCGGATTCTTCCCGCTACTGGCCTGCGGTCGCCTACTTTCCCGGAGGACCGCAGCTTTCTTTTGACAAGCAGTATGTTCGTGACTATCTGGAGACGCTCGATTGGAACAAGCAGCCGCCCGGACCCGTACTTCCTGACGAGGTGGTACGCAAGACGAGCGAGAAATACCGGGAAGCTTATTACTTGCTAAGCGGGAAAGAGCTTACTTAGTGGGGGGACATGCCTGAGCATCTGAACTGGTTCGATATCCTCATGCTCGTCGTAATCTTTGCTTCGGTCGCATCCGGGCTGAAGGCTGGGTTTGCGAGAGTCACCATTGGTTTAATTTCGGCTATCGTCGGTTTATTGTTCGCCCTTTGGTTTTACAAAATACCCTCAGCGGCAATCCGCCCTTATTTGTCGAGCGACACGGTTGCCAGTATCCTGGGCTTCGTGATTGTCTTTGGAGTTGTCGTGGCTGTCGGCGCTCTGGCGGCTCTGATACTTGCGAGCATATTCAAGTGGATCGGGCTCTCTTGGGTTGATCACTTGCTCGGCGGCGCGGTCGGGCTGCTCCGCGGGGCGCTGGTGGTCGCGGCGCTGGTTACCGCGGTGGTGGCCTTTGCTCCCTCGCCCACCCCTACCTTTCTGAATGAATCGAGCATGTTGCCCTATGCCGAGTCCGTAGCTTCAGCGATCGCCGCCATGGCCCCCAAAGACCTGAAGGACGCCTTCGATCAGCAACTGGATAACATCAAGCAGTTCTGGCCCGGCGCAAAGCCTTCCTCAAAGCCCAAAGACGCGCACCCCAACGAAGTCTGAAACGCTGTGGATAGGATCGATAGTCCGGACCTATTTTCCTTTCGGCGAAGCTTACTCTGCCCCCGCTTCTCATCTCCTACCTCTTTCTTACGGACGCTCTTCTCGTGAACCTATTCATTTTCGACTTGGATGGCACCTTAGTTGATTCCGCCCTCGACCTGGCCATATCCGTAAATGCGACGCGCCGTCATATGGGCTTGCCGGACCTTGACCACAGAACCATTAATTCCTATGTAGGTGAAGGCGCGCGCGTTTTGCTGGAGCGCGCCATGGGTGCTGGCGCTCCAGAGGAAACCGTGAGCCGGGCGCTCGATTTTTTCCTGGCCTTCTACCGCGCGCACTCCCTCGAGCACACGAAGCTGTATCCCGGCGTGCGCGAAGCGATTGACGAGTTGCACGCGCGCGGAAAGACCCTCGCCGTGCTCACCAACAAACCCGTGCGCATCAGCGTAGACATTCTGGCCGCCCTGGGTCTCGGCGAGAAGTTCTTTCGTGTGTACGGCGGCAATAGCTTCGAACAGAAAAAGCCTGACCCGATCGGAGTCACTACGCTGTTAAGCGAGACCTATGCCTCGAATGCGGAGACGATATTCGTCGGCGACAGTGCCGTGGATATTCGCACCGCGCGCAACGCCCGAGTCGAAGCCTGCGGCGTCACCTGGGGCTTCGACCCGGAGGGAATGCGCGCCGCACAACCCGATCTCATCATTGACCGCATGAGCGAGCTGCTCGCTTACGCCTGAACCACTCCGGCTGCCGCGCTGCTAGCGATAATGAGGTCAAGAGTTAGGCTGGGTGCGGCGTGAATCTTGGACGCGTTCTTATCGGGCTGGGTCTGATCCTGGTGATCTGCGGCGTGGCGGCGATGCTGCTGGAGCGATTGCATGTGCCCTTTGGCCGCCTTCCGGGCGATTTCGTCTGGCGCGGAAAGAACAGCACTATCTACTTCCCCTTGGTCACTTGCTTGCTCCTGAGCGTGTTGGCATCGCTCGTCATGTGGGTATTGAACCGAAAATGGTAGGAAGCCTGACGGGCATTATTTCTCAAAATAATGCCGGCACGGATCCCGGCTGGGCAGGATTGGCAGCCGCGCCACTACAGGCTGGCTACCGGCACCACGAATACCGTGGTGTTTACCACGCCCAGCCGCTGGAACTGAGTCCAGATCTTGTACAAGCCCGGGCGCGGAAAGATTATGTTGAATTGCATCGTGCCCTCGCCGTCGGTAAGGTACGGATGCACGTGCAGCAGATCGATCACGTCTTCACTCGCTGCCAGCATGTGCCCCCACGCGCCCAGGTACGGCTCGACCCCTTCCCGCGGCTCCAGGTTGAACGTCAGCTTGGATTCGAATCCGGCCAGGAGCTGCTCGGGGTTGAGGCGCAGCGTTGCGGCCAGGTTCGCCGACTTCGATGGAGCCAGTGAAGGCTGCAGGTGCGCCGGCGCTGAGCTACCCGCTGCATATAGCGTCGAATAGGCAAGCTGAGGCACTGATCCTGTAGGGTAGAAATCCGCCAGTAGACGATGCATTCCTCCGTGCTCGAACGTTACCGGAAGAAGGAATGATCCGTCCGGCTGCGGCACCGGATGGACGTGGCGAAAGTCCTCCAGGTCTTCGCTGACGATGAACAGGTGCATTAGCTTCTCGTGGACGATCTCGAATTTCGTTGCCGCCTCGCCAGTTCGGGGATCGAAGACGCGAAACCTTAGCACGCACGGCTGGTGCGGCTTGATCTGTTCTTCCTCATGCGTCACCTCGAGCCGGTAGTTCACGCGCTCGGGCACTTTCGTCACCAGCTTCATCCCGCAGCGCGGGCAGACCCCAGGCTGCTTGCTGTGCACGTCCGGATCCATCGGGCATACCCAGTCGCCGGCATCGTCGTCCTTGGCTGCCAATCGCAACGGCGCTTGCTGGCCTCGCGCGGCCCCGGCAGCAAACGCGGCGCCGATGAGACACGCTCGTCTGGTTATCTTAATCACTTCCCTCGGTCCATGATTCTATTTTGGCGCTTTACATTGTGGGGCGGACCCCCTGGTCCGCGCGGGTCCCCCCGGACCCGCTCTTCGCTAGTGAGATCAGGTTCGTCCAAGCGCAAACAGGCCGACGAGGGCGCCGGCCGCGGACCAGGGGGTCCGCCCCAGTTCGGCCCTCTTCCGATCTGACAAATTAGCCCGTTGACAACCCGCCCCACAACAAAATGCGCTGTAATAAGAGTAATCACTAATGAGACTTTTCACCACCGGCTGTAAACCTCGTTTGAGAGGCAGGATTGGAGTAGATCGCTCGTTCCTGCTTGGCGCGCTCGTGGTCGGCACGAGCTGCTCCCTTATGGCCGCCGAACCGACCTTTTCGCGTGATGTCGCTCCTATCCTCTATCGCCATTGCGTTAGCTGCCACCACCCCAATGACATTGCTCCAATGGCGCTCGAGACCTACGCTGAGGTCAGACCCTGGGCATCGGCCATTCGCCAGGCCGTCGTCACTCGCAAAATGCCGCCTTGGAAGGCCGACCCGCATTTCGGCTCCTGGTCAAACGATGCGAGCCTCAACGAGCAGGAGATTGCTCTTATCAAGGCTTGGGTCGATGGCGCGAAACTTGAGGGCGATTCTCACGAACTGCCGCCGGTTCCCCAGTTTCCCGATGGCTGGAAGATCGGGAAGCCCGATGCCGTAATTACGATTCCTCCGCAAAAGATCGATGGTTCGGAGGTGGATCACTACGTGTATGTCACCGTCCCGACGAACTTCACCGAAGACAAGTGGGTAGTTGCCGCCGAGTTGCGCCCGGGCAACCGTCTGATCGTGCATCACGCGCATGTCTTCGTCGTCGAGCCCGATGAGCCCGCCAGCAAGACGGCCGAACAAAGTCAGCCGGACCCTGCGGCGCAGTATGCGAAGTGGCTGGTCGTTCACCAGGGAACGCTGGAGTGGATGCGGCCCGAAGCGCCGGTGATCAATGACGGCTGCGCGGTGGATGACAACGCTCTGCTGCCCGGCCAGAAAAAGGGCGATTTGGGCAACCTGATCAGTTCGTACCTGCCGGGCCGCGAGGCCGACGTTTACCCGGAGGGCACGGCGCGGAAGGTGCCCGCTGGAGCGAAGATCAGCTTTCAAATTCATTACCACTACTCGCAGGTGAATGGCCAGCCGGTGTATGACGAAAGCAGTGTGGGCTTGATCTTTGCGAAAACGCCTCCCCGGCAGATCGCGCGGCGCATTGACCTATCGAACCTCATGTTTCGAATTCCGGCGGGCGCTGTGGATCAGGAAGTCACCGAATGCCACACTTTCGACAAAGACATGTACATCACAAGCCTTACTCCCCATATGCACCTGAGGGGCAAGTCGATGGACATATCCGTGGTATACCCTGACGGTCGCCGGGAGACGCTGCTGGACGTGCCGCATTACGATTTCAACTGGCAGATCACTTATCGCGCGGCGAAGCCCATTTTTGTGCCGCATGGCACCCGCTTGATCATAGATGCGCACTTCGACAACTCGGCGAACAACCCGCTGAATCCGGACCCCAAAAGCACGGTGAGGTGGGGGGCGGCGAGCGAAACGGAAATGATGGATGGCTGGGTAGAATATATTGACGCGCAGCCGCCGAAGGGCGCCACATCCGAAGTGTCTAGCCGTTAAAGTCCCTCGTGAGCGATTGTAAACACATGGTTTATCAATTGGTTGCTAAGAGCATAAAAGGCGAAACACTTCGTTTCGTAATTTGCGTTGCGGCTTGCTAACCAGACTCGCCAAAGCAGCGAATACCAGAATGAGGATGCAACACACTATGAAAAGGATGTTTTGGGGCATTGCTCCGTTATTGTTTGCCGCGCTTTCGCTTTCGCCTTCCGCGCTGGCTGTTGACGCTTCCAAATTCCCGGATGCGGCGGTCGACATCCCGGCTGCGCAAGGAAATCAAACGGCTGTCTTTGCGGGTGGATGCTTCTGGGGCGTGGAGGGCGTCTACGAGCACGTCAAGGGAGTGAAGTCCGCAGTATCGGGCTTTGCCGGCGGTTCCAAGGGCACCGCTCAGTACGAGACCGTCAGCACGGGCCGGACTGGCCACGCTGAGTCCGTCCAGGTAACCTACGACCCAGCTAAAATCACTTACGGCCAGTTGTTGAAGGTCTTCTTCTCGATTGTCCACAACCCCACCGAACTGAACCGCCAGGGTCCGGACGAGGGCACCCAATACCGTTCGGCTATCTTCTACGCGAACGACGACCAAAAGCGAGTCGCAGAAGCTTACATCGCGCAACTCGAGGCCGCGCACGTCTTTCCGCGCAAAATCGTGACGCAGGTTGTGCCGTTGACGGGATTTTATCAGGCCGAGCCTTACCATCAGCACTACATGTCCTTGCATCCCAACGAACCCTACCTTGTTTATAACGACTGGCCGAAAATAGAGGCACTCAAGAAGCAATTGCCGGCTTTGTGCGCACGGTAGGTGTCGCAAGAGAACTCGCCAGGCGCCCGCCGGCCCGCATCGCGAATCGATGAGTGCCGGAACGAGCGGCTTGGCGAGTCCTGGACGAGCGTTAGAAGTCGCCTAAACCGTCTTCGCACCCGTCGTCAACGGCTGCCTCACCCGGCAGATCAGATTCGATAGGAACGTCCACGTCGCTAGTAGGCCAGCCTGTAAAACTGACCTCGGGCATATCGGTTGGAGCTGCCGGATCGGGCACGGCAGTCAGCGGGCCATGGAACTGGCCCAAATTGTTGCGCCGCTGCGAATTCGGACCTCGCAGTCCAGACACGGCATCGTCAACAATCTTCTTGGTAACCCCCATAAAGTGTCACCTCCTTCTGCGGGCGATCATAGCCGCGCGGCGGACGGAGCATGACTGGCGATGGCGCCTAACTGATTGAGCAGCAGGCGAATCTTCAAATTCGAGAGGGCTGTGAACAGGGCCGCGACCGAGAGGCGCCAGGGAGAACCAGTGTTCGCGTCTTCACTGCCGGACTTCTGACGTGGCGGGCGGGTAATCCGGGCGCAAGAAATGAGCCCCGCAGCGGGCGAAACAGCAAGTCGGCACGAGGTGGCGTTCGATTTGAGTGGCAGCTTCCATGCCGGCTTAACCGCGATCCTGTTGGTCCATTTGATCGAGAGCGTTGGCCAGCGACTGAAGCGTATACGACTTTAGCAACAGCGTGAATGCATTTCGCGCCAGCCGGCTCCCCAGCTCACGATCGGTCACTAGGCGCGCGCATTGTTGGGCAAAATCCGAAGCGGTATCGCCGACCAGGACGTGCTCGCCGGCGCGCGCTTCGATACCCTCCATGGCAATGGATGTGGCTACCACGGGCCGCGAATAGCTGAAGGCTTCGAGAATCTTGATGCGCGTACCTCCGCCCGCGCGCACAGGCCCAACAACCGCATCCGCCTCGGCGTACCAGGTATGAAGGTCTGCGACCTCGCCGAGAAACCGGACTTGCGCCATGTTGACGTCCCGGCGCAGCGATTGCGACGCTCCGGTGCCGGCGATGTTCACTCGGAAGCCGTCGCCGGCGAGAGCTCGAATGCGCGGAACAATCTCGGCGCACAGATAGCGCACGGCGTCCTCGTTCGGATAGTAGCCTAGCGTCCCGACGAAAAAAAACGTGAAGATGCCTTCCGCAGTTCGCTCAGGAACCTCAGCGGGCAAGCGGACAGCGTTGGGCAGCACGTGAAGGCTGCCCCGAGTGCGGCCTTCGAGCTTCTGTTGATCCAAGGCCGAGCAGACATAAACGCGGTCGAACCTCCCGAAGGCGTCATTCTCGAGGATTTCGTGTCGCGCGGCCTCGGACTCTTCGTGAGCGGCCCTGACACTGTCGCCGTTCTGATCATAGAGGGCAGCGAGGCGCCGGCGTGTAACCGATTCGATATCGTCCAGATCGAGATGCCGCCGCGGCCGCCGGGACCGAGGGCCCAGATACGGATCGCTGAACGTCACCATCGACAGTCGAAAAACATGCACCACGTCGAACTGGGTTTCTCTCCACACGTCCACGGTGGCTAGCCATCCGCGCGGTTGTGGCCGCGTCGAGACGAACGTAGCCCGCCGGCACATTTTTTGCAGCGCCTCAGGCATGTGTGAGGTGAACGGGGCATAAAGAGGGGCCACCAGCAGGTGCACGTCATATCGCTGCGCCAGACATTCGAGCACTGTGCCGGCCCGCATGGCGAGGCCATTCCCGGTCAGCGCCGGAATGACCGGGCTGAGGTAGAGCAGGGCGGGTTTCTCGGATTTCACCATCGCGCGTGACGGATTTCCCAGTGCGGCATGGCCCAACACGGGGGCTGGCCGCGCCGAGGATTCAGCAGCAATCGAACGACCTCAACCTCCCAAATCCCCGCCTGTGCGCGGCGCCGGTCGCAGTCGTATTGGTCCGCGACACTCAGCCCCGATTTGACGCTGTCTGCGGTGACGGCGTCAGGTGCTTGAAGAAACTCGATTACTTTGCTCAATCGTCATCCCCGGCGCGGTAGTGGTGTAAGAGGGTGAATTTCCGGGCGTTTTCACCAGGGTGGAAGCTTGAAGGTCTCGACGCCGCTTTCTAACCGACCGTCTCTTCGACCTTATCGCCTTCGCCGGGCGCCAGAAACAGATTCGATTCGAGGCCGTGCTGCCGGGTGTACAGGTCCCAATAGCGGCCCCGGGCAGCGTAAAGCTCGGCATGGTCGCCGCGCTCGACAATCCTCCCGCCTTCGACGACCAGGATCTGATCGGCGCGCCGGATAGTGGAAAGCCGATGCGCGATCACAAACGTGGTCCTCCCCTGCATGAGGTATCCGAGGCCCGCCTGGATCAGCGCTTCGGATTCGGAATCGAGGCTCGATGTGGCCTCGTCGAGAATGAGAATGCGGGGGTCCGCGAGAATCGCCCGGGCGATAGAGACGCGCTGTTTCTGGCCGCCGCTGAGCTTGACGCCGCGCTCGCCAACCACGGTTTCGTAGCCTTCGGGAAAACCTGCGACGAACTCGTCGACGCGCGCGATTCGGCAAGCCTCCAGAATTTGCTCCTCGGTGGCCTGCGGCCGCGAGAAGCCGACATTTTCCCGGATAGTTCCGTCAAACAGAAACGACTCCTGCAGCACCACGCCCAACTGCACCCGGTAGCTGGAAAGCTGCACGGTGGAAAGGTCGTAACCATCCACTAACACCCGGCCCTGATTTGGCGTGTGGAACGCCGTAATCAATCCGATCATCGTGGACTTGCCGGAGCCCGAGGAGCCCACTAGCGCGGTCACCGTACCGGGCTTCGCATCGAAGGACATGTCGTGCAGCACCGGTTTATCCTCTTGATACGCGAATGAG